>JACDJC010000130.1_pt1 | contig 98379 bp, 99 predicted proteins | sample 7454191 | NCBI WGS metagenome assembly JACDJC01 (sample SAMN14253291, study PRJNA609438) | sludge metagenome | isolation source: sludge after 25d culture with pyrite and EDTA | collected 2018-12-20 | reverse complement strand
GTCCTACTTTGATCGTCTGGGGCTGGTGTCGCTGCTTGATACAACGCGACGACTCCAGTGTCTTTCATGAACCGCCGTATGCGGAACCGCACGTACGGTGGTGTGAGAGGACGGGGGAGGTAACTCCCCCTCCTACTCGATATTTCCGCCAGCGGGTACCGCTTTGGATCTTTAGATTTTCCCTGTGACGCCGTATGATTAACGACGTTTTTTAATCCGGAAGTGACTGGCCGCGCTCCGTGTCGGGGTGGTGCAGTGTTCGGCGGGTCAACCGGCAGAGTCCCTGCAGGGTGGAAGCGATCAGATGGTAAAGGTTGGCATTGTTGGTGGAACGGGCTATACGGGAGTGGAACTGCTGCGGCTGTTGGCCGGGCATCCCGAGGTGGCCGTCACGGTGATTACTTCCAGGGCCGAGTCCGGGCGTCTGGTTTCTGATATCTATCCGAATCTGCGCGGTCACTTCGATATCCCCTTTACCGAGCCGGACCTGGATGTGCTGAGCACCTGCGACCTGCTGTTTTTTGCCACGCCCAACGGTACCGCCATGAAACTGGTACCCGGGTTACTCGAACGGGGCTGCAGGGTGGTGGACCTGGCGGCCGATTTCCGTATTCAGGATATCTCGGTCTGGGAGCAGTGGTATGGCATGCGTCACAGCTGCCCCGAGCTGGTCGCGGAGGCGGTCTACGGGTTGCCTGAGCTGAACCGTGAGGCGATTCGGTCGGCCCGGCTGGTGGCCAATCCCGGTTGCTATCCCACCGCCACCACATTGGGCTTTCTGCCGCTGGTCGAGTCGGGTCTGGTGCGTCTTTCCGGGCTGGTGGCGGACTGCAAGTCGGGTGTCAGTGGTGCCGGTCGGGGGGCCAGCGTCGGGATGCTGATGGGTGAGGTTGGTGAGAGTTTCAAGGCTTATGGCGTGCCCGGACACCGGCATATGCCGGAGATCCGGCAGAATCTCTCTGCGGTGGCAAACCAGTCCGTGGGGCTTACCTTTGTCCCGCATCTGCTACCCATGGTCCGGGGTATCCACTCCACCCTCTACGCCACTCTGACCGGCGAGGCGGACCTGCAGGCGCTGTATGAAGCGCGTTTTCAACAGGAGCCGTTTGTCGATGTGTTGCCGGCCGGCTCCCATCCTGAGACGCGCAGCGTCCGTGGCGTCAACCACTGCCGGATTGCGGTTCACCGGCCCCAGGGGGGAGATACCGTGGTGGTACTTTCGGTTATTGACAACCTGGTGAAGGGGGCGGCCGGTCAGGCGATTCAGAATATGAACATTATGCTGGGCCTGGAAGAGACCCTTGGCCTGCGGGCAGTAGCCCTGCTGCCATAAGCTGTCGCTCGGATTCGCACCAGTGATAGGGCCGTATTGCAGCGCTGATTTTGTCGGCTTGGGGTCTCGAGGATGAAAATAAGATCACCCAGAATCATCCAGTCCCGCAGTCGCTGGGTCTATCTCTGTGGATTGCTGTCGACCCTGTTGGCTGCCGTAGTGCTGGCGGGGTGGGGCGGCTATATCCAGTTCAGGCAGCCGGAGGTGGATCAGGTTACCCCGCTCAGACTTGAATTGGCGGAACGGGTCCAGCGGATCGATTGGCTGGAGACACAACGGAGTCGCTTGCGTGAGCAGGTGGCCGCCCTGGAGCGGGCCAGCCAGATCGATCAGGAGGCGATCCGCCAGGTGCGCGATGCCCTCCAGGCGAGCCAGTCCGGCTATCTGGAGATGGAGCAGGAACTGAAGATCCTGCGCGGTATCGTAGAGGCCGGAGTCAAGACGGAAGGACTCTACATCCAGGGGTTCAGACTGGATAAAAGCGATCAGCCCGACAGCTACCGCTACCGCTTCACGGTCAGCCAGGCGCTGAAAAATGCCGGTACGGCAGAGGGCTGGATCCTGTTGAGCCTTGAAGGTGAACGGGCGGGTGAGGTGGTGGAACTCACGCTGAAAGAGTTGACCAAAGAGAAAGATGAAAAACTGAGAATGCGCTTCAGGCATTTCCAGGATGTTGATGGATTGATACGGCTGCCTGACGATTTTAACCCCGCACGGGTTATTGTTGAGATCAATCCAACCAATAACAGGTTGCCAAAAGTGCGAGAGTATTTCGATTGGCCGGCAGCCGATTAAGAGGATAGCAGATGGCGCGTTTTAAAAAGTTCAGGGCTCCGAAGATTTCCACCGTGATTGGCAGTGGAACCACCATCCATGGCGATGTCAATTTCACCGGCGGTCTCCATGTTGATGGGTTGATCTGCGGCAATGTGATGGTGGAACAGGAGAGTGACGAGGCGGCGCTGACTCTGAGTGAGCAGGGTCGGGTTGAAGGTGATATCCAGGTTCCCAATGTAATACTCAACGGTACGGTCGTGGGGGATGTCTACGCATCCGAGCGGGTTGAGTTGGCACCCAAGGCCAAGGTTACTGGTACGGTCTATTACAACCTGCTTGAGATGGCGATGGGGGCCGAGGTGAATGGACAACTGATCCATACCAAGGATAGCCAGCCGCAGCGGCTGGGCTATGATGGTCAGACGGCAGGGCCGGATACGGGATCGGAACCACAAACGGAGCTGCCGGAAGTTGCTGAAGATGCATCGGAAAGGGCTCCCCGGGGGCGCTGAGAGCAGGTCAAGTGTAATACTTGACTAAACTGATCAGAAAAGCATAATGAACTAATCTGGCTCGACGCGAGCGTATTGTTAAAAGTTTTTTTGGAGTTGGCTATGAGTGGTATGCAAGCTGAAACCGGGAGCCCGCTGGTGTTTACCAATGCCGCGGCGACCAAGGTATCCGCCCTGATTAAAGAGGAGGGGAATCCCAACCTCATGTTGCGTGTTTTTATACAGGGGGGGGGGTGCTCCGGTTTCCAGTACGGCTTCAGTTTTGATGAAGAGATGAAGGATGGTGATACCCGGGTGGATACCGAGGGTGTGACCATGCTGGTTGATCCGATGAGTCTGCAATATCTGATGGGCGCCGAGGTGGATTACACGGAGAGCCTGCAAGGGTCCCAGTTTGTGATCCGTAATCCCAATGCCTCTACGACCTGTGGTTGCGGCTCATCATTTTCCGTGTAACCCTCCCGTTTCTCTTGCCAATAAAAAAGGCTCTGTCCCAGTTAACTGTTGCATGAGAAGTGGCCTTTTTGTCGGAGCGGATTTATCCGCGAAATTCTCGGCTGAAGTCACTCCTACCGCTACGCTTGGCCGCTGGAGAGGGGTTTAACCTGTAGGAGGCCTGCCCCGGGCCGAATTCGCGGCGAGGCGCCGCGCCTACCGGGCGAATCGCCAAGTTAAGCCAAAACAAGACCGACAACTCATTGGGACATAGTCAATAAAAAACCCCTGCATCCTCGATGCAGGGGTTTTTTCAGTGCCACGCTAATGAATCAGTTGGCCGGAGCAGTGGGTGCTGCGGGGGCCTGCGGAGCGGGATAACCGGGATAACCGTAAGGCGCATAACCGTAGGGTGCGCCATACCCGCCGTAAGGTGCGCCATAACCGCCGTAGGGTGCATAGCCGCCGTAGGGATAGCCGCCATAGGGATAGCCGTAACCACGACCATAGGCGTTTCCATAACCGCTTCCGCGACCGCTGAAATTCATATTGAAGTCGCCGGAGCCATCACCCCAGCCGTCACCCAGACCGTTCCAGGGACCGCCACCCCAGGGGCCGCCACCCCAGGGGCCGCCGCCCCACCAGGCAGACGCAGATGCGGACGCCGCAAGCATGGCGGTTATGGCGGCTGCTTTCATGATGTTTTTCATAATATCTTCTCCCTATGTGATATTTCAGTATGTAGGCTCTACTATTGTAGTAGCCTACTGACTGAAAGTATTAATGTTTTCTAAATAAATCAATCTGGATTTTTCCTCTAGTTGATCTGGGTTAACCCAATGCCTCCCGTCACTTCCTGAACAGCAGTGGCGCGATGTCGTCAAAGCTGCACGCGAAATGCACCTTGATGCCTTTGCGGATATGCTCCGGCACCTCTTCATACTCTCCCCGGTTCTCCTCAGGAAGTATCAATTCCCGGATGCGGGCGCGGCGCGCGGCAATCATCTTTTCCCGCACCCCGCCAATCGGGAAGACATGGCCGGTCAGGGTCAGCTCTCCGGTCATGGCGATGTGCCGTACCGGCTTGTTGCGCGCCAGCGACAGCAGGGCGGAGGCTATGGTGATACCGGCGCTGGGACCATCCTTGGGCGTGGCGCCGGCCGGCACATGCAGGTGGATGAAGCTGTTCTCAAAAAATTGCGGATCAGCCCCCAGGCGTTGTGCGTTGGCGACGATATAGCCGTAGGCGATTTCAGCTGACTCCTTCATCACATCACCCAGTTGACCGGTCAGTTTGAAGCCGCGGGTGTAACTGTGGGTCTTGGCCGCTTCAATGCTCAGAGTGGCGCCACCCATGGCGGTCCAGGCCAGTCCGGTGACTACCCCAGGGCCAGTCAGGCTGCGCTCATCCCGGAAGATCGGGCTGCCCAGGTAGTCCTTTAGGTCACCCGCCTCAACCACGATTGGCACGGGTTCCTTGTCGAGGATTTTAACCACCGCCTTGCGTACAATCTTGCCAATCTGTTTTTCCAGGCGCCGAACCCCGGCATCCCGGGCATAACCTTCGATAATCGCTCTCAGGGCGGTGGTGTTGAGCTTCAACTGGCCACGTTTCAGGCCGGCCCGTTGCAGCTGCCGGGGCAGCAGGTATTTGCGGGCGATCTGCAGCTTCTCCTGGGCGATATAGCCGGAGAGGGAGATGATCTCCATGCGGTCCCTGAGTGGTGCGGGGATCGTGTCGAGCTGATTGGCGGTGCAGACAAACAGCACCTTGGAGAGGTCGAAGCGCAGATCCAGATAGTGGTCCAGGAAATCGCTGTTCTGTTCCGGGTCCAGCGCCTCCAGCAGGGCCGAGGCCGGGTCGCCGTGAAAAGAGGCGCCGACCTTGTCGATCTCGTCCAGCATAATGACCGGGTTGGCGGTTTCCACCTCTTTCATCGCCTGGATGAATTTGCCCGGCATGGCGCCGATATAGGTGCGCCTGTGCCCCTTGATCTCCGCCTCGTCACGCATGCCGCCGACCGAGAAGCGGTAGAAGGAGCGCCCCAGAGCGTCGGCTATCGACTTGCCGATGGAGGTCTTGCCGACACCGGGCGGACCCACCAGCAGGATGATGGAGCCGCTGACTTCCCCCTTCATCATGCCGACAGCAAGAAATTCCAGGATGCGTTTCTTGACGTCGTCCAGTCCGTAATGATCCTTGTCCAGCGCCTTGCGTGCCTGGGCCAGATCAAGCTTGTCCTGGCTGTGTTTGCCCCACGGCAGCAGGGTGATCCAGTCGATGTAGTTGCGGGTCAGGGCATATTCCGGCGAGCCGGTCTCCAGGATCGCCAGCTTCTGCATCTCCTCATCCAGGCGCTTGCCGGCCGTTTCCGGCAGCAACAGGGTCTCGATCCGCTCTTTGAACTTGTCCAGTTCGGCAGTGCGGTCGTCTTTTTCCAGCCCCAACTCCTGCTGAATCGCCTTCAATTGTTCACGCAGGAAAAACTCCCGCTGATGGGTGTTGATCTTGTCTTCAACCGTCTTGCGGATTTCGTTCTGCGCCTTGGCCAGCTCCAGCTCTTTGTTCAGCAGCAGCAGGACCTTTTCCATACGCGGCAGCAGTTCAACCTCCTGCAGTATCTCCTGTAGCTGGAAACGGTCGGCGGTGGTCAGGCTGGCGGCAAAGTCGGCCAGGTGGGAGGGGTCGTCCGGTCCCAGCCGGTCGAGAAATATGCGCAGCTCCTCGCCATACAACGGGTTCAGTGGCACCAGCTCCTTGATGGTGTTGATGATCGCCATGGCATACGCCTTGATCTCATCACTGGGGACTGAAGCCTCTTCCGTGAAGTAGTGAACCTGGGCCCTGAAAGGTGCACTTCTCGAGACAAAACTCTCGATCCGGAAGCGCTGCAGGCACTCCACCAGCACCTGCAGGCGCCCTTCCATCTTTTGTACGCGATGGATCTTGCAGGCCGTGCCGATACGGCGGAAGTCACTGGGGAGAGCCTCTTCCGACGTGGTGGCATCGGACATCACTATGCCGAGTATCGATTGGCCGGATTGATGGGCAGCGGCAATGGTCTCCTCCCAGTGCTCATCATTCATCAACAGGGGTACCGCCTGCCCGGGGAAGAAGGGGCGGGTGGTCACCGGCAACAAGTGGATCACGCCGGGGAGCACATCCCCCTGGCGGGCCAGTACATTTTCGGAAATGATTTCCAGGGCTTCGGCGTCGATGGCGTCGTCATTCATTTGTTGTTCTGCTCTCTGGGTATGCTCCTGCCGCTGCTTATCCGTGGCGACAGCTTCTCTGTTCCGGGTTATTGCAACTGCGTTCAGTAAGGTTATATCAGGCTGGTGGTGCCGTTTTACAAGTCAGATTGGAGAGTTCCACGAAATCGCCCAGGGAGAGTCGCTCCGCCCGCAGTGAAGGATCGATCCCGGCGGCGCTTATCTGGCCGGCGTCCATCAGTTTGCCGAGGCTGTTGCGCAGGGTCTTGCGGCGCTGGGCAAAGGCGCTGGTGACCAGTCGGGCGAAGTGGGCCGGGTCTTGGATCGCATAGGGTGGTGTGACATGGGGAATAAGCCGCACGATAGCTGAATCCACCTTGGGCGCCGGCCTGAAAGCGCCCGGTCCGATCTCGAACAACGACTCTATCTGGCACCATGTCTGCATCATGACCGATAGTCGGCCATAGGTTTTACTGCCCGGGCCGGCCGCCATCCGGTCCACCACCTCTTTCTGCAGCATGAAGTGCATGTCATGGATGATATCGGCGTACTGCAACAGGTGGAACAGGATCGGGGTCGAGATGTTATAGGGCAGGTTGCCCACCAGGCGCAGTGGACGACCGTCCTTGGCGAGTTGGGAAAAATCGAACTTGAGCGCATCACTGCTATGGATGTTCAGTTCGCCCAGTTTGGCACAGCTGGCCGTCAGGGGCTGGATCAGATCCCGGTCCAGCTCTATTGCATCCAGTCGGCCACAGCGTTTCAGCAACTCCCGGGTGATGGCGCCCTGTCCGGGGCCAATCTCCACCAGATGCTCCCCGGTCTTTGGATTGATGCAGGCGATAATCCGCTGGATCACCCCGGCATCGTGCAGAAAGTTTTGGCCGAATCTTTTTTTTGCCTTATGCGGTGGGTGGCTGCTCATGGTTGTCATCCATTTCATCTGCTTATTTTAGACGCCATAGGTGAATCCGGTGAGTCAGATAACCCGGCAGAACATCTGTGGAGATTGGCATCAAAGCCATAACCGCAGGATCAGAAAATCAGTAAGTCTGTTGATGAGGGTTGGATCATAACACCTGATCGGGTCATTTTCTCCGTATCTGTTTTATCCATTGCGAGTTATCAATGACACTGGCAGGTTAAAGTCCGAGTATATTACTCAAGAATTGTTTTTTTTCTTCAAGAGACGGGGGGAGCCGCTCCCTGTCGTTCAGCAAGAACAGGAGTCAATCATGGAAACCGAGATCAATGTGACCCCATCGATGCCACGCATCAATGAACCCGCTCCTGCATTTGAAGCGCGTACGACGCATGGTGTCAGGAAACTCGAAGACTATCGGGGTAAATGGCTGGTGCTGTTTTCCCATCCCGCTGATTTTACCCCGGTATGCACGACCGAGTTCATGGCTTTTGCCCGCCGCCATGCGGACTTCCAGGCACTCAATTGCGAACTGCTGGGACTGTCCATCGACAGTTACTACAGCCATATTGCCTGGATACGCAATATCAAGGAGAAGTTCGATGTCGAGATTCCTTTCCCGATCATTGAAGACCTGAGTATGAAGGTTGCGCGGGCATACGGCATGATCCATCCGGGTGCGGCTGATACCTCTGCGGTAAGGGCGACCTTCATTATCGATCCGGAAGGCGTATTGCGGGCAATGGTCTACTACCCGATGAGTAACGGGCGTTCGATTGATGAGTTCGTACGCCTCGTCTCCGCGCTGCAGACTTCCGATGCCCATGCTGTGGCAACACCAGAAGCGTGGCAACCGGGTGACCAAGTGATTGTGCCGCCGCCTGCGGATATGGATGCTGCCGAGGCGCGGTTGCAAGAGGGTTATGAGTGTACCGACTGGTACTTCTGCAAGAAATCACTCTAGCAAAGACCCGATTAAAGCCATCCCTGGCTTTAATCGGCGCACGTTGCATGCCACGGCCACCGACGGCAGTGGCCGTGGTGGCATGCAGAGTTTGGGAGCCGGTCAATGGAGAGAAAGAGTTATAAAAGTTTGGTCGCGGAACAGGCCGCTGAAATCGAGCAGATCTTCCCCTGGGATCTGCTGGATGAACTGGATGCCGGCATCGATCTGCTGCTGCTGGATATCCGTTGTCCGGATGAGTTTGCGCTCGCACGTATCGAGGGTGCCATCAATGTGCCGCGAGGGATTCTCGAACTGGCTGTGGATTACGGTTACGAAGAGACCGTTCCGGAACTGGTGGAAGCGCGCCAGCGGCGCATCGTCGTGATCTGCAGATCGGGGAACCGCAGTATTCTGGCTGCCCGGACACTCAAGTCGATGGGATTCGCGCAGGTCGCATCCCTGCGTACCGGACTGCGTGGCTGGAATGATTATGAGCAGCGTCTGGTGACGACAGATGGGTGCAGCCTGAACCCGAATACAGTGGATGAGATTTTTCGTGCCAGGGTGACGCTCGCACAACAGGGTGCTGACAGAAGCCGGGCTGCCTGAGTTTGCAAGCCAATCGAACCACCAAAGTATCAAGGGAATCGCAGATTAAAGCCGTTCCTGGCCTTATCAAATGGTTTCCAAGTTGTTTGCCTGGCCGGCAAGCGGGGGCATGATGGATAGGTTTACAAGAAATTACTCGATTGCGCTCGGGATTATTCTGAGCGTATTTCTGCTCTGGGCGCTGTATGAGGATCCGCTGGTCGGGGAGTTGAACGGGCTCCTTGAACAGGACAGCGCAGTGGCTGTCTACCCGTACCGCTTCCAGGTGCTGACGGTGCATGACGGTGTGGCGACAATGGGCACTCCGCGCTCCAGTGACTTTCCCGTCCAGCGGGCGCTGGGGATACTGTTTCCAGCATTGGCAAATCGCGCACAGGATGATCCGGATCTCATGCGGGCCCAGCAGGATCTGGCCCAGGTGCAGAAACGGGCCATGGCCATTGTCCTGGAATCAGGCAAGGTGAAGCGTGTGCGCTGGGAATTGGACAGGGACTGGCTGAGCCGGCATGGGGTTCAGTTTGGGTTGTCGCCCCGGTAGAGAACAGGTATTGAACATGAGCATCCGGGTGGCAAGGGATCACAATCATGAGCTGCGCACCTATTAGACACGGCAATGCTGAAAAGCCATTGAACATTTGCCCCGGCCACTGTCAGCCAGGAAGGTGAAGTGATCAGAAGGTATTTCAGATGGCGTATTGCAGGGTTCCTGTTTGCCCTGTTTTGAACAGCCGGTTATGTAGAGTCAAGGGACGCATTTACCGAGTCAGTGATTGTTTTTAATACTATCTGTGCGAAATGCCATGAAGCGCAATGCAGCGAACGGATGAGTTTTGATGAAGCCCGGGAGACCTACCGGGCCCATATAATCCGTCATTATACTGGTGCATCCGAAAAGTACTGGCTGCAAAAAGAGCTGTTCACTATTCTCAATTACATGAAAGAGCGGTGTGCTTTCTATCCGATGGAAGTCCGGATTCCCCCCGGCAGACTCTGGCAGGGCGACGTGCTGGATGGAATGGTGACATCGGTGGAGCGAAATTACTTTATTCCACTTGGCCTGCTCACCCCGGGAAACTACAGCCTGGCCTTGGCGTTGGAAGGCGACACCAAGGTCGTTATACGTCTGGTCTCGGATACATTTGATATGGTGGCTGAAGACTGCCTTATTCCCCGTGGCAGCCGGTTGAAAATTCCGGTCACTATCGTTGAGGCAGGTAGTTATTTTTCCGCATGTATCCGCAAGAGCCGGTGCGTATCACCCGGCTGCAACTGATGAATGCAGAGCAGTAGCCGCCGAATGGGATGTTTCGTTGGTGTTTGTATGGTTTTGTGCCGGTTATATGTCGGTGTTGTGTTGACTCGGCAATTTGGCCGGCAGAAGAAGTGGCGCCCACGCCGCGAATTTTGCGGATAAATCCGAACCTATAACAAAGAACATGCTCCATGCGACAAGAGACTGGGGCATAGTCTTTTATCATCAAGGACGGGAACCGGTCCACTGGATGGCCATCAGGCACTGATCACGCCTTACCGGCTCTGCAGGAGATAGAGTGCAAACAGGCCCTGTTCGCCAAGCCAGTAATGGCGAAGGTCGAGTCCGGCGTCTGCACTGAGAGCGATAAACTCTTCCGGTGCATATTTGTAGGAGTTCTCGGTATGCACCGTCTCTCCCTCGCCGAGTTCGAAGCAGTAACCGTTCAGGCGCAGGGTCTGCCGGCAGCGGCTCACCAGGTGCATCTCGATACGCCCCAGCTCCCGGTTGTAGAAGGCCCGGTGTTCAAAGTTCTCCGGCGCGCACTCCACCCCGGCCTCGTTACGCATTCGCTGCAACAGATTGAGATTGAAGGCGGCGGTGATACCGGCGGCGTCGTTGTAGGCGGCGTGCAGAATGGCGGGATCCTTTTTGGTGTCGACACCGATCAGCAGCATGCCGTCACGGCCGATCCTGTCGCTCACCAGGGCGAGGAATTCACGGGCCTCCCGGGGGGTGAAGTTGCCGATGCTTGAGCCGGGAAAGAAGGCGAGCCGGGGGCCGGCGGGTGCGGTCTCCGGTATCGGCAGTGAGTGGGTGAAATCGACGCAGGCGGCGTGTACCGGCAGCCAGGGAAACTCCTCCACCAACGCCCCGGCCGCCGCCTTTAGAAATTCACAGGAGATGTCCATCGGCACATAGGCGAGCGGTTTCAGGGCGGGCAACAGCAGCTGGATCTTGGTGGCAGCGCCGGCGCCGGGTTCGAAAATGACCCGTCCGGTGCCGGTCAGCTGCGCAATCTCCTCCGCCAACCGGCTGAGCATCGATTGCTCGATATCGGGAGGGTAATACTCAGGTTGTTCGCAGATCGCGGCAAACAGTGCCGAACCCCGCTCATCGTAAAAAAACTTTGGTGGTATCGACTTGTATTTGCCGGAGAATCCCTGGATCACCGCATCTTGCAGGCTGAGCGTTTTCGGCTTGTGGTCGTGAAAGGTGAAAGTTTTGGCCATCAGGCATCCTCTGCCAGGCGCAGGCCGGAGAACATCCAGCGTTCATGGGGATAGAAGAAGTTGCGGTAACTGGGGCGTATATGGCTGGCGGAGGTGGCGCAACAGCCACCTTTCAACACCATCTGGCTGGACATGAATTTGCCGTTATATTCGCCCATGGAGCCGGCGAGCGGTTTGAAGCCGGGGTAGGGGGTGTAGGGCGAGGCGGTCCAGGTCCAGAGATCGCCATACCATTGGCCGCCGTCTCCGGCCGGGGCCGGATGCAGCAGATCGCTCTCGACAAAGTTGCCGGTAATCGGTTGCGTATCCAGCATCAGTTCCAGCTCCTCCTCCCGGGGCAGGCGCTTGCCGCGCCAGCGGGCATAAGCGTCGGCTTCGTAAAAACTGATATGACAGACCGGCTCATGGGGATTGAGTCGGCGTGTGCCGCCCAGGGTGAATTGGCTCCAGGCGCCATCCCCGGGCTCCCAGTAGAGCGGATGGCACCAGCCATCCTGCTGCAGCCTGACCCAGCCGTCGGCGAGCCAGAGTGCGGGGTTTTGATAACCCCCATCCTCGATAAATTCCAGGTACTCGGCATTGGTCACCAGCCGGTCGGCCAGGCGGTGCTCGCGGATCAATACGGAGTGGCGGGGGGTTTCGTTATCATAGGCGAAGCCGTTGCCCCGGTGACCGATCGAGTGCAGACCGCTCTCCTGCTCGTGCCAGTTCACAGGTGGAGCTTCGCCTTGTGGGGACTCGAGATCCGACCGGTAGGCGGGCCTGAAGGGGATCACCGAGAGATTGTGCTTGATATCCATCAGCAGCAACTCCTGATGCTGCTGTTCGTGGTGCAGTCCCAGGGTGATGCGAAAATCGAGCACCTCCCGCTCGGCGCTGTCGGCAGTGGCGATCAGGTCGTTGACCCGTGCATTGACATGGCGGCGATACTCCAGGACCTGTTGCAGGGTTGGGCGTGAAAGCAGACCGCGCCGGGGGCGCGGATGCATGGCGCCAATGGTGTAATAGTAACTGTTGAACAGGTAGTGGAAATTGGCGTCGAATGGGGCATAGTCCGGCCTGAAATGGCCCAGCACAAAGGTTTCAAAGAACCAAGTGATATGGGCCAGGTGCCACTTGGGTGGGCTGGTCTCGGTAATGGATTGAATCTGGTAGTCGTCAGGGGCCAACGGCTGGCAAAGCTGTTCGCTGAATCGCCTGATGCGACGGTACTCTTCCTGCAGCGTCTCCCTGCTCATAAAGGATGCCTGTAGTCTCCGCTCTTTCAGTTAACCATAGCCTAATTTGCGGGCGTGGCGGAGGCGGGTTTGTATGCGGCAGGAAGAGAGATCCCTTGGTGCTGTTGATTGATTCCCCCAATCATCTGGAAAAACGCTAATATAGAAGGTAAGCTACTGCGCCTTTGGCGCTTTACATTGTAACGAACCGCATGCCCGGCAAACTCTATATCAAGACTTTTGGCTGTCAGATGAACGAGTATGACTCCGACAAGATGTCGGACCTGCTCCGGGAATCGCACGGCTACACCCTGACCGACCGGCCCGAAGAGGCCGATCTGCTGCTGCTCAATACCTGCTCGATCCGCGAAAAGGCGCAGGAGAAGGTGTTCTCCCAGCTCGGACGCTGGCGCCCCTGGAAGGAGCAGCGCCCCGACCTCATGATTGGGGTGGGCGGCTGTGTGGCCAGTCAGGAGGGGGATGCGATACGCGAGCGGGCCCCCTATGTGGATCTGGTGTTCGGTCCCCAGACCCTGCACCGTCTGCCGGAGATGCTGGATACCGTCCGGCGCGAGCGGACCCCGGTGGTGGATATCTCGTTCCCGGAAATAGAGAAGTTCGACCGATTGCCGGAACCCCGCTCCGATGGTCCCAGCGCCTTTGTCTCCATCATGGAGGGGTGTTCCAAGTACTGCACCTTCTGCGTGGTGCCCTATACCCGAGGCGAGGAGATCAGCCGGCCCTTTGACGACGTGCTGGCCGAGGTGGCCGCCCTGGCCGCCCAGGGCGTGCGTGAAGTCAATCTGCTGGGACAGAACGTAAACGCCTATCGTGGCCAGATGGATGACGGCTCAGTCGCCGACCTGGCCCTGCTGATCCAGTACGTGGCGGCCATTGACGGCATCGACCGGATCCGTTTCACTACCTCTCATCCGCTGGAGTTTTCCGACAGCCTGATCGCCGTTTACGGCGAGGTGCCGGAGCTGGTGAGTCATCTGCATCTGCCGGTGCAGAGTGGTTCCGACCGGGTGCTGGCGATGATGAAGCGGGGGCACACCGCCTTCGACTACAAGGCCAAGATTCGCCGGCTGCGGGAGCTGCGTCCCGATCTCAGTCTGTCGTCGGATTTCATTATCGGTTTTCCCGGCGAGACCGAACAGGACTTTGAACACACCATGAACCTGATCGAGCAGATCGGCTTCGACCACTCCTTCAGCTTCATCTACAGCGCCCGGCCGGGTACCCCGGCCGCCGAGTTGCCGGATGATGTGCCGCTGTCGGTGAAGCAGGCGCGGCTGGAACGGCTGCAGCAGCGGATCACCGAGCTGACGCAGCAGATCAGTCGGCGCATGGTGGGTACGGTGCAGCGGGTGCTGGTGGAACGGCATGCGAAAAAGGACCGGCAGCAGCTGGCGGGTCGCACCGAAAACAACCGGGTGGTCAATTTTGACGGCCCCGAGGGACTGATCGGCCAGTTTGTGGATATCCGCATTACCGAAGCCCTGCCCAACTCGTTGCGGGGTGAACTCATTGACGGGGCGTTGGCGCGATCTGCATGACCAAGGCCGCTTCCAGGACTGAGCCCGTGTCCGACCATCCCAAAGCCCTCGAACTCTCGTTGAGACCGGAAGACAATCAGCTGCTGGCCAATCTGTGTGGCCAGCTGGATGAGCATCTGCGCCAGATCGAGCGTCGTCTGGGGATCGAGATCAATTATCGCGGCAACCATTTCAGGTTGCTGGGCGAACCGGAGGCGATCGCCGCCGCCGGTGAAGTGCTGCAGGCGCTCTATCGGCAGGCGCGGCAGGAGGTGCTGACCCCGGAGTCGGTGCATCTCTACCTGCAGGAGTCGGGGATCGACGCCCTGCTCAATGAACTGGCCAAGAGCACCGTCCCCGAGGTGGTGATCAAGACCCGGCGTGGCCTGATCCGGCCGCGCGGCGCCAATCAGCAGGAGTACCTGCACAAGGCAGTGACCCACGATCTCAACTTCGGTATCGGACCGGCCGGCACCGGCAAGACCTACCTGGCGGTGGCCTGCGCGGTGGATGCCCTGGAGCGGGATCAGGTGCGGCGGATTCTGCTGGTGCGACCGGCGGTGGAGGCGGGCGAGCGGCTCGGTTTCCTACCGGGGGATCTGGCGCAGAAGATCGACCCCTATTTGCGCCCCCTCTACGACGCACTGTATGAGATGCTCGGTTTCGAGCGGGTGGCCAAGCTGATCGAGCGCAATGTCATCGAAGTGGCCCCGCTGGCCTACATGCGCGGGCGCACCCTGAATGACGCCTTCATCATCCTTGATGAAGCGCAGAACACCACGCCGGAGCAGATGAAGATGTTCCTCACCCGTATCGGCTTTGGTTCCACCGCCATGATCACCGGCGATGTGACCCAGGTAGATCTGCCCCGGGGCCATGTCTCCGGACTGCGCCAGGCGATCGAGGTGCTGAAGGATGTGGAAGGGATCAGCTTCACCTTCTTCAATGCCCGCGATGTGGTGCGCCATCCCCTGGTACAGAAGGTGGTGGGCGCCTATGACAAGTTTGATAAAAACCAGGATAAGTCGTGAACCTGCAACTGGAGGTCCAACGTGTCGTGGAAGGTGACGGTATCCCGGGAGCGATGCAGTTTCAGTCCTGGGCCGAGGCGGTGCTGAACGGGCGGCTGGAGCAGGCGGAGCTGGTAGTGCGGATTGTTGGCCGGGAGGAGAGCCGGCAGCTGAACCGGGACTACCGGGGTAAGGACAAGCCGACCAATGTGCTGTCGTTTCCGTTCCAGGCGCCGGCAGTGGTGGCCGGTGATCCAGTGGGCGATCTGCTGGGCGATCTGGTGATCTGCGCCCCGGTGGTGGCCGACGAAGCGGTGACTCAGAATAAACCGCTGCAGGCGCACTGGGCGCATCTGCTGGTGCATGGGGTGTTGCATCTGCTCGGATTTGACCATATTAATGAAGCGGAGGCCGAAGCAATGGAGGGCCTCGAAGTGGCGATCCTGGAATCCCTGGGATTTGCCGATCCATACCAATCTGAAAGGGAACTATGAGTAGCGACGGCACTACCAACGGTTCGATGCCCAGGTCCTGGCTGAAAAAGATGTTACAGGCCTTCGGCAGCGAACCGGAAAACAGAGAACAGCTGATTCAACTGCTCAGGGACGCAAAACGCCGCGCCCTGCTGGATACCGAGGCGCTCTCCATGATGGAGGGGGTGTTGCAGGTTTCCGAACTGCGGGTGCGGGATATCATGATCCCCCGGGCTCACATGGTGGTGGTGGAGCGGGATGCCCCGCTGGAGGCGATCCTGCCGGTCGTCATCGACTCTGCCCATTCCCGATTTCCGGTCATCGGTGATGACAAGGGCGAGGTGGAGGGGATCCTGCTGGCCAAGGATCTGCTGGCCTATTTCGGCGAGCAGAAGCGCCGCTTCGATATCCGCGACGTGTTGCGGGCGGCGGTCTTCGTGCCGTCCAGCAAACGGCTCAACGTGCTGCTCAACGAGTTCCGTGCCAGCCGCAGCCACATGGCCATTGTGGTGGATGAGTACGGTGCCGCCGACGGCCTGGTGACCATCGAGGATGTGCTGGAACAGATTGTCGGCGAGATCGAGGATGAGCACGATTTCGATGAAGGAACCACGATCCTGAAGCGCAGCGAGACCGAGTACACGGCCAAGGCCGGTACCTCCATCGATGAGTTCAATGACTACTTCGACAGCAATTTCCCCGATGCGGAATTCGACACCATCGCCGGCCTGGTGACCCAATCTCTGGGGCACCTGCCCAAGCGCGGCGAAGTGGCTGAGATCGACCGCTTCCGCTTCGAGGTGCTGCGTGCCGACAGCCGGCGTATCCACCTGCTGAATATCCGGCTGCTGCCGCAACTGGACAGTGCCCATTAGCGCAATCCAGCGGTTCCGGGACGCAACTGCCTGGCGCCTGCCGGCCGCCTTTGCGGCAGGTGCCCTGACGGTGCTCGCCTTCGCGCCGTTTTCCCTCTACCCGCTGGCCTTGGCTGGACCGCTGCTGCTGCTCTGGCTGTGGCAGGACGCCAGCCCCCGATCCGGCTTCCAGAGCGGCTGGGCCTATGGACTCGGGCTGCTCGGTTTCGGGGTTTTCTGGCTGCATATCAGCATCGACCAGTTCGGCAATCTGGGGACGGCCTCGGCCATCGCCATCACCCTGCTGTTTGTCCTGGCGATCGCACTCTATTACGGACTGGTGGGCTGGCTCACGGTGCGGCTATGGCGCACCGGACCCGGCAGCGGCTGGCTGCCCGTCCTGATTCCCTCGCTCTGGGTGCTGGGGGAGTGGCTGCGCGGCTGGGTCCTTACCGGCTTCCCCTGGCTGGTGCTGGGCTACTCCCAGATCGATGCGCCATTGAGCGGCTATGCGCCGCTGCTTGGCGTCTACGGTGTCAGCTGGCTGCTGCTGTGCAGCGTGGTGGTGCTGCTGCGTCTGCTGAGCCCGGCCGTCAGCGGCCGTTTCTGGCTGGCAGGAGGGCTGGCGCTGCTCTGGGGTGGTGGCCTGCTGCTGCATCAGGTGCACTGGACCGAGCCGGCCGGGCCGCCGCTCAGGGTGAGTCTGATCCAGGGCAATATCGCCCAGGAGGCGAAGTGGCAGCGGGACTCGCTGCGCCCGACCCTGGCGCTCTATACCGGCCTGACGCGCGAAAACTGGCAGAGCGATCTGATCATCTGGCCCGAGACGGCGGTTCCGGCGTTTGCCCATCAGGTGGAGGAGTTGTTGCTGCAGCCCCTGGCGGAAGAGGCGCTGGCCAACCGGAGCGCCCTGCTGATCGGCATACCGATCTGGGATGCCGAGAGTGGCGCCTACTATAATGCCATGCTGAGCCTGGGACAGGAGCGGGGCAGCTACGCCAAGCGCCACCTGGTGCCGTTTGGCGAGTTCATGCCACTGAAGCGGTGGCTGGGGCCGCTGATCGAGTGGCTGCAGATACCCATGTCCGATTTCACCCCGGGCGATTCAGCGCGCCCGCTGCTGCGGGTGGCCGGCTACTGGGCCGGCATCTCGATCTGCTATGAGGACGCCTTTGGCGAAGAGGTGATCGAGGCCCTGCCGCAGGCGGCATTTCTGGTCAATGCCAGTAATGACGCCTGGTTTGGTGACTCGCTGGCGCCTTCCCAGCATCTGGAGATGGCCCGCATGCGCGCCCTGGAGAGCGGACGCTACCTGCTGCGCTCCACCAATACCGGCATCTCCGCCCTGATCGACCCGCAAGGCAAGATCCAAGGCTTCTCCCCGGAATTTCAGCGGCATGTGCTGAGCGGCGAAATCATTCCGCTGCAGGGGGCGACCCCCTATGTACGGGTCGGCAACTGGGCGGTGGTGCTGTTTTCAATCCTGATGGTCGGGATGGCCCTGATTATGGGTGGCCGAAATCCGGGATCCCCCATGCGGAACCCCTGAATGTGTGGCACCACGTCCTTTCCGTAGCGACGATCCCCCGTGGTTGCCCTTGCCCATCAGTCCGTCGTGCCCTCCAGCTGTTTCCGCCGCAAGCGCTCCTCCTCGTCCAGGTAGCGGATCACCTCGCGGGTCTGGTGCATCACCTCCTGCTGGATATCCAGCTGCCGTTCGATCTGGTCAGTCGGGGGTGATGGGGGCGGCGTTTCCGAGCAGGCAGTCAGCCATAGGCCGAACAGTGTCGCCGGCAGGATGCGGACCCGGTACATATTGGCCCTCAATCTTGCGCGGTACGCGCCGACAGGAACAGTTGCCCACCCTCCAACTCGGGCCAGCACTCACCCGCCAGCACTTCCAGCAACCGCTTGCCGGCGATCACCCGGCGCCAGCCGTGCAGGATCTCCAACTCCCGCTCGCCGCTGACCAGCGCCTCGATCTCCTTGCGGCTGGCCAGGGCGGCCGGGGTGATGTTGTTCTGCTCCGCCAGCAGCCGCAGGCAGCCGTACAGCAGGTCGGTCAGCGCCTCCTGGTTGGACGTGAGACGGACGGCGCGGCGCTTGTCCCTGGGCCACTGTTCCCTGGGCAGGGCCCGGGCATCGGCGACCAGTTTCAGCAGCAGTTCGCCGCGCCGTTTGATCATGCCCGGCTCCAGTCCGCGGATCCTCTCCAGTTGATCCCGCGCCTTTGGCTGGCGTCTGGCCAGGTCTGCCAGCACCTCATCCTTGAGAATCCAGCGCTTCGGCCGGTTGGCCTGTTGCGCCTCCTGCTCGCGCCAGGCCGCCAGTGCCTGCAGTACCGCCAGTTGCACGCCTTTGAGCTGTTGCCGTCCCTTGATCCGCTTCCACGCCTCCTGGGGCGGGTTGCTGTAGGTGTCGGGATCGGCCAGCTGATCGAAGTCATCCTGCAGCCAGCCTTCGCGGCCCTCCGCCTGCAACCGCTGTTGCAGCCTGAGATAAATTTCCCCCAGATAGATCACGTCATCCAGGGCGTAGCGCAATTGCGCCTGGTCCAGGGGGCGGTGCGCCCAGTCGGTGCGTGTGTGACCCTTCTCCAGGGTGTGGTTGAGCAGCTGCTCCACCAGGTTGCCGTAGCCGACCTGATCTCCCAGGCCGAGCAGCGAGGCGGCCAGTTGGGTATCGAACAGCGGCGTGGGGAGCCGTCCCCAGAGATGGTGAAAGATCTCCAGGTCCTGGCGGCCGGCGTGGAACACCTTGACGATGTTCTCGTTATAGAGCAGATCCAGTAGCGGCCCCAGTTCCCCGATCTGGATCGGGTCAACCGTGGCGGCGATATCACCGTTGCTGATCTGCAGCAGGCAGAACTGCGGGTAGTAGGTCTTCTCACGGACGAACTCGGTATCCAGGGCGAGCCAGGGGCTTTGCGCCAGTTGCTCACACAGCTCGTTCAGTTGTTGTTCGGTTTGTATGTGGCGTTCCAGCATAAGGATCATTCATGGATGCGAAGTGTGGAACGGCAAGCATAACAAATCAGCGCCGCCTGTTTGTCTGTTTTCGGCCAAAAGGTATGATGGGGCGGAATTTGCCCTGATCGAATCGTGCACGGGGCCTGGCATTAATTTTGGAAAAGCAGGGCGTCAGTGAAAAGATTAATCAATCTGTTTGTGGATATCTGCCTGTTACGGGCCGCGCCCCAGGATCTGCCGGCGGCCTCGTTCCTGGTGACCCTGACCCTGCTGCTGAATCTGCTCACCGGCACAGTGGTGATCGTGGGGCACTTCAACAGCGTGGTGCCGGCCTTGCTGGCCCAGCTGATGGACCTGGCGCTGCTGGCGTTGCTGGTGCGGTTGGTACTCAATTATCAGCGCCGGCCGGAACGCTTTATCCAGGCGATCAGCGCGCTGTTCGGCTGTGGTGTGTTGATCAATCTGGTGGCCATGCCGCTGCAGCTGATGATCGGTGAGGATCCCCGGGTGTCACCACTGGGGGGGCTGGGCGTGTTGTTCTACGTGGTGCTGGTGATCTGGGGCCTGGTGGTGGTGGCGCACATCCTGCGTCACACCTTCCAGGTTCGCTTTGGCAACGCCATGCTGCTCTCCATCGGTTATTTCATGCTGATCAACTGGCTGGTGGAGCTGATTTTTCCAAGGAGTAGTTGAGATGCATATCCATATCCTCGGCATCTGCGGCACGTTCATGGGCGGTGTCGCCCTGCTGGCGCGGGCGCTCGGTCATGAGGTGAGCGGTTCCGATGCCAACGTCTATCCGCCCATGAGCAGCCAGCTGGAGGCGGCGGGTATTCAACTGCGCGAGGGCTATGATCCTGCGCACCTGATGCCGGCCCCGGACTGCGTGGTGGTGGGTAATGCGATGTCCCGGGGCAACCCGGCGGTAGAGTACATGCTGGACGCCGGCCTGCCCTATACCTCCGGTCCCCAGTGGCTGGCCGAACAGGTATTGCCGGATAAATGGGTGCTGGCGGTGGCCGGGACCCATGGCAAGACCGGCACCGCCAGTCTGCTGGCCTGGATTCTGGAATACGCCGGCATGGAACCGGGGTTTCTGATCGGCGGCGTGCCGCTCAACTTCGGGTTCTCCGCCCGCGTTGGTGCTACGCCGTTTTTCGTGGTGGAGGCGGATGAGTACGACACCGCCTTCTTCGACAAGCGTTCCAAGTTCGTCCACTACCACCCGCGCACCCTGATCATGAACAACCTGGAGTTTGATCACGCCGATATCTTCGATGACCTGGCCATGATCCAGCACCAGTTCCATCACCTGGTGCGTACCGTGCCGGGGAGTGGCCTGATCATTGCCCCCGAGGGTGAGCAAGCCATGGATGAGGTGCTGGCCATGGGTTGCTGGACTCGGCTGGAACGTTTCTCCGCCGACACCCCGGCTTACTGGAGTGCCCGTCCGATCACGCCTGATGGCAGCCGTTTTACCCTGCTGTGCGAGGGTGAGCCGGTGGGCGACGTGGCCTGGGAGTTGACCGGCCGGCACAGCATCAGCAACGCCCTGGCCGCGATTGCGGGGGCCCGTCATGCGGGGGTGACACCTGCCGTGTCGATCGAGGCGCTGGCCGGTTTCCGTAACGTGAAGCGGCGCATGGAGCTGCGCGGTGAAGTGGATGGTGTGCAGGTGTATGACGACTTTGCCCATCATCCGACCGCCATCGAGACCACCCTCAGCGGTCTGCGTGCCCAGGTGGGGGAGGCGCGCATCTTTGCCGTGCTGGAACCGCGTTCCAACACCATGCGCATGGGCGTGCATGCCGGGCAACTGCCTGCATCGCTGGCGGCGGCCGACCGGGTGCTGGTCTATTCGCCGGAATCCCTGGATTGGAATGCCGCGGCGGTGTTCGCCCCCCTGGGTAGCCAGGCGCGGGTGTTCGGGGGCGTGGAGGAGATCATCCAGACCCTGGTTGCCGAAGCAGGCCCGGGTGACCGGGTACTGATCATGAGCAACGGCGGCTTTGAGCAGATTCATCAGCGTCTGCTGGATGCCCTGTCGAGCAGGGACTAACCTTTGGCCATGACCCATCAATCCACCAAGCCCATCGCCCTGGCTATCACCGGCGCCTCCGGCGCGCCCTATGCCTTACGCCTGCTGGAGTCTCTGGTGCAGGCGGACCGGCAGGTCTATCTGATGGTTTCCAAGGCCGCCCAGGTGGTAATGCCTATGGAGACCGAACTCAGTTTTCCTTCGCGACCCGCGGAGGCGGAGGCGATGCTGCGGGAATACCTGGGTGCGGCGGAGGGGCAGGTGCGGGTATTCGGCCGTGAGCAGTGGACCGCGCCGGTGGCCAGCGGCTCCAATCCGCCGCAAGCGATGGTGGTCTGTCCCTGCAGTACCGGCACCCTCTCCGCTATCGCCAGCGGCGCCAGCAACAACCTGATCGAGCGCGCCGCCGATGTGGTGCTGAAGGAGCAACGCAAACTGATCCTGATGGTGCGGGAGACGCCATTCTCGCCCATCCACCTGGAGCATATGCTGAAACTCTCCCGCCTCGGCGTGGTGATCATGCCGGCCAGCCCCGGCTTCTATAACCGGCCGCAGACGGTGGCCGATCTGGTGGACTTCATGGTGGCGCGGATCCTCAGCCACCTCGGGATCGACAACCCGTTGAACCGCCCCTGGGGGCAATAGCCGCCTCTCTATAATGCCTCTGGAGCGGTCTGGCGGATCTTCAGCTCTGCTCCCCTGTCCTGAACCTCGCCGCCGCTGAGTGACTGCAGGTCCTTGCGTAACAGCTCCAGTGCCTGTGCAAAGTTGGGCGCCGTCTGGGCGTAGGTGATGAAACCGATCAGCTTGACTTGCCGCTGTTCGCTGATATTGCCGACCCAGAGTGCTGTTTCACTGCCCCGCAGACGGTAATCGGTGGCCCAGAGTCGCAGTACCAGGCGCCGGTCATTCGGTAACGGCTTCTCCAGCATCAGTACTTCATGGCGTCCGTCATGCACCTGTGGCAGCACCGGCAACGCCTGTAGCGGCTGTGCGGGGGAGAGCAGGCGCAGCCAGTCCGTCCCGTCGAGGCGGATGGCCGGTGTCCATCCGGTCGTGGTGAGTTGCTGCGTCAACCACTCCAGTGAACCGGCAAATTGCAGGTTCAGCGGGTGCTCCTCACGGTTTGTGAGGTCGGCGCGGAATGCCGGCAGCGAGGTGTCGGCACCCGCCCACCAGTTACCTGCGTCGATCTGCTGAATGGTCCGGGCCGGCTCATAGCGGGCCATATTGCGCTCATGGTGCAGCGCGGTCTCCACGCCGAAGCCGGCGCTCGTCACCAGCAGTGAGACCAGCGCCAGCCGACGCCACGGGATCCTCTGGGTCGTATGGCGGTTGTAGGCGAGACCCAGCAGGGCCACCCAGGCGAGTCCCAGGGTGATGCTGCCGGCCACATCGGAGAGCCAGTGCACCCCGAGATAGAGCCGGGAGGTGGCCACCGCCAGAATCAGCAGTCCGGCCAGGCTATAAGGGAGCCAGCGCCAGCGATCCGACAGCGGGCGGGCGATCAGGACCGAGAGAAAGCCGTACAATACCACCGCGTGCAGGGTGTGGCCGCTGGGGAATGAGAAGGAGCTGGGGCGCTGTGCAATCACATCCGGACGTGAGATATGCATGCCCAGTTTCAGCAGATAGGCGGAGAGGATGCTGAACAGCACGGCGGCCAGCCAGTAGCCGGCGGTGCGGCGATGCCCGCTTAAAAACAGGAACAATAGTACCCCCGTGGCCAGGGCAAGGATGACCCCGGTATCCGCCAGCCGGGTGGAATAGACCATCAGCTCATCGGCCCAGGGGGAGCGCAGGCTCTGCAGTGTCTGCAGCACCATGAGGTCGATAGCGGTGTGTATGCCACCCTCGGGAAGCAGTCCCACCAGCAGTGCGAACAGGATGGAGGTGATCAGCAGCAGGCTCGCCAGGATCGATAGTCCACGGGTCTCCGGGTGGTTGGGATCGGCCAGGGCGCCGGCGATCTCGCCCATCACCGGATGGGCCTCTCCCCACGTCAGCAGCCACTGCACCCAGCCGGCCGTGTGTGGGTGCAGTCGCCGGAACAGCCAGCGGATCAGGCTGTAGACGGCCCAGGCGATAAACAGCAGCAACAGGGCCAGGATCACCAGGCGCATCGCCACCTCGGAGGCCAGCTCCAGGGAGGCGCCGAAGACAATGCCCGGCAGCAGGTAGAACGGTGCCCAGGCCAGTGCCGAGAGCACATTGGCCACGACAAAACGCAGGGGCGACATGCCCATCATGCCGGCGATCAGCGGAATGACTGCGCGGATCGGGCCGAAAAAACGCCCCAGGGCTACGCTCTTGCCGCCATATTGTTGAAAGAAACCGATGCCGCGCTGCAGTGACCTGGGGTGGCGGTTGAAGGGCCAGACCGTGGTCAGCCGCTCTTTATAGTGATGGCCCAGCCAGAAGCTCAACCCATCGCCCGTCACCGCCCCGGCCACCGCCCAGCCCATGGCCGGCCAGAAGTCTATGGATCCGCTGGCGATCAGGGCGCCGATGCCGAACATGATCGCCACGCCGGGCACAATCAGCCCGACAATGGCCAGTGACTCGGCCATGGCGACGAGAAAAATCACGCTGTAGGACCAGCCGGGATGAAGCGTTACCCACGCCAGAATCTGTTGAAAAAACTCGGTCATCAGCCAGTCGATTAGTCAGCAATGTCCATGTGGCAGCGGCTAGTCTAGCCTGTTTTGCAGAACTGATCTGCATCGTCTGTTTCTCCCGCTTCACGTCATCCCGAATCAATTCGCACGCCGACGGCAGCGCCAACCCGCAACGTGACGGAGCGAAACGAAGACTACCGGCATGTGGCTTTCGTTGTCCATAGCGTTGCGCGGTGGACGGCGTGATCTGAACCGGAATAGACAGCCGCCGTGAAGTGCGGTTGAATCAGCTATTGTGAATCGCCCGGAAGAGGCTCATTTAACCTGTAGACACCCTGCAGAAAGGAAGTACAACATGAATCAAGAAGTAACCCCGACAACCAATCATATCTGGATACGCGGCCTCTACATGCTGCTGTTTTTACTCATCATGGGACTGGCCAAGGGCATTGTCTTCGCCGTCGCCGTGGTGCAGTTCATCCTTGTGGCCGTTAACGATACGGCCAATGAACCCCTGCGGAAATTCGGCCAGGGACTCAGCACCTACCTCTACGACATCAACCAGTTCCTGGTCTTCAACACTGAACATAAACCGTTCCCGTTTGACGACTGGCACAATACGGTGCCTCGGGAGGAACCACTGGAGCTGGATCAGGATATGGAGTATCAGGACGGGCAGTAGTACGGAGAGGTGGTTAAATGCACCTGTAGGAGGCCCGCCCTCGGGCCGAACATCGCGACGGTGGCGCCGCTCCTGCGGTGGTGTTATTTATGAATTCGTCGATGGGTGGAGCCGGCACGGCGTAACCCATTCCACATACCCTGATTGCCGGATACTTGTGTGCTGAAAGCCCTTTTTCTCGATCTGGATGAAACCCTCTGCGACACCCGAAGGGCCACTGACCTGGCCAAGGCGCAGCTGGCCGAGACGGTGCGTGCGCGGTTCGGGGTGGATGGCGCGCTGTTTGCCGATCGCTATGAAGCGGGTTTCTATCGCCGCTGGAGTGATGCCCAGCGGACACGTTACCTGCCGATTATCAAGCAGCAGGGCGAGGATGCGTTTCGCGTGCAGTTGATGGTTGATCTGTTGACCGAACAGGGCGTGGGGACAATGAGTCAGTCGGCTGCGCAGGAGCTACAGCATCAGTTCGACCGTGACCGCCTGGCCGCCTTCGATTTCTTTCCGGGTATCGAGGCGTTTCTGGCCGAGGTCCGCCAGCTGTTCATCACCGTGGTGATTACCAATGGCCCGGTGTTTTCCCAGGTCCCGAAGATAGCGGCGGTCAATCTGGCGGCCCATGTGGATCATATCATTATCGGTGGCCAGGAGCCGGAGGAGAAGCCGGCGCGCTCCATCTTCGAGAAGGCCCTCAAGCTGGCCGGTTGTGAACCCTACGAGGCGATCCATGTGGGTGACAGCCTGGCGGCGGACATCGCGGGTGCCCACGGCAGTTGTATTACCTCTGTCTGGGTGCAGCATCAACAACCGCTGGATGCCGGGTTGGGGATCACGCCCCACCATACGGTGATGCACCCGAGCGAGATCCCGGCATTGATACGTCAATTGCATGGTGAATGATTCGGCTGCACGCCGCTAACGTGGTACCTTGCCCGCCTGTCAATCAGCCCCCTGAAGCGTGCGCAATCGTAGCAAAGGATGAGACATGGCTCTGAAGCCAACCATTTACAAATTCAACATCAGCCTGTCGGATATTAACCGCAACTATTACCACACCCTGAACCTGACGGTGGCGCAACACCCTTCGGAAAACCCGCAACGGATGATGGCGCGGGTGCTGGCCTTTTGTCTGAATGTCCAGGAGTCACTGGTTTTTACCAAGGGGCTTTCAGAGCCCGACGTGCCGGATATCTGGTTGCGTACCCTGGATGATCAGGTGGCCTTGTGGATCGATGTCGGGGAGCCGGCCGTGGAGCGGATCAAGAAGGCCACGCGACTGGCGAAAGAGGTCAAGGTCTATAGCTTCAATGCCAAGTCCGATGTCTGGTGGGAACAGTCCGGGGCAAAGTTTGGTGCGTTGCCGGTTTCGGTATTTCGCTTGACGCCAATACCATCAACCGGCTGGCCGCGCTGGTACAGAGAACCATGACCTTATCCGTCACCATCACCGGCGATTCCGCTTTTGTGGCAACTGACGCGGGGGAGTGTGAAGTGGAGTGGTCGCCCCTGCAGGTAATATGAGTCTGCAGGATGGATCGGTTTCGCTATGCTGCATCCTGCATTGAATCTTAACGTGGCGGATCAATCCGCCGGTTGATCGAGCCGTTAACCCGAAACCAGCCGGCCACGCTGTAGCGGTCGCGGTCGGCGGCCAGCACTTCGTGCGGAAACTCCTCGCTGAGAAAGATCACCAGGGTGCCGAACGCGGGTACGACCCGGATCATCTCATTCCCTTCATCCGGGGCGTAGAGCACCAGTTCGCCTCCCTGGCCCGGCTCCCAGCCCCGGTTCAGGTAGGTGACCAGGGTCAGCACCCGGTTGGATTCGCCGCGAAAGGCATCCAGGTGTTTCTTGTAGAAATCGCCGGGGTTGTAGCGGACGAAATGGCTCTCGAACGAGAACAGGCCGAGGAACAGCCGCCGGTTCAGGTAGGTCTTGAGCCGGGTTGTCCAGTTGAACCAGGTGCTGGCCTCCGGGTGAACACTGTCCATCCAGACGATCTGGTCACGGCGGACGAACTGATTGCGGGTCTGTTCGATACCGCGGCCGATACCTGCCCGATGAAAGCGATTGCCCTCCTGCAGGCTCAGGTATCGCAACAGACTGTCGCCGACCGGGCCGGGGAGTGCGGCGGGCAGAATGACACAGCCCCGGGATTCGATGCCGCAGGCGATACGTTCAAACAGGCTGTCATCTTCCGATGGGGTGTCAGCGCTAAAGTAGGCAATTTTTTGTATCAACCGTGTATTTTCCCAGAACCCGATCAGGTGTGTGGGGTGTCGGGTACGGCGCTATTCTATGATTGCAATCTGTCGCTCGCCAATCAATTTTCACTATGGGGCGGAGCGGGCGAACAGTGGAGTTTTCTCTGGAGTCGGGATGGGTACGGGGCGGATGGCCGTGGAGTACGGGATCGGGGGGATGGCGACCGCCTCCCCCCGAATCATCACTGGTCAGGAGCAGGAGCCGCAGCAGACGCCTGGACGGTCCGCTGCTTTCTTCTCTTCGGTGGCCTCAGCCTTGGTCTCGACATTGACTGAAGTGGTTTGTTTGTCCTGCTCTTCACTGCCATTGGTTGCGGTGGAAGTCTGCTTGGTTTCATCGCTCATGTGACTGTATATCCTTTTTTCAGGTGGTAATATCGGCGATCAGAATAGGGGCGCGCAGCCGCTGGCGCCTTGTCCTAGCTCAATTTTGAAAGAGCAGGGTGAGCGTATTTAAAGGGCTTAAACGCCTTGCAGGGTTCTGCCAGAGGTGTTCCGTGCTCCTCTTTTGATCTTGCCTCCCTCGCCTTGGCAGCGGAGCCGATCGGCAGAACAGCCCATCGGGCCGGCTCTGGCCGGTGGAGCATTTACACAGGTTATCCGCGCTATGGGAAAACAGTTCCAGGCATTCATCCTTCTGGGCCTCACCTCCGGTCTGGTCAGTAACCTCGGTGGTCATGCCCTGCCGGATATCAAATGGTTGGTGGATGCCTGGCCAGGCGTGGTGGTGGGGCTGTTTCTGTTCTTTGCCGGTATCGCCGTCGGACTGCGCTTTGTTTCGGGGCGCGTCCAGGGATAAATCCAGCAGCGGGCCGGGGAATCATCCACGCCGCTCCTGCCGGACGTTGGCGGCGCTGCTGTTGAGCTGGCCGCCCAGCGCCAGGTCCGCCTTCAACCACTCCCTGGGCGACCGCCCCACATGCGCCCTGAAGCTGCGCGACAGGGCACTGGCACTGGCGTATCCCACCACATCGGCCACATACTGTACCGGTTTGCCCTGGCGCAGCAGGGATTGGGCGACAGTGAGTCGCCACTCACCCAGGTAGGCCCCCGGGGTAGTGCCGACCACCTCCCGGAACCGGTTGGCGAAGCGGGCGCGGGACATGTTGGCGGTTTCCGCCAGTGCTTCCAGTGACCACTCCCGGGCCGGTTCCGCGTGCATGGCATTGATCGCCCTGGCCAGCCGCTCATCCGCCAAGCCGGCCAGCAGACCGAACTGCAGTCGGCGCTGGTCCATCAGGTTGCGCAGTACCAGCACGATAATCACCTCCATCATGCGGTCCAGGATCGCCTGTTGGCCGCAGTGGTGTTCTCCCGCTTCGATAAACAGCAGCGACAGCGCGCGGTCCAGTGCCGGGATATCCACCAGGCGGATCACCACTACATCGGGCAGAGCGCGGGCCAGGGGGTTGTTCAGGCCGGCACCGAATTCAAACGAGGCGCAGACCATCTCCACATCAGGACCCTGCGGGGTCAGGTGATGGGTGGTGGGGTTCATGTAGAGAAACAGGGTCGGTTCATCAAACTGCAGGGCGGGGTGGGCCTGGGACCGCACCTGGAGACGGCCGCTTTGCAGCACATGGATATAGCCAACCCCCGCCACCTGGTCAAAGCTGGCCGAGTGGCACAGCGGGCCGGTCTGGAACACCCGCGCCCTGAGCGAGAAGCATTTCAGCAGTTCGACCAGTCGATCACTCATGTTGATACTCAAAGTATAAAAAATGATATCGAATGATACTTATCGTAGTCGATCCGGTGTCAATATCAAGCCGTGCCCCAAGGGCCCCCGTTTGATTCTCTTCATCGACTACCGAGAGGTTTCATCATGTTACGCATCACACCGATCCAACTGGAAAATACCACTGCCGCCACCCTGCAGGCGGTGCAATCAAAACTGGGTCTCCTGCCCAATATGTTCACCACTTTTGCCCATGCACCGGCGGCATGAGCCGACGGCTGGATGGTCGCCCCATCGAGGAAAAATCAGGCTCTGTCCCAGTTACCTGTTGCATGAGGAGCGGTGCTTTTGTAGGAGCGGATTTATCCGCGAATTTCGCGGCTGAAGCCACTCCTAGCGCTACGCCTGGCCGCCGGAGAGGGGTTTGACCTGTAGGAGGCCCGCCCCGGGCCGAATTCGCGGCGAGGCGCCGCTCCTACCAGGGGAATCGCCAAGCTAAGCCAAAACAAGACCAACACATAACTGGGACAAAGCCAAAAATTAACAGGAGAATTACAATGCATTCGATCTATAAAACAGTAATCAGTACCGCCGCCTTTTGTGCCGGCCTCTTTGCCGCCCCGCTGTCAGTCGCCGAAGAGGCGCCGGGCATCGGTGCCGCGGTATTCGATGCCAAGGGCGACCTGGTGCGCCCGGAAGGATTTCGCCAGTGGGTGTTTATCGGTGCGCCGCTCACCCCCAATGCCCTGAACAAGGGTGGTGCCGCGTTCCCGGAGTTTCACTATGTCTATGTCAATCCCGATGCCTTCGCGGTGTATCAGCGCACCGGTACCTTTCCCGACGGTACCGTGGTCGCCAAGGAGCTGGTGCTGCTCAAACCGGGCCAGCATCCGGACGGCTCTTCTGACGCGCCCTCCGGTCGTGGCTATTTCGCCGACAAGTACAACGGCATGGCTGTGATGGTGAAGGACAGTAAACGCTTCAGCCAGACCAGTGGCTGGGGATTCTTCAACTTCGGGCACCATGCGCCGCCCTACAGCGAGACCTCAACGGCGGCACCGGCGGCCAGTTGTGCCGCCTGTCATCAGGCCAATGCGCAGAAGGATATGCTGTTTACCCAGTTCTATCCGATTCTGCAGTAATCATTTTTGATTCAATTGTGGGCGTTAGTGGCGTTAACCCGATCTGCGGCTGCACGGCAGGTCGGGTTCGCCAAAGACATAACCCGATGAATGAATTACTTCAGTTCGCTCAGGGGCGAATAACGAAACGCCTGCCGGTTCTCGTGCAGCAGCGCCCGGGCGTGTTTTTTCAGCGGGATGTCCATGTTTTTCCCCAGCGCCTCCGCCGCCTGCATAAATTGTTTGGAATGTAATCGCGGGATGCCACCATCAAAGGCGAAGGCGATACAGTTGCCATCCGGTATGCTGAGGGTCACTACCTGTTGATCAAACACCGTCTGTAACGCCTCGTTCAGCGCGTGGCTGGTCAGGCTGCTCTTCAACCAATAGTTGCAGATCAATATGCCGCCCGGTTTCAATGCGCCGCGGCAGGCGGCAAGAAAGTGCTGCCGCGCCTGCAACTCGTTCATCCCCTCACTGACATAGAGATCGGTCAGCAGCAGGTCGGTCGGGACGGGCCTGTGATTCAGATACTCCCAGGCATCCTTCAGGTGCAGGCACAGCCGTTTGTCATCGGGCAGCGCAAACCACTCTTGCGCCAGCTCCACCACCTTGGGCCGCATCTCGACCGCGTCGATTTTGCAGCCGGGGTGGTGGGCCAGCACGGCCTGCGCCAGGGCCCCGGCACCCAGTCCCAGCAGGCTGCAGTGTTTGGGCTCCGGGGTCAGCAGGAAACCGAGCATCATCACCTGGGTGTAATGGTGACAGAGCCGGGCGGGCCGATGGATGTCGATGCAGCTCTGCTCAACCCTGTTACCGAAACAGAGCATGCGCCGCCCGGCGTCCTGGTGGACCGAGAGGTCTCCCCATTTGTCACGGCAGTGGTGCAGCAGTTGTCCGTTCCGGGGCATGGATGGTCACAGTAGCGGAATGAGGTGGGAATAGTAACAGCAGTATCAACAGGCTGGAATCAATGATGCGCTGTGATAACCTGCTGGATATATTTCAAAAGAGTAACGACTCGCCCCACTCCGCATACAGAGAGCACAGAGATATGCTCGGCAAAAAGCAGATAACCGCCAAGAACGCGCAGCGCACAAAGGAAAGCCGAGGCTTTTTCTTGGCGTTCTTGGCGTTCTTGGCGGTTACAATGCAATTTATCGGAGCTATGAGTGATGAGGGTAAGCAGTTACTCAAAAGATAAAAATTGAAGAAGTCATTTCTGAAAATAACATGAATATCTGGGAAAAAAGCCTGCTGCTGATTCTGCTGCGCCGGCATCTGGAGACCGAGCGCACGGTCGACTGGCAGACCCTGCACAAGCGGGATCGCAGTTGGGCGCTGGCGCAGCCGGAGCAGTCAGCCTGGCGGCTGTTGCGCGGCTGGTTGCAGCAGTGGGGGCGGTTACCGCTCAGCGGCACCCGCCTGTTTGTTTATGGCACCGGGGTGGCGGCCTGCATGCTCGGTTTTCTCCTGATGGCCGGTCTGGTGGCATTTCTCCCCCTGCAGCGGATCAATCTGCTCTGGTTTATGCTGATCGCGCTCTTTCTGCCCGTTGCTTGGTGGTTGCTGGCGCTCTTTTTCAACGCGGCACAGGTACCCTTACCCCTGCGCACCCTGTATGAACATCGGTTGCCACAAGGGAGTTTTCCCGATGCGCTCCGGCCACTGCTGAAGCAGACCGTGATCGCCCTCGGCCAGCAGCTCTCACTGCTCTTTTCAGTCGGCATGGTGATCGCCTTCCTGCTCTATCTGCTGATGACCGATCTTGCCTTCGGCTGGTCCTCGACCCTGGACCTGGGCAGTGACCTGATTCACCGGATTACCGAAACACTGGCCTGGCCTTGGCGAACCCTCTGGCCGGCGGCGGTTCCCTCGCTTGAACTGATTGAACAGACCCACTATTTTCGTGCGGCCCCTTTGGTGACGGAATCGCCCGCCCTGTTTGGCCTGTGGTGGCGTTTCCTGCTGATGTGCCTGCTGGTTTACGTGCTGCTGCCGCGCCTCTTTACCACCACGCTGGCACGTATCCGGCTGCACCGGATGCAGGGCCGGGTGTGCCGGCATGATGCGCTGATCAGCGGGCTCCAGCAGCGTCTCACGACCGAACTGGTTGATCAGGAGGCGGAGCGGGTGGAGCAGCGTGAAACAGCCGATTCTGCTATTGCAATCGAACCCATGGCCAACCGGTATACCCAGATTGTCTGCTGGGGCATCTGGCCGGATGAGGTGGTCGGGCCCCTGCGTGAGCGACTGGTGGGTGGGGGTGCTGAAATCTGCTGGATCGACATTGCGAGTCCGCTGGCGACGGAGGCGGCACTGACCACTCTGGCGCGCCTGCCGGATCAGCCGTTGCTGCTCCTTTGCAAAGGCTGGGAGCCGCCTACCGGTGCGCTGGCCGATCTCTGTGGATCGCTGGCAGCAGCGCGTACCCGCCTGTTCCTCTGGCCGGTGCCCCTGGAGGGCATGGACGTCGCGCGTCAGCACAATCTGATCCGGTCATGGCGGCCCTTCATGCGACAGATCTCCGACCGTTTTCATCTGATCAGCGCGACCCTGGAGGCGGGTGTTGTCCGTGGGTGATCATCCAGTCATGGCGGTGGTGGGACATCCCAACAAGGGGAAGTCGTCCGTGGTGGCTGCCTTGACGCAAAACGATCAGGTCAAAATCTCACCGCTCTCCGGCACCACCCGGGTGGCGCAGCACTTCTCGCTGAGACTCGATAACCGTACCGTTTTTGAAATGGTGGACACCCCGGGATTTCAGCGTGCTGACAAATGTCTGGCCTGGCTGAATGCGCAGGAATCGACGGCAGATCAGCGGCCGGCACGGGTGGCGGCCTTTGTCGAGCAGTTCAGCGGCACCGGGCAGTTTGTCGACGAAGTGGAGCTGTTGACGCCGATCATCCAGGGCGCCGGGATCATTTACGTGGTGGATGGATCTTTGCCCTACAGCCCGGAATACGAGACCGAGATGGAGATCCTGCGCTGGACAGGCCAGCCGCGGCTGGCGCTGATCAATCCGATCGGTGGTGATGCCTATGTGCCGCAGTGGCAGCAGGCACTGAATCAGTTTTTCAGCCTGGTGCGGCTGTTCGATCCACTGCACGCCAGCTTCGATCAGCACCTGCAACTGCTGCGTACCTTTGGTGAGCTGGACAGCCACAAGGGGCATGCTTTCGATCAGGCGATCAGGCAGCTGGAACAGTACCGCAAACTGAAGCTGCAGCAGGCGGCGCGTATTCTGGTTGATCATCTCTACCGGCTGCTCACCTATCAACAGGCGAGTGGTGGATTGGAACGGATGGCACGGGAACAGCTCGCGGCGGTGCTGCCGGATGCGCTGGCCCGTTTTAACCAAGCGCTGAACCGGCTCGAGCGTGAAGGTCAGCAGCAGCTGGAGGCGCTGTTCCTCTATCATCAGCTGGAGGCGGATATCGTCCAGCTGGAAGTCCACCAGAGCGAACTGATGGATGAATCCAGGTGGTCACTCTGGGGGCTGGAGAGGGGCCAGATGGTGTTGGTCAGTGCCGGCGCCGGCGCCGCGATTGGCTTTCTGGCGGATGCCGGCCTGGGTGGTGCCTCACTGCTGACCGGCGCCATCGGCGGTGGCGTACTGGGGGGACTTTCCGGCTGGTTCGGCCTGGACTGGCTGAGACAGCAGTTGCCGGAGTGGCTGCCGTTCAATGCTGAAAAGCACCTGCTGGGGCCGGTGAGTAATCCCAATTTTGCCTTCGTGATTCTCGGTCGGGCCCTGAGTCATGCCCGTGCCATGCTTGCCCGCAGCCATGCCGACCGGGAGCGGCTGATCCTTCCGGATAATCAACTCAACCGCATGCAGTCACTGGAGATGAAGACCCAGATATGGCTGTTGAAACAGTGCCGGCAGCTGGTGAAGCAGGGGGCTCAGGGCCGGGCGGCGGAGCGGTTACAGGAGTGGATCTACCAACAACTGGCGTCCTAGCAACCTGCCGGACTTAACGCTGTTCTACTGTGGAATAGCTGGATTTGGCCATGTTTTCTGATCTTTCTCGTCAAATCAGTTCACGATTCGCCTCGAAACATCCTTCGACAGGCTTCCTTCGACAAGCTCAGGATGAACGGCTGATTTCTGTCCGTAGTGAGTTTGCCCCGTTCGTGGTGAGCTTGTCCCGTCCATGGTGAGCTTGTACCGTCCATGGTGAGCTTGTACCGTCCATGGTGAGCTTGTCGAACCATGGGCTACCAAGCAGGCACTGAACCATCCTTCGACAAGCTTCCTTCGACAAGCTCAGGGCGAATGGTGGTTTTACAGAGACCTGACGCATTCAATCGCCGAAGCAGATCGGCATCAGCGGTGATAGGTAGCCAGTTCGACCGGCTTATGGCGCTGGATGATTTCGGTAACCTCTCTCTCGATATCGTCCGGGATCATCACCTTCAGTTCAGTATGTTGCGTGTCGGCAAACATCTTTTCCCGGTCGATACCGCAGGCGAGCAGGTCATCCATGGTGTTGCGGATGGTCTCCATCGAGGTGAATGCGCCGGTAATTGTCGTTGTCATGGGTTAGCTCCTTCTCGGATGAGAGGGCCACATCATCATGTTACATCAATAGGTGATGAGCTCCTGGTGCTGAATTGGAATGGATTATGATAACAAGACTAGATCACGCCCGGCAGGCCGGCAAGGCAGGTCACTGAATACGCGCTTTGTTACCGGGAATGAAGCGGCGCTTGTCGATCGGTTTTTGTGTTCAGCTTCATTTCATCTGAGATGCTTATCCTGTTAATCAACGGTCAGGTCGGTGCTTCGGCAGGCGATACACCGATCTGGAGGAGATTGTCTTGAACCTGCCAAGCGTGCAGGATAGAGGGTGTCATGATGAAACGTCGATGGATGATTGTCGTACTGCTGCTGCCCCTGCTGGTGGTGGCCGGGAGTGATCACGAACGGGCCAAGGCGCTGTTTGAGTCAGGCGAAATCCTATCACTGGAGCAGATACTGGATAATATTCGTGATGAGTATCCCGGGCGCCTGCTGGAGATCAAGCTGGAGCAGAAAAAGAACAGGGTGATCTATGAGGTCGAACTGCTGGACAGTGAAGGCAAGGTGTGGGAGCTGAAACTGGATGCGGCGACCGGTGAACTGCTGAAACGCGAACTGGATGATTGAGATGCGACTATTGCTGGTGGAGGATGACGCTGAACTGGTCGCCCGCTTGAAACCGGCCCTGAAACGGGCCGGTTTTGCTGTCGATGTGGCCGACAACGGCATCGATGGTGAATTCATGGGTGATGAGGAGCCTTACGACGTGGTGGTGCTGGATCTGGGGCTGCCACAGCGTCCCGGGCTTGAGGTACTGGCCAACTGGCGATCGAACGAAAATCTGTTTCCGGTACTGGTGCTGACGGCACGGGATGCCTGGCATGAGCGGGTGGATGGCTTCAAGGCGGGGGCGGATGACTACCTGGGCAAACCGTTCCATGTGGAGGAGCTGGTGGCCCGCCTGCTGGCGCTGGTGCGGCGCAGTGCGGGGCAGCCGGGCCACGAACTGAGCCAGGGCGGGTTACGGCTGGACGAGGATCAGCAGCAGGTGATCCTGACGGATGGCGAGCGGGTCGAGCTGACCGGTACCGAGTTCCGCCTGCTGCGCTACTTCATGCTGCACCCGGGCGAAATCCTCTCCAAGACCCGGCTTACCGAACATGTCTATGAGCAGGATTTCGATCGTGACAGCAATCTGATCGAGGTCTATATCCGCCGGCTGCGCGAACGCATCGGCAAGGAGCGGATCGAGACCCGGCGCGGACAGGGGTATCTGTTTCGCGGAGATGACGGGTGAAATCCCTGGGGTATCAGCTGCGCCTGGGACTTGCCGTGGGGTTGCTGCTGCTGTTCGGGGTGATGTGGTGGGGCGGGGTCCGTGCGATTCACAGCCTGACCGACTACTTCGTCGCTTCCCGGCTGGAACACGATGCCGAGGCGATACTGGCGGCGACGCAGCTGGAAGACCCCGGCCGACCGCTGGTGCGCTGGCGTCGCGTTGACGCCATCTATGATCAACCGCTCTCCGGCCACTATTACCAGATCAGCTTTCCGGACGGCAAAAAGGTCAGCTCCCGCTCTTTGTGGGATGAGCAACTGGATATTCCGCAGTTTGCCCCCGGCAGCCAGGGGCAGTGGCGCATGCCGGGTCCGGCAGGCCAGGAACTGCTGGTGTGGGTTGCCGGATACAACAAGCAGGGCCAGGTTTTCTCGATTGCGGTGGCGGAGGATATGACGCCGCTGAATCAGCGTGTCGTGCAGTTCGAGTGGCTGTTTGTCGGGTTGACACTGGTGATCACCCTGCTGTTTTTTATCGGGCAGCAGTGGATCGTGCGCAGTGCCATGGGCCGACTGGAGCGGGTCAGGGAGGATATGGCGCGGCTGGAGCGGGGTGAAGTAGATGCACTGACCACCGAAGTACCGGCGGAAGTGGGCCCGCTGGTGGACCAGTTCAACCATCTGCTGGAACTGTTTCAGCAGCGGCTGGAGCACTCCCGCAAGGGATTGGGCAACCTCTCGCACGCCTTCAAGGGGCCGATCAATCTTCTGCAGCAGCAGCTGGATGGTGACGAGATGGTGGCCTATCCGGAGCTGCGGGCCGATATGAAGCTGCAGTTGTCCCGTATCCGGCAGCTGATGGAGCGGGAGATGAAACGGGCCCGGCTGGCCGGTTCCGGGATCTCCGGAGGACGCTTCAACGCCGCCCGGGAGATGCCCTCCCTGATACGTGTGCTGCAACAGATTTATCAGGAAAAAAGGCTGGTCATCGATACCCGGATTCCCGAGTCGGGGCCGCTTGCGGTGGATCGGGAGGATATGCTGGAACTGCTGGGTAATCTGCTGGACAACGCCTGTAAATGGGCCCGCAGCAAGGTGCGCTGTGTGATCGAGCATCGGGAGGCAGTGGTGATCGAGGTGGAGGATGATGGCCCCGGGGTATCACCGGAGGCGCTGGCCAGACTGACCGAGCGGGGCGTGCGGATTGATGAAACGGTGGATGGGCACGGTCTGGGCCTGGCCATTGCCAAGGATATGGTGAAGCTCTACGGCGGTGAGATCCAGTTTATGCTCTCCCCGGAACTGGGGGGGCTGAAGGTCCGGGTCAGGCTGCCGCTGTAACCCTGCCGGCGCGGCTGGTCAATTGCCGGCATCGCGCGGAGCGCCTTCACGAAACACCACCTGGTAGCCCCGCTTCAGCTGCATGTCGCGGCGTTTGATCAAGATCTGCTCGGCGGCCTCCCGGGTGTCGAAGTGCTCTTTGGTCACTTGGCCGCGTGTTCCCTGAATCCCCGATTCCCGGACTAGGTTCCACCCCTCCAGCAGGTCCGGCTGCAGGTGCAGGTGGTAGTAGCGGAGCGGCTGCTCCGGGGCGTGCAGTGTCTGCATGTAGATACGCATGGCGGCTGGGTTCGGCTGGTTGTGGTTTGCGGAACGGGTTGTCGGGACTCACTTTGAAAGTTCTGAATTAATCAGGGGCTCCTTTGTAGAGTATTTGGCCGAAAAATTACAGTTTTTTCAATAAGCACTGATATTTTCAGCCTGATTTCAGCTGTCGGGTTTATGCTTCTAACCAGAGAAAGTAAATAGATGTAAGGAGAAAGGTAATGAAAGCCAACAAACGTACTTTGACACAGGTTCTGGCGGTTGCCTCCCTGTTGGGTGGCGGTTTTGCGATGGCCGTGACACCCGCATCTCCCCCCGAGCCAATCCCTTTTGCCGCTTATGATAGCAATGGTGATGGCAGGGTGAGTCCAGATGAGTTTTATGCAGCCCGCAATGCGCGTATTGCGGAACGGGCCAAGCAGGGAGGCATGATGAGAAATCTGGGCAACGCACCGGCCTTCGAGCAGTTTGATACGGATGCCGACGGTTACCTGAGTGAAAACGAGCTGCTCAAGGGCCAGCTCACCCACATGCAGGAAAATCGCATGAACCGGCCGATGGGACCCATGGGCGGAGCCGGGCGTGGTGCCGGGAATATGGCCAGTTTCGCCGACTTTGACAGCAATGGTGATGGGGTGGTGACGGCCGAAGAGTTTGCCCGGACCCGTGCCGCGCGCCAGGCGGACAAGGCCGCGCAGGGCTATCCCATGCGCAATGCCGCGTCGGCCCCCAGCTTTGAATCCTATGACGCCAATGGTGATGGCCAGTTGACCCCGGAAGAGTTTGTCCCGGGTAATCCCAATCGTATGCGCCGTTAGTAAAAACAGAGCGCCCGGCGCAAGCCGGGCGCCTTGCGTATCGGGCGTCAGCCCGCTCAATCATCCATGACCGAGAGGTAGGCAAAGATATCGGTCAGATCCTGGTCGCTAAATTCGTTCAGCAGCTCCTCTTCGGGTGACTCCTCGTCGTGAATGCGCTGCTTGGTGCGCAACTGCTCCACCTGTCGCCAGAGATAGTTGGTGTATTGGCCGGCCAGCATGGGGCCGGCATTCCTGTGGTTGCCCCAGCCCCCCTTGCCATGGCAGGAGTCGCACTCCTTGTTGTAAATTCGCTCCCCCCGTTCGATATCACCTTCCGCTCTGGGGATCTGCATGATCATCTTGGACTCCAGCAGGCGGGCGTAGGCGTCGAAGTCGGGGGCGTTTTCGTCCACCGGCGCGAGCTGCGTCTTCAGGGTGATTTCGGAGAGATAGCGGGATATGTCATAGATGTCACTCTCGGGCAACTGTCGATCATCGATATACTCCACCATGGCGAAGTTTTTCCGCTTGCGATCGCGGAACAGCCTCAGCTGGTTGGCGATGAACTCCAGCGGCTGTGAGGCAACCCGGGGATATTCCCCATCCTTGCCGCCCTGGCCGAATTCGCCATGGCAACCGGAACAGAGTTCATTGATCTCTTGACCATTGGCGGGATCATAGTCATAAGTCTGCGCCCGCAGTGGAAGGGCGAGGCAGAGTAGCAGCAGTGCTGAAACGGTAAACAGGGTTCTTTGGTGAAGCATGGGTATCACTATCTCGAAAAAAAACTGTCGGGCATCAAGAGCTGCAAACCGGAAACAGAGCGTTACGGTCGGCCGCCCAAAATTCCGCCGTATTGGAACAGAAAACCGGTTGCTGTTATTTTGACTTTGGTCAAAATAGTGCATTTTATCTGATTATATCCCCGTTGACCCGATCGGGTTTTATGCGGCAGAGGAATTTCCAGTGACCCACCCTTCTCCGCCAGGCGACTGGCTTGAATCCCGGCGTGACCGGCATCCCCAGGCGGAGGCACTGTCTGGCAGCCAGACCCTGTGCTATGCAACGCTTGTCGCGGAAACCAGCAGTCTGGCGGCCGGGCTGGTCGCGCGGGGTGTGGTCGCAGGCGAGGTCGTGGCGGTCCAGCTCTCCTCCGCCTGGCAGGTTGCGCGACTCTTCTATGCGGCCCTGCATTTGGGCATCACCTTCCTGCCGCTGGATCCAGGAGTGTTGACGGCGCGCCGGAGTCGGCTGCTGGCCGATGTCGGGTGCCGGACGCTGGTTTGCCGGCAGGCGCCAGCCGAGCAGGGGCTGCGGTGGATTGCGTCAGATAGTCTGTTTTCCAGCCATGCCACTGATGCTCCGGCTCCGGTTTATCATTCCAAGCCCCTGGCGGGAGAGCAGGTGCAGCTGATCATCGCCACCAGCGGTACCACCGGCGCCCCGAAAGGAGTGATGTTGAGCGCGGACAATCTGGCCGCCAGCGTCGCCGCGTCCCGACAGCGTCTGGACCTGCAACCCGGTGACACCTGGCTGGCCTGCCTGCCGCTGTTTCATATTGGCGGCCTGGCGATCCTGTTACGCTGTCTTGCCGCCGGTGCCCGGGTGCTGCTGCAGGAGGGTTTTGATGCCGACCGGGTCTGGCGAGAGATTGCCGCTGGCCAGGTGACCCACCTGTCGCTGGTGCCGGCCATGCTCGATCGGCTGCTGACCGTGTCGGCGGAACAGGCGCCCCTGGCGGCACTGCGGGTGGTGCTGATCGGTGGCGGACCGCTCTCCCGGTCGCTGGCACAACGGGCCCATGCCGCCGGTTGGCCGCTCTGCGTCAGCTACGGCATGAGCGAGACCGCCTCCCAGTTTGCCACTGACTGCTCGCCCCAGGCCGGGATGGTGCCGGGGCGGGTCGGTCTGCCGCTGGATGGTTACACAGTGGCCATTGGCGACGCCGGGCGCATCCGGGTATGCGGGCCGGCGGTGATGCGTGGCTATGCCAATCCTGCCGGTGTCATGGGCCTGGGTCTGGATCAGGGCTGGTTCGGGACCGGCGATCTGGGGCGGCTGGATGAACAGGGGCGGCTGATGATCATTGGCCGGGCGGACGACCTGCTGGTGAGCGGCGGCAAGAACATCCATCCGGCCGAGGTGGAAGAGCGGTTGCTGCAGTGTCCGGGGGTGGGCACGGTGGGGGTGACCGGTCGGCCGGATCCGGTCTGGGGTGTCGCCCTGGTGGCGCTGTTCACCGGAGAGATGACGCCCGGGGAGCTGGAACAGTGGGCGCGACAGCACCTGCCGGGGCATCTGCGTCCGCGGGAATTTGTCCCTGTCGGCGTCTTGCCGCTCAATTCGATGGGCAAGCTCTCCCGCCCGGCACTGCAGGCACTGCTGCAACGGGACGCGTCTCCCTCCACCGGTGATTAATCCGGCTGCAGCGTCAGGATCAGCGCGCCCTCGATGACGGTGTCGCCGATGTCGATATGCAGGCTGTCTACCCGGCCGGAACGGGGGGCGGGGATATCCAGGGTGGTCTTGTCGGTCTCCAGGGTGATCACTGGATCGTCCCGCGCTATCTGGTCGCCCGGTTTGACCAGGATATCGCTCACCCGCACCGCTTCATCACTACAGGCACCGCAGCTATTCCAGCAATCCGGCATGGCCGGCAGCCGAATTTCGATCAGCCTGCTCATGCCGACGGTTTGGCTTGCGTGGCCGCGCGGCCGTTGATGCCCCAGTTTTCTTTGGGCGGTTCATGGATCAGGATCATCACGTCCCGGGGCTGGATGTTTGCGGCCTGCTGCAGGTTGTCCGTGATCTGCTGAAACAGCAGCGCCTTCTGTTCGGCCGATCTGCCGGGAAAGGAGGCGATCTCCACGGTGAGAAAGTTTTCCGTGCGTCCCTCGGGATAGAACAGATAGGCCGGGTCGATTTCGACCAGCCGCTGATTGCGGCTGCCCTGTGCTACGCCGAAGGCACTGACCGTGGCGGCATGAACGGCATCCATGATGGCGCGGAGCTGGCCGGCCGGGTGACCTGCCTGCAGGGTAATGGTGACAACCGGCATGAATTACTCCTCTGTGGCGTTGCTTAGGTTTTCAGTATAAAGCCTGTCCCCGGTTCGGATCCAAGCACCACCCGGCCGCTGATGAGCGGTGGCGGGTTGCCCAGATCACGGGAGAACCAGCCGGCCGTGGCCAGGCCGTGGATGGCGGGGGTGGTCAACAGGTCGGCGCTGGCGGCCAGATGCAACAGTGGCCAGAGGCCGGCACTGCTCTCCAGGGTACTGGTGATGACGCAGGTCAGGCCGTGCCGATGTGCCTGGCGGATGATTCCGAGTGCGGGGATCAGGCCGCCCAGGCAGGTTGGTTTGATAATGAGGCGGTTGACCGGAATGGACCGCAGCCGCTGCTGCCGGATAAACCCGGACAGCGACTCATCCAGGGCCAGGTCGAAGCGGGCGCGGGACTGGAGGATTTCCAGGGAGCGGGGGTCGGGTTTACGCAGCGGCTCTTCCAGGGACTCGACCGGCAGCTGGTTGAGCGTCCCGATCAGGTCAAAGGCCTCTGGCATCTGCCAGGCCCGGTTGGCATCCAGGCGCAGCCCTATGCCATCCGGCAGCTGCCGGCAGAGCCGCTCCAGCCGCGGCCGTTCGGTGGAGATCGGGGCGCCGCCCAGTTTCAGCTTGAGCAGGGTGAAACCGGCGGCAATGGCCGCGGCCGCCCGGTCACCGGCCGATTCGTCCAGAGTGCCGATGGCGGCGTTGAGCCGGACGCTGCTGTGCACCGCTGTTCCAGCCAGTTGCCGGTACAGCGGCAGACCCTGCTGTTTTGACTGCAGATCCAGCAGCGCCGTCTCCAGTCCGCAGCGGGCGGCAGGGTGGCGGGTTGTGGGCGACAGCTGTTGCATGACCCGTTCGGGTGTCCCGTCCATCAGTGTCGTGCGTCGTGCTTCGAGCCAGGCGCGGGCCTGGAAAAGGGTTTCCGTTCCGGATTCCGCCAATGGAGCGGCATCGCCATAACCGGTGTGGCCCGACTGATCGGTCAGCCGGACCAGCCAGCCCTGCCGCTGATGCCAGATGCCGGCGGCGCTTTTCCAGGGGGTGACGAAAGGGAGTCGGTAGGGGGTCAGGCTGAAGGCGCTGATCCGCATCAGAGCAGCAGTCCGAGGCTCAGCAGGCCGCCGTAGAGCAGCTGCAGCTTGGCCGTATTGGCGAGAATGGCATTGAAGCCCCGGCCGATGGGTTCGCGGGAGAAGCAGTGCAGCAGCCAGAGGGCGAAGGGCAGGCAGAGTACCACCAGCCAACTACCATCGAAGCGGTGATTGAACAGGACCGGCAGGGCGAAAGGGAGGATCAGCAGCAGGACATAGAGCTGGCGCGCCCGCTCCCGGCCCAGGTAGTAGACCAGGGTCAGCTTGGCGGCGCGCTGATCCGTCTCCAGGTCACGGTAATTGTTCACCAGCAGCACCGCGGCGGCCAGCAGGCCGATGGCGACGGCGCTGACCAGGGTCTCCAGGGAGAGCGCGCCGGTCTGCAGATAGTAGCTGCCGCCGACCGCCAGCAGGCCGAAAAAGATGAACACGAACAGCTCGCCGCTGGCGCTGTAGGCGATCGGTCGCGGTCCGCCGGTATAGGCATAACCGGCCAGCAGCGAGAGCAGGCCGATGACGACGATCGGCCAGCCGCCGATCCAGGCCAGGTAGATGCCGATGCCAAAGGCGCCGGCGAAGCTGAGCAGGGCGCCTTGCTTGACCTGGCGGGCGGTGAACCAGCCCTGGGCGGTGGCCCGCTCCGGGCCGAGCCGTTCGGGGGTGTCGGCACCGCGTTCAAAGTCGGCGGCGTCGTTATACAGGTTGGTGCCGATCTGGATCAGTATGGCCGCCACCAGGGCCGCCAGGGCCGGTAGCCACAGCAGTTGGTCCAGTTCGGCCCAGGCAAGGGCGCTGCCCACCAGTACCGGCACCACCGAGATGCCGAGGGTTTTGGGGCGTATGGCGAGCAGCCAGGGTTTTATCTGCATGTCAGGGACGGCGCGGGAACTTGTTGAAATCTGCGGGTCGTTTCTCCACGAAGGCGTCACGTCCCTCCTGCGCCTCGGGTGTCAGGTAGAACAGGCCGGTGGCATTGCCGGCCAGCTCCTGGATGCCGGCCAGCCCGTCGGTCTCGGCGTTGAAGGAGGCCTTGAGCATGCGCAGGGCGGTGGGGGAGAGCTGTAACATCTCGCGGCACCACTGCACGGTTTCGTTCTCCAGTTCGGCCAGCGGCACGACCGTGTTGACCAGTCCCATATCCAACGCCTGTTGTGCATCATACTGGCGACACAAAAACCAGATCTCCTTGGCCTTTTTCATGCCGACGGTGCGAGCCAGCAGGCCTGCACCCAGGCCGCCGTCAAAGCTGCCCACCCGGGGGCCGGTCTGGCCAAAGCGGGCGTTGTCGGCGGCGATGCTCAGGTCGCAGATCAGGTGCAGCACATGACCGCCACCGATGGCGTAACCCGCCACCATCGCCACTACCGGCTTCGGCAGGGTGCGGATCTGACGCTGCAACTCCAGCACATTCAGATGCTCCACGCCGTTGCTGTCGCGGTAGCCGCCGTCACCGCGGACCGACTGATCGCCGCCGGAGCAGAAGGCGCGCTCACCCGCGCCGGTGAGAATAATGGCGCCGATCTTGGGGTCGAGATGGGCATGCCGAAACGCCTGGATCAGTTCCATCACGGTCTCCGGGCGGAAGGCGTTATGCACCTGGGGACGGTTGATGCTGATCCTGGCGATCCCCTCTGCCTGGTGGTAGAGAATGTCGCTGTATTGAGTCCCCTCGGGAACCTGCCATTCGATGCTGCTGCCCATGACTACTCCAGTGGTCTGATCGCTGAAAGCGGGCATTTTAAACAAAACGCCGCGGATGGGGATAAAAAATGCCAATTAGGATTATGCGTCGGGTCAGGTGAAGGCGTAACCCGACAAACGGCTGCAACTCAGGATTTATACTTTCCCATCTTGCCGGCCAGGGCCTCGGTTACGGCGCGTCGATAATGGCGGTGGCGTGCGATGCTGAAGTCCCGTTCAATTATCACCTCAAGCAGTTGCGGGCCACCCTGCTGCAGCGCCTGCTGCAGGGCCGGCTGGAAGGCCGACTGGCGGGTTACCCGCTGGTAGCCGAGGCCATACAGTGCGGCGCTGTGCCGGAAGTCCAGATCGGTGGCGCTGTTCCAGTAGGATTCATAACGCTCCAGTCCCGACTGGGGCAGATAGCCGAAAATGCCGCCGCCGTTGTTGTTCAGCAGAATGATCACCAGATTGCGTCCAGCCGCTGCCAGCAGGCCGTTCATATCGTGATAGAAGGCGAGGTCCCCCAGCAGCGCGACTGCCAGCGGATAGTCGCCGCTGGACATGCCGATAAAAGTGGAGAGGTTGCCGTCGATCCCGCTGACGCCCCGGTTGGCGTGGATGTGCAGGCGTTTTGCGGATGATCCGCTCCAGCTGTCCAGCTGCCGGATCGGCATGGAGTTGCCGCTGAACAGCAGGCTGCCATCCGGCAGGGTCTCCAGCAGGTCCTGGATCAGGCACCCCTCGAACGGCCGGTCATGCAGGGTCGTGGGGGACATTGTCCTGCGGCTGATCCGCTCATTTTGCTGAAACTGCTCCAGCCAGCCGGTCGGACCGGGAGTGGGTCCCAGTGCGCCCAGGGCAGCGCACAGCAGGGCCGGGTCGGCCGCCAGGGTCACCGCAGTGTGGGGCGGGGCCACCGGCCACTGTCGGTAGGGATCGCACAGGATCACCGGAGCACCACTCCTCTCCAGAAACTGCAACAGGGGCTTGGAGACCGGCAGGGCGCCGAAGCGCAGGATCCAGCGTGGCTGCAGTTCAGCACTGCAGCCAGCGAGGAAGGCGTCATAGTGACAGATCAGCCGCGCCCTGTCCGCGCTGCCGAAACGCAGGTTGCTCAGGGGGTCGGCCAGAATCGGGCACTGCAGTCGTTGCGCCAGGCCGGTGACGGCGGCAGCAAAGCCGCTGCCGTGATCGGTGGCGCCGCACAGGATGATACCCGGCTCTCCGGATATCAAATCCATGGCGGATCCCAGCAGGGCGGATTCCGGTGTTGGTTGCGGTTGCTGGATCGGTGTCGTGGCCGAGGGGCGCGGCAGTTCGACCGGGATCTCGGGAATCAGCGGCTCCCGGAACGGCAGATTGATCTGCAGCGGACCGGGATGTGGCTGCAACGACTGTTTAACGGCCGCATACCCCAGTCGATGGAGCCGGTCTCGGGCCGTGTTGTCGGATACGGCCGGGCCGGGATCGTGGAAGGCGCGCAGGTGATTACCGAACAGCCGCTGCTGGTCTGTAGTCTGGTTGGCTCCCCAGCCGTGCAGTTCGGGCGGTCGGTCGGCGCTCAGCAGGATCAGCGGAAGGTTACTGTGGCTGGCCTCGATGACCGCCGGATACCAGTGGGCCGGAGCGCTGCCTGAGGTGGCGACCAGGATCACCGGGCGGCCGCTGACGCGGGCCTGCCCCAGGGCGAAGAAGGCGGCACAGCGCTCATCCACCTGGACACTGATCGCAATGGCCGGGTGGGCGTCGCAGGCCAGCACCAGCGGCGTGGAGCGGGAGCCCGGAGAGATCACGGCCTGGCTCACTCCAGCGCTGGCCAGGCCGTCGATCAATGCGTAGGCCCACAGGAGATTGGCCGCCCCCTGGGGCAGGTCAGGCATGCTCCAGTGCCTCCAGCATGGTACCGAGCTTCAGTTCGGTCTCCTGGAATTCGGCGATGGGACAGGATTCGCGGGTTACTCCCGCGCCGGCAAACAGCTCGGCGCTTTCACCGTTGAGCAGGGCGCAGCGCAGCAATACCGCCAACTCGCCATCTCCCTGATGATCCAGCCAGCCGGCTGCCCCGGTATACCATCCCCGCGCGTCATCCTGGTGCGTACTCAGCCAGTGTCCGGCATTGGCGCTGGGGAAGCCGCCGACGGCGGCGGTCGGGTGCAGGTCTCCGGCAATGCGCAGCAGCGTGGTGTCAACCCGCAGATCGCCGCGGATGCCGGTCCAGAGATGCTGCAATTTGCGCAGTTGTTTCAGGGCCGGGGTGTCCGCGGCCGCCAGGTTGTCGCAGTGTATGTGCAGGCTGGCCAGTATGCCCTGCACCACCAGGGCGTGTTCGTGGCGGGATTTGGGATCATTCAGCAGTTGCCTGCCGAGTATGTGGTCTGCTCCAGGCTCCGGGGCGCGACGGATGGTGCCGCCGACGGCATCACAGTGGATCTGCTGGCCGCTACGGCTGATCAGCCGTTCCGGGGTGGCCGCCGCGAAGGTGCTGCCGCCCAGGTGAATGGTGAACAGCAGGCTGCTGGGATAGAGATCGTCCAGCGAGGCCATCAGGCGTGACGGATTGAGGGGCTGTTCGGCGCGCACACTGATGCGTCGGAACGGAACCACCTTGTCCAGACTTCCCTGGCGGATCTGCCGGGTCGCTTCGCTGACCTGGCTGATCCATTCATCATAGGAGGGCCTGGCGGCAGTTCTGGAGAGCCGGTTGGGTACCGGGTTGGGCGCGGGAGTACGCATCAGGGCGTTGCTCAGTTCCTGCAGCAGATGCCGGCTGCGCAGCCGGGCCCGTGGCAGGGATGTGTGGGCAAAACTGAAAGTCAGGGCGCAGCTCTCCGGCGTCTGGTGCAGCAGCAGTTCGGGAAAGAAAATGGCAGCATTCGGCAGCCCGGTCCAGTTGTGTCGCATCGGGTCATGCGGGTCGAAGGCAAATCCGGTGAAGGCGGTGGCGCGGAATCCGCAAGCATCCGGATCCAGGTGGTGCCAACTGGATCGCTGCTGCTCGAATTGATCGGACAGTCGGTTGAGTCGCCCTTCGCCGGTTGCTGAGAGACGCAGGGCTTCACCGATGCCAAGCAGATAATATTGCCGGCTGGGCTCGCCCCAGTAGAACCAGTTGCCATCCAGTTGCGGCAGTCGCTGCAGGTGCAGTTCCGGAGTTGCCAGGGTGATGCTGGTCAGTGCGCCGCTCCGCCGTTCGATCCTGGACGGTGATCCGCTCAGCGCCTGTTCAAGGCGGCTCAGTAGCGTCTGGATTACGGGTGACCGATTGGGCATGTGGCTTTGCCGCCTGTGGTGTGATTGGACAGGGCTGATCATACTGCATTCCAGCCGCCTGGGGCATTTCATCAGGTGATGATTTCGTCGCACATGATAATTATCAAACCGCGTGAAGTGTTGCCAGAACCGTTCGGCGAGACGACTTGCAGGTGATTTTTATGGGCCCGTATAAGCCGGGTGAATTTGACCCGGAGCGGCGGCATCTGGTATACATGCACGGCTTTTTTCGCTCCCCGGACGATTTCTGATCGATGCCGGGGTGTTTGATTTCCGGGGGGTAATCGAATATTGCCGACCTGGGGGGATTTACTCATCACAGAAGTGACTCAGTCGACACAGCAGGTTTGACCATGAATAAATGGCTAGTTTCAGTTTCCATCCTTTTGGCTATGGCTGTTGGCACCGCGCAGGCGGCCGGCGATGCCGAGGCCGGCAAGACCAAATCCGCCATCTGTCTCGCCTGTCACGGTGCAGATGGAAACAGCGCCACTGCGCTCTGGCCGAAACTGGCGGGACAGCATCCGAGTTATATCAAAAAGCAGTTGCTGGAGTTCAAGGATGGAGCACGCAAAAATGATCTGATGTCTCCGATGGCCATGCCGCTCAGCGAGCAGGATATGGATGATCTTGCCGCCTACTTCAGCAGCCAGACACAGACTCCCGGCACCGCTGCTGCCGATCAGGTTGAACAGGGTGAGCGAGTCTATCGCGCCGGCAATGCGGCCACCGACGTGGCGGCCTGCATGGCGTGTCACGGCCCCGCCGGCATGGGGAACCCGGCTGCCAAGTTTCCGCGTATCTCGGGACAGCATGCGGAGTATGTTGAGAAAATGCTCAAGGATTTCCGTTCCGGCCAGCGTACCAACGACAATGCCAAGATGATGCGCAACGTGGTTGCCCGCATGACCGACAAGGAGATCGCGGCAGTCGCACAGTATGTGCAGGGGCTGCGTTGATCGGGTAACCGGCCATCCATGGTCTTCGCGACATAACCCCATCCCCGGACAAAAAACGGGCAGCCTGATCGCTGCCCGTTTTTTTATTGGAGGTTGCAAGGTTGTCTCGGGAACCCGGCGGACTGTAGGATGCGCTGAGTCCGCGACGCGCATCAGTCGCTTCGGATACGCTTCGTTTCACTCACCCACGTCCTACCATCCGGTGGCAGTTCAGGCCCATCGGTCCGGGCGGGTGATCGAGTGTCGGAGATCATGTCGGGTTACGCCTTCGGCCAACCCGTATACCGCCCGCAGAATGGGTGAGGCGCCGCGGGCTGTTGAACCCCCGGCATATTGGCGGGTCGGAAAGAGTCAGTGGTTTTTTTTCAGGACCCGTACTCAATAATTCAGCCGCCTGGCCGCTGAATCCCTAAAGAGGTACTAATATGAAGAAATATATGCTTATCCGGGTGTTTTCGCTGTTTGCCCTCCTGTTCCTGGCCGTTGAGGCGCCGGCGCAGACGGCGTTTGAAGAGGATTTGCACTACTTCTCGATCATTCCCGAGCAGCCCGGTGCAGAAGGGGATAAGGTGCAGGTGATGGAGTTTTTCTGGTATGCCTGCCCGCACTGTTACAGCCTGGAGCCGCATATCAGCAAATGGCTGGAGAAAAAGCCGGATAATATTGAATTCATCCGTATCCCCGCGATGTTCAAGCGGGCGGATGTGGTGTTGCATGCCAAGACCTTCTATGCCCTGAGTCTGATGGGTGTGGAGGATGAGCTGAACGGGGCGCTGTTTGATGCGATCCATGTGCAGAATAACAGGCTGGCCACCAGTGCGGACATGGAGGCGTTTCTGGCTAAAAAAGGGGTGGATATCGAGGCCTACCGCAAAGCGATGAAATCCTTCGCCGTGCAGACCCAGTCACGCCGGGCCGAAGTGTTGGCAAACCGTTTTGATATCCGTGGGGTACCGGCCTTTGTGGTGGACGGGAAGTATCGTACCAGTGGGCTTGAGGGGGATCTGCAGATGCAGGCGGTTGATTATCTTATTGATAAGGTAATCACTGAAAAACGTATGAAAAAGCAGTAGACTTGTAATAGTGTATCGGGGGGTCCAATGGATAACAGTGGTGGTCTGCAGCGTCTGAAACTGCTCAGCTATAACATACAGGCTGGAATAGATACGCAGCGTTATCGCCACTACCTGACCCAGAGCTGGAAGCAGGTGCTGCCGCACCGGGAGCGGCTGGTCAATCTGGACCGTATCGCCGCGGTCATCCACGGTTATGATGTCGTGGGGCTTCAGGAGGTCGATTCCGGGAGTCTGCGTAGCGGTTTCGTGGATCAGACCGAATATCTGGCCAATCAGGCGGCCTTTCCCTACTGGTACAAGCAGGTGAATCGAAGCCTTGGCAAGCTGGCGCAGAACAGTAATGGCCTGCTGTCGAGACTCCGTCCCTCGGAAATATCAGAATACAAACTGCCCGGCCTGCCTGGCCGGGGTGTGATTGTTTGCAACTTCGGCGGGGCCAGCGGAATCACCGTCTGTATCATGCACCTGGCCCTTGGACGGCGGGCCCGGTTGCGTCAGGTGGCTTTTATCCGCGAGTTGGTCTCCGGCCTGTCCCATGTAGTGGTGATGGGCGATCTCAATTTTGGCTGTGAATCCCAGGAGATGCGCCTGTTGACCCAGGGGGCGGGACTGATCCAGCCGGCCCGCCATATGAACACTTTTCCCAGCTGGCGTCCGATTCGAAAGATCGATCATATCCTGGTTTCGGACACCCTGCAGGTTGAGAATGCCAGGGTGGTGGAGTATCCGCTTTCTGACCATCTCCCGATCGGTATCGATGTGATTATCCCCTCCAGTATGCGGCTGGCGGCCTGACCATGAGCGATCAGGAGGCACCTGCTGCACAGGATTGGAAGCTCCAGTATCTGGATCTGGCGCAGCAGCAGTTGCAGGAAAAGAGCGCTGCGGCGGAGACGGAGAAGCTGCTCTGCCGCATCATTATCCGACTGACCCTCGCCACCAGTGGATTGGATCCGGCGCTTGATCCCCATCTCTCGGCGCTGCGCAATGCGGTGCGGAAGGGGGTTCAGCCCAATCTGAAGGATCAGCTCGGGGCCATTTCCGAAGCCCTCATCCGGGCCAATGACGAACCGCTGCCCGCCGTGCCGACGGATACCGGGCTGCTGTCCCGCTTGATCAGCCGCTCCAGTGCGACAGGCAGAAATCTCGGCAAGCTGCACAAATTGGCCGAGCAGCTTGTGGCGGATGGCGATGCGGCATCGGATCAGCAGATTGACCGTTTTCTGCATCTGTTGACCCATGTGGAAAATCAAACCGGCTCAGCCGGATTTCTGCGCCGCTTTTTCCCCGCCGCAACCGGCGTATCCGGAGGGGCTTCCGCTGATGACGTGGTGACGCCGAATCAGCAGCTGCTGAAGCTGCTGGAGAAACTGGACTGGCCGGCCCGGTTCAGCCTGGATATCCGGCGCATGGAGCTGGAGCTGGTGGCGCAGAAAGACGCGGCCGTCTGGGTCGAGGTGCTCTCCTCGCTGTTGTCGCTGCTCTCCCGGTCGGTGGGCGAGGTGGAGACGGAGGTACGGGATACCCGCGGCTTCCTCAAGGAGTTGACCCAGCGCCTGGTGGAGATTGACCGGCATGTCAGCAACGGTCGGGAGCTGCGGCAGAAATCGATGGCTGAAGGTCAGGCGCTGGGCCAGGCGATGCGCCTGCAGGTTGATGGTATCCGGGGTGATGTGAATGAAGCGGACAGCCTGCAGCAGCTGCGCATGGAGATCGGCAAGCATCTGGATGCCATCGAGTCCCATGTAGGGGCTTTCGTCACTAACGAGAACGTGCGCCATCAGGAGGCGGCCCAGCTGGAAGAGCAGCTGCGCAAGCGGCTGGAAGAGGTGCAGAACGAGAGTCGGGAGTTGCGTGCCAGGATGATCGAGGCACATCGGCAGGCGGCCACCGACACAGTGACCGGACTGCCCAATCGACTCGCCTATGAGGACAGGCTGGAACAGGAGTTTGCCCGCTGGAAACGTTTTGGCGAGCCGCTCAGCCTGCTGGTCTGGGATATTGATGACTTCAAACGAATCAACGATCGGTTTGGACACCATGCCGGCGACAAGGCGCTGCGGATCATCGGGCAGAGTCTGCTCCTGGGTCTGCGGGAAACCGACTTTGTTGCCCGTTTCGGCGGTGAGGAGTTTGTCATGCTGCTTACCGGCACCAACCGTGAAGATGCGTTGATGGTGGCTGAGACCGTGCGCAAGGAGGTGAAGGAGAGTGGTATTCATTCCGTCGGCAACCGGGTGGATGTCACCATCTCCTGCGGCATGAGCGAATTCACCCAGGGCGATACCCCGCTGGAGGTTTTCTCCCGGGCGGATCGGGCACTCTATGAGGCCAAACGGTCCGGTAAGGACCGTATCATCGCCCGGTGACCCCTGCCCCTCGAAACGCCTGGACCGGCTCCCCCTCCTGCCACAACAGCGGACCCCGGGCATAAAAATAGCGCCACTCTCCCCCCGTTTCCCGCAGTGTATCCATCAGTCCCGCAGTGGGAACCGCCTCGCCGGGAAACACCTGTGAAATGGCGAAAAACAGCCGCCCCATACCCCCCAGCTGTCGCCAGTTGAGATCCTGTGGAGCGGTCTGCCGGTCACAGGCGGGGCAATCGATTCGCGTGCTCTGCCTTGTGGCCAGTCCGCGCCACTCCGGGAATGGATGGCCACAGCCCGGACAGCGGGGTGAGGGACACGCCTGGTCGGTGATCAATACGGGTGACGGGCAGGGGTCCAGCAGCCGCACAGTGCAGAGCGCGTCCTGGTCACTGTCGGCTTCCAGTGGCAGGCGGGGCGAGCAGCCCAGGAAAGTGATCCGTTGCAGAAATTGTGGTCCGGTCAGAAAGCGCCGGGGTGTCCCCGGCAGTAGCTGGCCGGGAAGGCCGCACGCCGTCAGCCGTGCCAGCAGCTGTGATGTTGCTGGCGGAGGCTGGTCCGTGGCGGGGTGAAAAATCAGGTATCCGGCATTCATTGATGGTCAAGGGTCTCGGGATGTAGGGGTGCCATGGTACCGGATATTTCTTTGCAAATGTCCCCTCATTGATTTTGTTATGTGATAACATAACACTTTAATTTAATGACTCCCTGTCTCGCTCATGTATCTGATCATGCGACACCTACTGCTATTGCTGCTGCTGGTCGTTAGCACGGCCGTCTCTGCCGAACCGGTTTCGGTAACTGTCACTATCCTGCCGCAGAAATATTTGGTGCAGCGGCTGGGAGGTGAGTATGTGCGGGTCTCGGTGCTGGTAGGGCCGGGTCAGAGCCCCGAAACCTTTGAGCCACTGCCCCGGCAGATGGCGCTGCTCTCCCGTTCGGCGCTGTTTTATCGCATCGGCGTCCCGTTCGAGGATGCCTGGATCGACACCATCAAAAGTACCAATCCACAGATTGTGCTGCTGGATGCCCGGCAGGGGATAACACTGCGTGAAATGGAGCCGGCGGGTGGTCATCACCACGATTACGACCATCACCACGCCGCTGAGCGGGGTGATCCGCATATCTGGCTCGATCCGGCCAATGTGCGCATCATGATTGGTCATCTGCGTGACCAGCTGATTGCCCTGGACCCGCTGCATGCCTCTGTCTACCGGGAAAATCATGCCCGCTTGCATCAGGAGCTGCTCGCGCTTGAACAGGAGATCCGGGATCTGCTGGAACCGTTGAAAGGGCGGCGTTTTATGGTGTTCCATCCCTCCTGGGGCTACTTTGCCGATGCCTTCGGCCTGCAGCAGTTGCCGATCGAGAGCGAGGGGAAGGAGGCGGGTGCCCGGACCCTGAAGCGACTGATCGAGCAGGCTAGGGCGGAACAGATCCGGGTGATCTTTGTACAGCGCCAGTTCAGTCAGAGTCAGGCGGCGGCCCTGGCGAGCGATATGGGGGCGCGGCTGGTTTCGCTCGATCCCCTGGCGGAGTCCTATATGGAGAATCTGCGACAGGTGGCCCAGGCGATCAGCGAGGCCTATCAATGAGCCCGTCACCGGTTGTATCGCTGCAGGATGTCTCTTTCTCCTATGGCGGACCCTGTGTACTGGAGCGGGTCAACCTGGAGGTCGAAGAGTACGAGTTTCTGGGTATTGTCGGGCCCAATGCCGGTGGTAAGAGCACCCTGCTGAAACTGATGCTGGGGCTGCTGGAGCCGCTCCGGGGCCGAGTGCGGGTATTGGGTGAACCGCCTGAGCGCAGCTGTACCCAGATTGGTTATGTGCCCCAGTATCCCCAGTTCAGCCGGGATTTTCCTATCACGGTGGAGCAGACAGTAATGATGGGACGGCTGGGCATGACGGGGCTGTTTGGTAACTATCGCCGTCGCGACCGGGATGTGGCGCGGCAGGCGATGCGGGAAACCGAGGTGGCGGATCTCGCCGCCCGGCAGCTCTGTACCCTGTCGGGGGGGCAGCTGCAGCGGGTGCTGATGGCGCGGGCGCTGGCCTGCGAGCCACGCATCCTGATGCTGGATGAGCCGACGGCGAATATCGACATGCGGATAGAGACGGAAATCTTCGATCTGCTGAGACGCTTCAACCGGCGCATGACCATCATCGTGGTCTCCCATGACGTGGGTTTCATCTCCGGCTACGTGAACCGGGTTGCCTGCCTGAACCGCACCCTGATCTGCCATCACACCGCCGCCATTGACGGTGACACCATCCGTGCACTGTATGATGCCGATGTAAAGATGGTGGAGCATCGACACTGATGGGGTCTGCGTCATGATGGAGTTCTTCCATGCCCTCTGGGAGCACCCCTTTCTGCAGCATGCGCTGATCGGCGGTCTGCTGGCGAGTATCGGCTGCGGCATTATCGGCAGCTATGTGGTGGTCAAGCGGATCGGCTTTCTGGCCGGGGGTATCTCCCACAGTGTGCTGGGTGGCATGGGTGTGGCCATTTTTTTCGGCCTGAGCCCCCTGGGCGGGGCGCTGGCGGCGGCCGTGGCATCGGCACTGCTGATCGGCTGGGTGCGGCTTACCTGGCGTGAGCAGGAGGATACCCTGATCGGCGCCCTGTGGGCGGTCGGCATGGCGATCGGTATTCTGTTCATCTCCAAGACGCCGGGTTACAGCGTCAGCCTGATGAGCTACCTGTTTGGTAATATCCTGATGGTGAGCCCGGCCGCTATCTGGATGATGGCGGCTATCGACCTGATTATTCTGGCGACTGTTTCGCTCTGTTATCAACAGTTTCTTGCGGTTTCGTTCGATGAGGAGTTTGCCCGGCTGCGCGGCGTGCCGGTCACCTTTTTCTACCTGCTGTTGCTCTGTATGGTGGCGGTGACCGTGGTGTTGCTGATCCAGGTGGTGGGGCTGATCCTGGTGATCGCCCTGCTGACATTGCCGGCGGCGATTGCCACCCATTATGTGCGCAGCCTGGGTAAGATGATGCTGCTGGCGACCCTGCTGGGCGCCCTGTTCACCGTGTTGGGGTTGATTATCTCCTATGCGCCCGATCTGCCGGCCGGCGCCACGATTATCCTGGTGGCGGGGGTGACCTATCTGGGCTCGCTGCTGTTCACCACGGCCAGGAAGCGCAGAGAGCTGCGGCGACAACTGGTGAGGGCCGTACAATGAAACCGGGTTTATGCCATACCAACTGCCAACAGACACTGGGTGTTGCGGAGCGGCTCTGTGCGGGACGGGGCGCACGCCTGACGCCGCAACGCCGACAGGTGCTGGCGATTCTGTGTGCCAGCCAGAAGCCGCTGGGTGCTTACGATATTCTGGATCTGCTGAAGCGGGAAGTGCCGGCCGCCAAACCGCCGACGGTCTACCGGGCGCTGGAGTTTCTGCTGCAACAGGGTCTGGTGCATCGTCTTGAGTCCCTGAACGCCTATGTCGGTTGCGTGCATCCGGATCACCCCCATGCCAGTCAGTTCCTGATCTGTCGTGGCTGCGGCGAGGTACGGGAACTGGAGAGCCAGAGTGTGGAGCGTACATTGGGGAGCGCGCTCAGGGCGTGCGGCTTCAAGGCCGATTCCCGGGTCGTTGAGGTGACCGGGCACTGCCTGCGCTGCAGTGAGCAGGAGGAGGGGGTGTGAAGCGTCTGGTATTGCAACTGCTGAAAGGTTACAGCTATCTGATCAGCCCGCTGCTGGGCAACAACTGCCGGTACTATCCCAGCTGCTCGGCCTATACCCGCGAGGCGGTGGAGATTCACGGGGTGCGGCGCGGACTGTGGATGGGTGCCCGGCGTATCCTGCGCTGCCATCCGTTTCATGAGGGGGGATACGATCCGGTGCCGGGGTCGGAGTGTCGGCACAAGCACTGATTCAGGGTATAATCGTATAATCCTCCAGGGTTGAATTCAATGCGGCCCCGCCGCTGTTTTAATGGCTTCAGCACGCTTTGCATACCTGTTTCTACACCGTGGTCTATGCTTATTCAACCTGATGTTGAATAATTGAAGCGGGCTCCGGCTTCGGATGCCGGCAGCTCACGGGAGTAAGGAAAATGGGTATGTTAGGCAAGTGGTTCGGAAGCAAGAAATCCTATCCGCCATTGGCTCCGGACAGTGATGCGCAGCACTATCTGGATGGTATCAGCACGGAACTCAAAGGACTGGCCGGCCAGATAAAGGGTCCGTTGGAGGTTGTTCCTGCCGACCATGAGGCGTTTGTTTTCATTGGCAAGCCACCCAAGCAGTTTGGCATCGCCTGGATACATGACGGCAGGGTCAGCAGTTTCCAGAAACTGGTGGAGGAGTGGCATCTCTCTGTGGCGCAGAGGGAAAAGTTCATACACGAACTGCAGGAGGTCTACGAGCATGCGGAGGGTGTGCGCCGCTACAGCGCCAAAATCGGCAGCCGCAGGATCACAGTAACCCCCTCGCCGCTGCTGGAACGTGCGGTGCATGATGTTTTCGAGCATACGCACTGAGCGGAATCGGCGAATGGTCACGGCCGGAATTGACACCGGCCGTGGCAGCACCGTCAATACATATGTTGCCCGCCGTTGATGGAGAGGGTCGAGCCGGTAACAAATCCGGCCGCATCGGATACCAGAAAGAGAACGGCCCGTGAGATATCTTCCGGTTGTCCGAGGCGCCCCACCGGTATGGTGCGGATAATCTTCTGCAGTACCTCTTCCGGTACGGCCCGCACCATGTCGGTCTCCACATATCCCGGTGCAATGGCGTTTACCGTGATCCCCTTGGTTGCCCCTTCCAGGGCCAGCGCCTTGGTGAATCCGTGAATGCCTGACTTGGCGGCGGCATAATTGACCTGCCCGTACTGACCCGCTTGACCATTCACCGAGCCGATATTGACAATGCGTCCGAAATTTCGCTCCCGCATCCCCTCGATGACATTGCGGCAGGTGTTGAAACAGGAGGCGAGGTTGGTCTGTATCACCTTGTCCCACTGATCGAAGCTCATTTTGTGCATGGTTCCGTCACGGGTAATACCGGCGTTGTTGACCAGCACCTCAACCGGCCCGGTGGATGACTCGATAGCCTGGATGCCGGCTGCCACCTGTTGGAAATCGCTCACGTCAAATTTCACCGCCTTGATGCCGGTACGCTCTGTGAATTCGGCTGCGGCCTGGTCGTTGCCGCCGTAGTTGGCCACAACGTCATAACCGTTATTTTTCAGCGCGACACAGATCGCTTCACCGATGCCTCTTGTGCCGCCCGTTACCAATGCTACTCGCCCCATGATCTACTCCTTGCTGATACTTTTGGATTATCCAATGCCAGTACTCCTGCGACATCATTTGCCCGTGAGGATCTGTGCTGTAGTGAAAAAATCATTTCAGCAACGGCTTACACGCTTTCTGTTACGGCGTGTTTACAGCGTGTCAATGGGTGTGAGAGTTCCCGGTGACTGTTATTTTGACACGAGTCAGGCCCTCAGGGCAGCTACCATACTACCGAAAAAAAGCGCGCTGTGAATGAGGATCAACATAGCAGTGGGTTCTAATATAGCGCTGCTGAGGGAACGGTTGCCATTTGCCTGTAATTCACGTGAAATAGCCCGTTGATCCGTTGCGTTATCCATCAATCAGCCAGGCTGCCCCCTTAATGAAATTTCTCTCCTTCTTCCATATTGCGTTGGTGATCATTTTTGCCGCGCTGAACGGCATCATGCTCTACCTGTTTATGCTGCAGTTACCCTACGGAGTGGATCCGTTTCTGTTCAGTCTCGCCTCCTGGGACAAGCTGAGTCCGCAGATTGTCTATGTGGCGGCGATCTGTGCACTGATTGCTGTCGCCGGTGCCGTCCTGGTGCAGCGCCTGCCGGAAGTGTGGAAAAACCGCCTGCTGTATGCGCGCCACCGGTATCCGCATCCGGCCAGCGATGCCTTCCTGACTACCCGCAAGCAGCCTTTCGAGTCGCGCGACCTGCAGGCGAAGTTTCCCATGGTGAAAGACTCGGGATTCAGCCGCCGGGTGCAGACGGAGGTATGGTCGGATGCCTATCGGCGGCATGGCGACAAAACCGTGGTGCTGAACACCCGCATCCACTGGGACATGCTGCGGGATATCTATATCCTGAGTCTCTATTTCCTCTGTTTCTTTCTGCTGGGCTGGGTTATCAACATGGGCGTGCCTTTCCAGATTGTCGGCATCTATCTGTTTCTGTATGGCACCCAGACCCTGTTTCTGCTGTTCGCCGCGCGCCGCATCGGATTTCGCGTGGTGGATAATGTGTTGGCGCTGGAGTTGGGCATGCAGGAGGAGCGCTCCAAGCCGCTGGGACGGGGGCGCAAGTAGCGGCTGCCACGGCGGCGGATCAGCTGACCACGATCAACTCTTTCAGTCGCAGCGGCCGTCGACTGTTTCGATAGGCCACCTGGGCCAGAAACAGTTCGCCTGCCGCCAGGGCGTCGGTCAAGGCGTTATGGGCGGGATAGCGCGGCAGCCCGTAGCGTGCACGCGCCTTGGCCAGGCGCAGGTCGCCTGAGCGGATTGCACGGTCCTGCCTTCTGAAATGGCGTACCTCCAGCGCCAGGGTGTCCACCACCGGGCAGAGAAACGGATAGCCATAGAGATTCCGGCAGGCGTGGTCGAGGAACTCGTACTCGATGGCGGCGTGATGGGCCAGCAGCGCCTTGCCCTTGAGGGCCTGCAGAATGATCGGCAGTACCGCTTCCAGCGGCTGTGCCGTGGCGGCCTTGTCGTCCAGGATGCCGTGCACCACGGCGGAGGCCTCGGGAATGTCCACCGTGGGTCTGATCAGGATATGGGTGGCATCCTTCAGCATCAGGCGGTCGCCTTTTACCGTGGTATAACCGACACTCAGAATCTGCTCCTGGCTGGCGTCGAGTCCGGTGGTTTCGAAATCGATGGCCAGATAATCCACTTGGCGCCAGTCGGTATCCCGAAGCGGAAAGGGCGTCTCGTAGTAGTCACGCAATGGGCAGTCCGGCATCTTGCGGGTCCACCAGTTTCTGCGCTCTTCCAGATTGAACAGATACTTCCAGATGGACACCGGCTACCTCAGGTAACGCTGACCGAGCACGTTCTGCATGGTGCGGACCACCGAAAAGGCGTCCTTCAGGTGGCTGCGCTCGAAATCGGAGAGATTATCCGGTGACATATAGTTGTTGGGGGCTTCCCCCGCTTTGATCTGCCGCGCCTGATGGCGGATGCGCAGGGAGCTGACGAACTCCAGGGCGTCGCGCAGATCATGCGCGCCGCCATGGGAGACCTCGCCGCCGGAGGCGACCTCCTTGAGTCGGTCCTGGGTGTTGATGGCGTGGCTGCCGGCGGCCAGGGCGTAAACCCGGGCCAGGTCGACAATCGGCACGATACCAGAGTGCTTCAGATCGAAGGTGTGGTCATGTTCGCCGCCACTGATCAGCACGAAGTTGCGGAAAAATCCCAGCGGCGGCTTGAAGCTCAGGGCGTTGCCGGCCATGTAGGCGAGGAAGATCTGGTTGCCGCGGATCCTGTCCAGCAGGTGCTGGCGCAGTTCACGGAAAAGATTTTTTTCACCATGAATACAGCGCAGGTCGAAAAAAATGCAGATCAGCATCAGCGCCTTGGGCTCGGGCTGGTTGATCCATTGGTTGAAATAGCGCTTCCATTTGGCCAGGGGCTGGCGCCATTTGTCGGTAATGGCCATCATCTCCCCGGGGCAGTAGACATAACCACAGGCATTGAGGCCGTCACAGACATACTGGGCGAGCGCCTTGAAATACTCCCCGTGCATTTTCGGGTCGTAGCTGTCATCCAGTACCAGGCAGTTGTCCTGGTCCGATTTGGCGGTCTGTTCACTGCGTGCCTGGGAACCGGCGGCTACCCAGGCATAGGGCACCGGCGGCGGGCCCAGGCGCGCTTCGGCCAGCTGCAGCAGGCGGATGGTGATGGAGTCGACAACGGCGGTGATGACGCGGCCGATGCTGTTTGCCGTGGCGTCGGCGGCGGCCAGGTTTACAAACAGTTGCGGCAGTTTGGCGCTGATGCTGGCCAGCCCCTCTATCTCGTGCTGTTTGTAGATCGAACCGACCAGGTAGACCGCTGAGGTGGTATGGCGCTGGGCGAAGTCGGTGGCGGTGAGCATGCCGGCCACCTCGCCGTTGTGCAGGATTGGCAGGTGGTGGATGTTGGTGCGCGCCATATGCAGCATGGCGTCAAAGGCGTAGCCGCTGGAGTTCAGAGTATGGGGGTCGGCGGTCATGATGCTGCGAATCGGCTGACTGGTGTCGAGACCCTTGGCCACCACCCGGCAGCGCAGGTCCCGGTCGGTGACAATGCCGATCAGCCGGTTGTCCTCGATGATCATGATCGAGGAGACCCGCTCCCTGGACATCACCTCGGCGGTTTCACGGATCGAGGAGTCGGGCGGCATGCTGATCGGAGCGCGGCTGATCATGTCGCCGATCTGGGTGGTCATCAAGCCGAGCTGGGCGTGGCCATCCTCGCCGGTATGGCTGATGGCGTCCCGCAGCCGATCACCTCCGGCCGGCTCGAAAAAGTAGGAAAACTGCGGATGGGCGTGACACAGGGCGTCCACCTCGGCGCTCGGCAGCAGGTAGAGCAGCGAGTCCTCCAGTGCGGTGCCGGTAAACTCGGCGTGTCCCTCCATGTGGCTGGCCCGGTAGCCAAACAGATCTCCCTCGCCAAGCCGCGCCAGTAGTTCATCCTGGAGGCCATGAATCTCCACGGCGCCGCTGCGCACCAGGTAGAGGTAGTCGTCGATACTGCCTGTTTCGGGGAGGGATGCCCCGCGCCGGAAATAACGGACCTGCAGCTTTGCCGGCAGCTGGTTCAGCGCTTCGCCCGGCAGCTGATCGAAGGGGTGGTGAGCGGAGAGAAAATCCCGTATCTCTATCAGTTCGATTTCCATGTTTACTCCCGTTTCGCAAGCTCGGTTGGCGGAGATAGTCAGTGACCCACGTATTCAGCGCTTCGGACTTCAATTCAAGTTAGCCGCGAATGAACGCGAATAAACGCAAATTGGTTAAAGGTCGGTTCCCCTTACCCGTGACTCCATGGATTGCATCGCAACCGCGAAGAACGCCAAGAGTGCAAAGACTAAGGAAAGGGGTCAGTTTTCCTTGGCGTACTTCGCGCTCTTTGCGGTTACTTGCATTTAACCGGCTCCCGGTATCGTGGACCCATGGATTGCATCGCAACCGCAACCCGTTCGCTCTACCTCCTTCATCCCTGGCCTTCGCGGTATACGTCCATCCCATCAAACATACCGCTCCCGGCCATCCCTGGCCTTCGCGGTATACGTCCATCCCTGGACATAAAAGGGCCTGCGCGAGGCAGGCCCTATCTTACATCACATTTTAATTATCGTGCTCAGTGGCCGGTGGCGCCACCTGCACCCCGGGGGGTACGGATATCTTCGACCATGTGCTGGATATGGTCGGGTGGTGCCTGAGTCACCTTGGATACCAGGATCGCTGAAGCGAAGTTCAGCATCGCACCCACAGCACCGAACGCCTCCGGAGAGATGCCGAGGAACCAGTTGTCGGCCACGTTTTTTGCCATCTCGGTCCCGGGGATGAAGAACCAGCCCTTGAACCAGAAGATGTAGACCAGGGTGGTAGTGAGACCCACCAGCATGCCGACGACCGCACCGGAGTTGTTCATGCGCTTGTTGAAGATACCCATCATCAACGCCGGGAAGATCGAGGAGGCGGCCAGACCGAAGGCCAGAGCCACCACCTGGGCCGCGAAGCCGGGCGGGTGCAGGCCGAAGTAACCGGCTACCGCAATGGCGCCTGCCATGGAGATACGCGCCGCCAGCAGTTCGCCCCTCTCGGTAATCCGCGGGTTGAAAACACCCTTCAGCAGATCGTGCGAAATGGCGGAGGCGATCGCCAGCAGCAGGCCGGCTGCGGTCGAGAGGGCTGCTGCCAGACCGCCGGCTGCCACCAGGGCGATCACCCAGTTCGGCAGTTTGGCAATCTCGGGGTTGGCCAGTACCATGATGTCCCGATCAACCTTCAGTTCGTTGCTGTCGCCATTACGATACTCGATACGACCGTTGCCGTTCTTGTCCTCGAAGGTCAGCAGGCCGGTCGTCTCCCAGTTCTTGAACCACTGCGGACGCGCCTCATAATTCAGCGCGCCGTCAGCTTCTGCAACCGGTCCCGGTTGCACGGTGTGAACCAGGTTCAGCATGGCCATGGCACCCACCGCCGGGGCGGTGGTGTAGAGCAGACTGATGAAGACCAGCGCCCAGCCGGCGGATGAACGGGCATCCTTGACTTTCGGCACGGTGAAGAAGCGGATGATCACGTGCGGCAGGCCCGCGGTACCGATCATCAGGGAGAAGGTGTAGAGCACCAGATTCAGTGTGTTGGTCTTCTGCGCGGTATATTGCGCAAAGCCCAGCTCCACGATGGTCTGGTCCAGCTTGGCCAGCAACGGCACGCCGTCGGCCACGGTGTTGCTGAACAGGCCCAGTTGCGGCACCGGGTTGCCGGTCAGTTGCAGCGAGATGAAGATCGCCGGAATGGTGTAGGCCATGATCAGCACACAGTACTGGGCGATCTGGGTATAGGTGATACCCTTCATGCCGCCGAGCACCGCATAGAAGAACACGATGGCCATGCCGGTATACAGGCCGGTATCGTAGTCCACCTCCAGGAAGCGGCCAAAGGCCACGCCGATACCCTTCATCTGACCGATTACGTAGGTAAGGGAGGCGATGATCAGACAGATCACCGCGACAATACGCGCGGTCTGGGAGTAGAAGCGGTCACCGATGAACTCCGGCACGGTGAACTTGCCGAACTTGCGCAGGTATGGAGCCAGCAGCATGGCCAGCAGTACATAACCGCCGGTCCAGCCCATCAGGAACAGGGAGGCGTCATAGCCCTGGAAGGCGATAATGCCGGCCATGGAGATGAAGGAGGCCGCGGACATCCAGTCGGCGGCGGTGGCCATACCGTTGGCGACCGGGTGTACCCCGCGACCGGCCGCGTAGAATTCGCCGGTCGTGCTTGCTCGTGCCCATACGGCGATGCCGATATAGAGTGCGAAGGTCAGGCCGACGACGATATATGTGAGTGTTTGCAGTTCCATTAATCGGGACCCCTTAATTAATCTTCGTGAACGTCAAACTGACGATCCAGCTGGTTCATCTTGTAGGCGTAGAAAAAGATCAACACCAGGAAGACGATCATGGAGCCCTGTTGAGCAAACCAGAACCCGAGGTCAGTGCCGCCGATCTTGATGCCGGACAGCGCGGGGCGAAGTATGATGCCAAAGCCGTACGAACATACGGCCCAGATCACCAGAGAGATCGATATGAGTCTGACATTGGCCTTCCAGTAGGCCATGCCCGACGTGTTTTGTGTACTCATTATTAAGTCCTCCGGATTATTAATAGTGCGCGCCCGCCCGACTCCCATGCTCCGGTAACTACTGCTGCATCATGACCGTGGCATGCTGACTCGAATTCCATCTGCAATACAGATTTGGGAATTCTCCCCTGGCGACCGCGCTTCATTCTGCATGATTTGGGCCAGAAAATACAAATCCCATTTTGATCAAATAGATAGTGTCAACACGGTGTTGCGGGGTTCGAGGCTGAAGGATTCTACTGTTACCGCAAGTAGCGTTATGGCGTGGTGCCTGGGGTGTTGCCTGTTACCCTTGGTAACACTTTTATGAATATGGCCAATCTGCTTTGCTACCCGGCCAACTGGCATATAATCACACGGTAATGAGTACTTTTATCAATAATCTGCTGGCCCTCGCCCTGGAGTCTGCGCCCTGGCTGCTGGTCGGGCTGATAGCCGCCGGCCTGATCCGTGCGTGGCTGCCGTTACACCTGGCGGGTCAGACGCTGGGCGGGTGCGGCGTCGCTTCGGTGCTGCGCGCGGCACTGCTGGGCGCGCCGTTGCCGCTCTGTTCCTGCAGTACCCTGCCGGCTGCCTTGTCGCTGCGCCGGGCCGGGGCGTCCAGGGCTTCAACAACCTCCTTTCTGATCGCCACACCGGAAACGGGCGTCGATTCTGTAGCCCTGTCATGGGTGCTGCTGGGTCCGGTGATGGCGGTTATCCGGCCCCTGGCGGCTATCATCTCGGCGCTGGCGGCTGGATTGCTGGTAGGGCGCATGGAGCGCGAGGAAGCCGTCCGACCCGCTGCCGGGCCCCCGGTCGTCGAGCCACAGCCGGATACCGGCTGTTGCGGTTGCCCGGCCACGCCGCCGGTTATATCAGTGACATCGCGGCGGGAAGGGTTCTGGACCCGGACCCTGGCGGGTTTGCGCTACGCCTTCACCGATCTGCTGGATGACCTGGCGCTCTGGTTGTTGCTGGGGCTGCTGGCGGCGGCGCTGGTGGTGACGCTGGTGCCCCCCGACCTGTTGGCCGGGTGGAGCAGTGGTCTTCTCGCCATGCTGCTGATGATGCTGATCTCGGTGCCGATGTACGTCTGTGCCACGGCCAGCACCCCACTGGCACACGCCATGCTATTTGCCGGGGTATCGCCCGGTACCGTACTGGTGTTTCTTTTGGCCGGTCCGGCCAGTAATATCGCCAGTCTGGTATTGGTGCGGCGCGAATTGGGCGGCAAGACTCTGGCGGTCTACCTGTTTGGGGTCGGTGGCATGAGTATCCTGTTGGGCCTGACGCTGGATGCGGCGATAGCCGGGTTCGGCATCGATCTGCTCTCCGGGGTCATCCGCGCGGAAGCCGAGGCCAGTGATGTGCCGCTGGTCTTTGCCATGTTCAGTCTACTGGTCCTGCTGGCGATGGCGGTGCGGCCGCTGCGGCGCTATCTGTTGCGCGGCAAGGCGCGGCAGGATGGCAGCTGTTGCGGCTAGTCGGCAGCGCGGGGGTGAGTGATCTATTTGTGTGCGATCGAGAGTGATGAGTAATTCGTTATTTGCTTCACGACAAACCTATCAGACCGCGTTTAGCCGCGGCCTGCGGGAGATGCTGGATGGTTACGATGAACTGGGTGTGTTCATCCTGGTGCTGGCCAACGCCATGATCGACCCGGCGGTCCGGGAGGAGTTGTCCGGGCCGCTGCGGGAGAAGTTCAGGCGGCTCTCGGCCAGACAGGCAGATTCCCGGCGTGGCGGCACCCTGGACGATGCCGAGGATGATCGGCAGGTGTTCGCCCGCTTGATGCAGCTGGGATTTGACGCCATAGCGCCGGTCCTGTTGCGTGACGCAGGCCCCTGGGAGCTGCAGTTCAATCCGCTGCGCTCGCTGCGGCCACCGCGCATGACACAGCGGCGGGTGACGGGAATCTCCGCGCCGTTCAATCCGGATGAGTTCCATTTCGCCAAGCCGTTTCTGCGCAAGGAGATCTTCTGGCGTGGGACGCTAGAGGGTCGGGATGTATCCCTGCTGTACAACAAGTTTCCTTTTGTGCGCCTGCTTGGATTAATGGTGCCCGAGGCGCGGGAGGGGCGGCCACAGTACCTGCAGCAGGCCGATCACGACTATCTCTGGCGGCTGACGGCGGATCTGCAGCGCGGCCTGCCGGGTGTCGCTGTCGGCTACAACAGTTATGGTGCCTGCGCCTCGGTCAATCATCTGCATTTTCATCTGTTTGTGCGGGACGAGCCGCTGCCCATCGCGAACGCGCGCTGGACCCATAACGGTGGCCCGCTGGCCTATCCGGCGCCCTGCAGCCGCTTTGATTCAGCACAGGAGGCGTGGCGTCATATTCAGGAGCTGCATGGCCGCAAGACTCCCTATAACCTGATCGTCTATCCCGATCGGCTCTACTGCCTGCCGCGCGCCCCCCAGGGCAGCCGCGAGCTGCCGGCCTGGAGTGGGGGTTACGCCTGGTACGAAATGGCCGGGGGCTGTGTGCCGCTGAGTGAAGTGCAATTTCAGCAGCTTGATGAACGGCAGCTGACGGAAGAGTTGCGGGCGGCCGGAGCCAGTTAGGCAGATTGCCGGCCACGCCACAATTATCTGTTGGTATTGTTTTGATTTGGCGAATTGCTTGAAGGGGCGGCTTCAGGCGTGAAATTCGCCGATGAATCCGCTCCTGCATAAAGCGCCGTTCCCGATGCAGGCTGCCGAGGCTATTTGTCCGGCACCTCGATGCCGTAACTGCGGATTCTGGCGTTGAGTGTGGGGCGGGAGATGTCGAGGATCTGCGCGGCCCGTTTTTTTTCATAACCGGTAAAATTGAGAATGTTCTCGATATGCTCCTTCTCCAGCTCTGGAATGCTTTTGATCATCAGCGGCAGCCGTTTCTGCGGGGTGCTGCTCTCCAGCTGCAGAGTTTCCGGCAGCAGCACATCGTTGGGCGACAGCAGCACCGCGCGGCGCAGGGCATTCTCCAGTTCCCGGACATTGCCCGGCCAGGAGTAGTGCTTCAACTGCGCCATGGTCTCTTCCGGGATCAGCTCCACTGAACGCCCCATCTCGCGCCGAATCTTCTCCAGGAAATACTGCACCAGCAGGGGGATGTCCTCCTGACGTTCCCGCAGGGTGGGCAGTTCGATGGTCACCACCTTGAGCCGATAGTAGAGATCCTGGCGAAACTCACCCTCGCTGACCAGGCTGGCCAGATCCTTGTTGGTGGCGGTGATGATGCGCACATCGGTCTTGATGGTCTCGTTGCCGCCGACCCGTTCAAACTCACGCTCCTGCAGAAAGCGCAGCAGCTTGAGCTGGATATCCGGTGATATCTCCGAGATCTCGTCCAGAAACAGGGTGCCGCCCTGGGCCAGCTCGAATTTCCCCATTTTCTGTTTGATGGCGCCGGTGAAGGCGCCCTTTTCATGGCCGAACAGTTCGCTCTCCAGGACGTTGGGGGCGAGTGAGGAGCAGACCAGCGGAATGAACGGGTGGTTCCGGTACTGGCCGTTGAAGTGAATCGCCCGGGCCACCATCTCCTTACCGGTGCCGCTTTCGCCATGCAGCAGCACCGAGGCGCGGGTATCGGCCACCGCGCCGATGGTCTTGTAGACCGCCTTCATGCTCTTGCTGCGACCGACAATGACATTGGGCTGGAAGGTACACTCGGTGGTATCGCAGAAGGGGATGCCGTTCTGGGCCAGGCTGGCCATCTCGCTGATCTTGGTGATCACCTCGTCCAGCTGATCCAGGTCCAGCGGTTTTCCCAGATGGTCGATGGCCCCCAGCCGGATCGCCTCGATGGCGGTGTGCATGTCGTCATAGGCGGTGATCATCACCACCGGCAGGGCCGGTTTTTTCTGTTTGATTAGCCGCAGTGCCTCGAAGCCGTCCAGCCTGGGCAGCCGCAGATCCAGCAGCACCATATCCACCAGTTCGCCCAGGGCCAGCTCCACGCCCCGTTGGCCATCCTCGGCCGTGAGCACCTCGAAGCCCTCCTCGATCAGGTGCAGCTCCAGGGTTCTGCGAATGGCGCGGTCATCATCGACTATCAGGGCTTTTTTCATTCTGCAAATCCCATGTCAACCGCTAGGGACGCAAAGTTCGCAAAGAAATACAATAACTTATTTCCATTTCCTGCCTCAGGATTGTATACAGTGCACTGCATCCTCGGCTCTGTTAGCGGTACATCCCGGCACCACTCTTCCTGCACCACTCCTTCGGTCCAACTCTGCAGGTGAAAGATCAGGAGATTACAAGTCGATGCTTTCCTTCGCGTTCTTTGTGTCCTTAGCGGTTGAAACAAGGAGTTTATATTCATGTCTCGCTCTCGTTTTGCTGGCGTGGGCCATGCTCCTGTGGGCCTTCCAGTGGCAGCAACAGTGTAAAACAGGTCTTCTCGCCCGGCGCGCTGTCCACGGTGATGGTCCCCTGGTGACGCAGGACAATCCCCTGCAGGGTCGGCAGCCCGAGGCCGCCGCCGGAAACCTTGGTGGTATAAAAGGGATCGAAGATCTTCTCATGATCAGCCGCGTCAATGCCATGGCCGTTGTCGATCACCTGGAGTGACAGGTAGGGGCGGTGACGCCGCAGGATCAGGGTCAACTCGCGAAAACCATCACTCTCTTGCAGCGCCTCGATGGCGTTGGAGACCAGATTCAGGATCACCTGTTCCATCTGTTCCGGATCACAGACCACGCTGAGATCGTCCCGCAGCTGCAGTTCGGTATGGATGCCGGCCTCCTTGAAGCGCTGGGCGAACAGCCGCATCACCCGATGGATAATCGGGTTGAGGCTGGTCTGTTCCAGCCGCAGGGGACGGGCCCGGGCGAAATCCATGACGTCGTTGACCAGCCGGTTGAGCCGCAGAATCTCCTCCTCGACAATGCTGAAGTGCTCCTCCAGCGGACCTTCGGGTTTGGTCCGCTTGCGAATCATCTGGATGTTCATGCGGATCGCCGACAGGGGGTTGCGGATTTCGTGGGCCAGGCCCAGCGCCAGGTGGCCCACTGCCGCCAGCTTCTTGGATGAGAGCAGTTCATCGAAGGTCGACTCGAGGCGGTCGCGCGCCTCGGCAAGATCCAGCGTGTGACGGTCCACCTGGATGGCCAGCATGTGATTCCACGACAGCAACGCGCTGAGCAGGATAAAGGTGCCGGTGAAGATGATCATCACCAGGGTGCCGGAGTAGCGCTCCTGCTGCTGCATGAAGGATGAGAGCAGGTTGTCCACCTCCCGGGTCGGCGTGGCCACGCCGAGGGTCCAGAGCCGATCCTCGATGCGTATCGGCTGGTACCCCACCAGCTTACTGACAGATTGGTTCGGGTCGACCGGGTCGACAAAATCGTAACTGCCGGTACCCGGCTTGCCGTCCTGCATGGTGAGCAGCAGGTTGTAGAGCTTTGGCCAGCGTGGCAGAAAGGTCTCCTTGAAACCCAGGTCGGTTACCCGGCCCAAAGGGTCCACGAGTACCGATTGCTGGTTGTTGTCCACCAGCCAGGCAAAGCCGTGTTCGCCGATGGTGACCGACAGCACCTGCCGCCTGGCCAGCTTGTCGAAATTCAGGGTGAACATGGCGACGCCATTGAAAATACCCTGTTTGCTGTAAATGCCCTGGGCCACCACCAGCGCCTTGTCGCCGCGGTTCTGGCCCCCCTCCAGGGGCATGAAGGGGGAGAGGTACATCCGCCCTGGTCGGCCTTCGTCCCGGGCCCACTGGAAGTAGTCGCGCCAGGCGTAGTTGCGGCCCAGGGTATAATCGTTGGCGGGACTGATGGCGACCACGGTGCCGGTCCGGTCAAACACCACCAGGTCGATGATGTCGGTCTCCATCAGACTCTCATACATGCGCTGTAGCGTTCCGTCGAGCTGCTGCGCCCGCTCCCGGGTGACGCCCTCCTCCTCGAACAGACTGGCCACCAGGCTCAGATTTCTACGGAAGGTGGCGAAGGTCTCCTCGATGGAGTGCGCGGCCTGTTCGGCCAGGGTTAATTGTTGGCGATTGTACTGTTCAAAGAAGCGCTTCTGCGCCTCCTGACGGACTGCGTCGGTGGTCTGCAGGATACCGATCAGGGCGGCGGTGCTGACTCCCACCAGCAGACAGATCGCCACCCACAGCCAGAACGGTTTGCGGATGGAGATGCTGGAGAGAAGTCGGCTGATCGGCTGCATAATCGTCCCGCCATTCTACACAGGTTCATTTTTGCCGCGCTATGGCTAGCGGCCCGACGCCGACTTCCTGCGCACCCAGGGTTGTGTACACCCGTAGGAACGGCTTCAGCCGCGGAGGATTCTCCAGCGGCGCACGGATCGGATCGCAGCTAAAGCAGCTCCTACGCCGGGGCCGTGGTGTTGGCTGTAGCCGACCACGGTATCGCATCTCCTACGGGTACATCGCCCTGCCTGTCCCGCAGGGGCGGGCCCCTGGCCGGATTCGGCGGCAAGCGTTCCTACGGCCTGCTATACCCCCAGGTACTGCTTGTGCAGCTCCGGGTTCTCCAGCAGCTCCCGGGAGCGCCCGTGGTAGACCACTTCACCCTTGTTGATGATGTAGTTGCGGTCACAGATCGGCAGCAGCGCGTTGATGTCCTTGTCCACGATGATGGAGGCGATGCCGGTCGACTTGATGTGCCGGATCACTACCCAGATCTCCAGGCGGATCAGCGGTGCCAGCCCCTCGGTTGCCTCGTCCAGAATGATCAGGTCCGGATTGGTCATCAGGGCGCGGGCGATGGTCAGCATCTGCTGTTCGCCGCCGGAGAGCTGGTTGCCCATGTTGGTGAGCCGCTGACCCAGGCGCGGGAACAGCTCCAGCACCCGCTCCAGATTCCATTCGTCCCGGCCATCGGGGCCGGTGCGGGCCGCCATGGTGAGATTCTCCAGCACGCTCAGATTGGGGAAGATGCCCCGCTCTTCGGGTACGAAGGCGATCCCCTGGCGGATGATCCGATGGGTATTGAGCCGGGTGGCATCCTGGCCGCGAATGGTGATACTGCCGCGGCGTGGCGGTGTCAGCCCGATCAATGAACGCAGGGTGGTGGTCTTGCCCATGCCGTTACGTCCCATCAGGCTGACCGTCTCACCCGCTTCAACAGTGAGGTCGATGCCGCGCAGGATGTGGCTGTCGCCGTAGTAGGTGTGCAGCCCCTCGGCCTGCAGCAGCGGTGTCGAGGCACTCATGCCGCATCCTCCTCGTCATGGCCCAGGTAGGCGTCCTGCACCGCCTGGCTGTTGCGGATCTGTTCGACGCTGCCGGTCTCCAGTTCGGCCCCGTCCACCATCACCGTGATGCGGTCGGCCAGGGAGAAGACGGCGTCCATGTCATGTTCGATCAGGATCAGGGTCTGCTCTTTGGCCAGCTCCTTCAGCAGCGCGGTAACCTGTTGTGACTCCTCCGTGCCCATACCGGCCAGCGGTTCATCCAGCAGCAGCAGTTCCGGTTCGGTGGCCAGCATCATGGCGATCTCCAGTTGCCGCTGCTCGCCATAGCTCAGGGTGCCGGCGACCCGGTTGCGTTTGCCGGAAAGTCCACAGAGCTGTAGTGCATGGTCGGCCCGCCGGTGCACCATGCGCAAGTGCCTGGCCGGTCGGAAGAAACGCATCGAGGTGATCAGGCAGGACTGAGCACCGATCCAGCAGTTCTGAAAGCAGGAGAAGCCCGGCAGGATGTTGGTCTTCTGGAAGCTGCGACCGATGCCGATGCGGGAGACCTTCTCCGGTCGCGCGTCGGTGATATCGTAGCCCTTGAACAGGATGCGCCCGCTGCTCGGTAACAGCTCCCCTGACAGCAGGTTGATCAGGGTGGTCTTGCCGGCGCCGTTGGGGCCCAGGATGGCGTGCACCTTGCCCCGCTCGAACTCCAACGAGATATCGTCGGTAGCCTTGAGGCCGCCAAAATTTTTGCACAGGTGTTCGGTGCGCAGAATGATCTCGGACATTAACCCTCCCTCCCGCTGGTCTCCCGGGAGGAGAGACGCTGGCTGATGCTGTAGATGAGGCCGGCGATCCCGTTGGGCAGGAACAGCACCACAAAGATGATGATGCCGCCCATGATCAGCTTCCAGTGCTCGGTAAAGTTGGGCAGGAAGTCCTGCAGCAGCACCACGATGAAGGTGCCGATGATCGGGCCGAACAGGGTTCCCATGCCGCCCAGGATCACCATCATGATGGCCATGCCCGACTCGTGCCAGCCCAGGTAGGCCGGAGTGATGAAGCTGGTGTGCGCCGCCTCCAGGAAGCCCGCCAGCCCGGCGATGGTGCCGGCAATGACGAAGCTGACCAGTTTGTAATGGGGGGTGGAGTAGCCGAGCGCCCGGACCCGCTGTTCGTTGGCCTTGATCGCGATCAGCACATGGCCGAAGGGGGCGCGCAGGATCATGCTGAGGAACAGGTAGACCCCCACCAGCCAGGCCAGCACGAGGTAGTAGAAGTGGTGTTCATTGTCCAGATCCACCAGCTGCCGGGTGGCCAGGGTGATCTCCGGCTTGTTCAGCATGAAGATGCCGTCATCGCCGCCGAAGTGGGGCGACTCGAAGAAGAAGTAGAAGAACATCTGGGCAAAGGCCAGGGTCAGCATGATGAAATAGATGCCGGAGGTGCGGATGCAGAGCCAGCCCACCAGCAGGGCGGCCAGCCCGGTCATGGAGAGGGTCAGGGTGAGTGACCACCAGTAGTTGATATGCTCCAGGTCGCCGAACAGGATCGCCAGCAGATAGGCGCCGATGCCGAAAAAGGCGGCGTGGCCGAAACTGACCAGGCCGGTGAAGCCGATCAGCAGATCCAGGCTGATGGTGAAGATCGAGAGGATCATGATCTTGGTCACCAGCCCGGTGTAAAAGGAGCTGCCGACCAGCGGAAACAGCAGCAGCAGCAGCAGGCAGAGGCAGAGAAAGATGACAATGGGACGTGTAACGGTATGCATGGATGACCCCTAGACTTTGCCGAACAGCCCCTGCGGGCGCCAGAACAGAACCGCGGCCATCAGGGCGTAGACCACCATGCTCGCCATTTCGGGTAACAGCACCTTGCCGTAGGTGTCGGCCAGGCCGATCAGCAGGGCGCCGATAAACGCCCCCTTGATCGAGCCGATGCCGCCGATCACCACCACCACGAAGGAGATGATCAGGATATTGTCGCCGATGCCCGGGTAGACGGTGTTCACCGGTGCCGCCAGCATGCCGGCGAAGGCGGCCAGGGCGGCGCCCAGGCTGAATACGATGGCGAACAGCCAGTTGATGTTGATGCCCAGCGCCTGCACCATCTCCCGGTTGCTGGCGCCGGCGCGGATGGTCATGCCCAGGCGGGTCTTCTGAATCACCCAGTACATGACCGCTGCCAGTGCGATGCAGGTGCCGGAGATGAACAGCCGGTAGACCGGATAGGCCTGATTGTCGGTCAGCTGCACCGAACCTTTCAGCAGCTCAGGGATCGGCACGCTGTGCACGTCATTGCCCCACAGGATGCTCTGCAGTTCATTGGCGATCAGGATCAGCGCATAAGTGAGCAGCACCTGGTAGAGATGGTCGCGCTGGTACAGGTAGGAGATGGCCAGCCGCTCCACCGCGTAACCGAACAGGATACTCAGCGGAATGGCCAGCAGGATGCCGGTAAACAGGTTGCCGGTAACCCCGGTCAACCAGTAACAGAGGTAGGCACCGATCATGTAGAAGGCGCCGTGGGCCAGATTGATGATGCCCATGATGCCGAAGATCAGGGTCAGTCCGCTGGCCATCAGAAACAGCAGCAGACCGTACTGAATCCCGTTCAGCAGCTGGATCAAATAGAAAGAAATCTCCATGGTGCCTCTGGAAATCAATGTGAGGTCAGGCATGCCCGGCGGCTGTCCGCCGCCAGGCACCAGGGGTCGAACAGGGGCGCTTGAAGATCAGGTGATCTTGCACCCTTCGGCCGGGTCTTCCACCGCCTTCTGCACGGTCCGGATGACCTGGTTCTGGCCGTTGACCACTTCCCTCAGGTAGATGTCCTGGATCGGGTTGTGGGCCTTGGAGAAGGTGAATTTGCCGCGCGGGCTGTCGATGGTGGCACTCTCCATTGCCTTGATCATCTCCGCCTTGGCCCGTACGTCACCCTGCACGGCGGCCATCCCCTGAACCAACAGGTCACCGGCGTCATAGCCCTGCACGGCATACACATCGGCCTGCTCACCCGTCGCCTTCAGGAACGCCTCGCGGAAGCGGTGATTGGCCGGCAGATCCAGGGTGTCGGCGTAGTGCAGGGTGGTGCGGACTCCTTCGGCCGCCTCGCCCTGGGCGCCGGTGACGCCCTCGGTGAGGAAACCTGCCCCGTACAGCGGGATGCTCTTGTGCAGGCCAGCCGCCGCGTAGTCCTTGACGAATTTTACCGCGCCGCCACCGGCATAGAAGGTAAATACCGCATCCGGCTTGAGGGCGGCCACCTCGGTCAGATAGGCCTGGAACTCCACCTTCGGGAAGGGGGTGGGGATCTCCTTGACGATATTGCCGCCACCGGCCAGGAACGACTGCTTGAAGGCGGCGGCGGTCTCCTTGCCGAAGCCGTAGTTCCAGTACATGAGCACCACATTTTTATGGCCGTCCTCCAGCATCGCCGTGCCGCCCGGGAAGCCGGGCTGGTAGCTGGAGAAGGAGGTACGAAAGATGTTCGGGGCGCACAGAGAACCGGTCAGGTCATTGGCGCCGGCGTTGGGAATCACCGCAATCACATCGGTGTTTCGCGCCAGCTTCACCATCGCCATGCCGACCACGGAGTGGACCGGCCCGATGAGGAAGTCGACCTGCTCCTTTTTCAGCAGCTTGTTGGTCAGTTCGGGAGCCTTGGGTGGTGCCGCCTCGCTGTCGACATTGATATATTCCACCTCGCGTCCGCCCAGCTTGCCACCGGCCTCGTTGATGCGCAGCTCCAGAGCGGCCTTGATGTTACTGCCGAGTTTGGCGTAGGTGCCGGTATAGGGCAGCAGGATGCCCACCTTCACCTTGGCGGTGTTGCCGATGGCAAAGCGGGTGGGGATGAGGCTGGATGCCGTCACCAGTCCGGCTGCTGCCGCGCCACTCTTGATAATGTCACGCCGGCTGATGCCGGATTTTTTCTGATCACTCATCTGCTTCTCCTCTCTTTGATTATCATCAGCGCAAAAGCTGCTTTTGTGCCTGTTGTGGGTGTGCCGGATGGTTCCGGACACGCCCTGTCATGCCTGGTTTTCAGCGCCCGTTGCACGTCCCGTGTGGAGGTGCCCTGGATGCTCAAACATCCGGCGTCCAGCCAGCTGTCTACGAAGTTATTTTATTGGTAAGTGACGAATCTTACAGCTTCCGCAACTCGAAGCGCTTGATCTTGCCGGTGGCGGTTTTTGGCAGTTCGTCGATGAATTCGAGCCAGCGGGGATATTTATAGGGTGCCAGAGTGTTCTTCACATACTGCTTGATCTCCTCGGCCAGTGCGTCGCTCGGTTGCTGGTTGCCCTTCAGTACCACATAGGCCTTGGGTTTGACCAGATCCTCCGCGTCGGTGGCGGCCACCACGGCGCACTCCAGTACCGCCGGGTGGGAGATGATGCAGGCCTCCACCTCGATCGGCGAGAGCCAGATGCCTCCGACCTTGAGCATGTCGTCGGTGCGCCCGGCATAGAAGAACAGCCCCTGCTCATCCATGAAGAACTTGTCGCCGGTGTTGAACCAGGGGCCGAGCATGGTCTGGCGGGTCTTCTCCCGTTTGTTCCAGTAATAGGCGGCGGCGCTGCCGCTGTCCACCAGCAGAGTCCCGATCTCGCCCTGGGGCACCTCCTCCATATTCTCGTCGACGATCTTCGCCTTGTGGCCCGGCACCAGTCGCCCGGTGCTGCCGGGATGGATCTCGCCCGGGTAGTTGGAGATGAAGATGTGCACCAGTTCGGTGGAGCCGATGCCGTCCAGGATGTCGACGCCGAAGCGCTCTTTCCAGCGTTTCAGGATGTCCGCCGGCAGCGCCTCGCCGGCCGAGACGCAGATACGTACCCCGTCCAGCGATCCCTCGGCGTCCAGCATCGAGGCATAGAGCGTGGGCACGCCATAGAAAATGGTCGGCCGCTGTTCCTTGATGGTTCGGTAGACCGCCTCGGGGGTGGGGCGCTCCGGCAGATAGACCGCGGTGGCGCCGACACTGAACGGGAAGTAGAGGCCGTTACCCAGTCCATAGGCGAAGAACAGCTTGGCGGCGGAGAAGCAGACATCCCCCTCTTTTACGCCCAGTACCTGTTTTCCGTAGGTTTCGCAGGAGTAGACCATGTCGCGCTGCAGATGCACGGCGCCCTTGGGCTGCCCGGTGGAGCCGGAACTGTAGAGCCAGAAACAGGCGTCATCCGGGGTGGTGGGGGCCGCCTCCATCTGCTCCGGCTGCTCCGCCCAGAGGCTGTCCAGCGCCAGGTCGCCAGCCGGCGCCTCCCCATTCACCACGATGATATGCTGCACAAAGCGCAGCTTTCTACGTATCGGCTCCAGGCTGGGTAACAGGTGGGCGTCGATTACCAGCACCCGGGCGCGGCTGTCATTGAGAAAATACTCATAATCCTTGGGGCGCATCAGGGTGTTGAGGCAGACGGGTACGGCGCCCAGCTTGATAGCGCCGAAGAATGCCTGCGGATAGAGCGGGGTATCCAGCATCAGCAGGGCCACGCGCTCCTCCATGCGGACGCCGAGTTCGATCAGGGTGTTACCGAAGCGGTTGACGCCGGCCTGGATGTCGGCATAGCTGAGGCTGGTGCTGCCACAGCGCACGGCTATCTTGTCTCCACGGCCCTCCCGGACGTTTCTGTCCACAAAATAGTCCGCGGCGTTAAAGGTCCCGGGCAAATCGAGTTCAAGGGGCATCGCTTCTCTCCGTCACTTAATGGGTTGAGTACCTGTCTTTGGAGTTTAGGCCGTTTTCCGATACGCGGAGGCAGCGGCGACCGATCAACACCTTAACCTTACAAAGAATATGCCAAATTGGCACGCTATCGGAAGTTTTGGGCATATTCCCGATAACCTTGTGAAAAACAGCTGAAAATATTCCGCCAGATGCTGTCCGGCCCTGGCTGAAGAGGAGTGCGGCCCGGCGACCGGTGTAAAAAAATGGGTATCGGTGTAAAAAAGGCCGTGTCCCAGCGCGGTGTGGCCGTTCGTCAGGTGGGTGCGGCGGGCCTCCTGCAGATCGGCCCGCTTTCTGGCGGTCAGGCGGACAGGTCGGCAAGTGTGTCAGTCCGGGGCTGGCAAAGAGTGGCCGCCCGCGAATGCACTGCCGGGTCTACTTATCGAGATAGTGGCCGATGATCCGCTGGGTGGTGCCGTCCTGGCGCATTGCCTCGAAGGTACGCTGATAGGCTTGGCGGAGTTCCGCAGGAAACTCCGGGGAGAGGGCGATATAGATGTTCGCCGAGGTGATCGGATCGCTGTAGCTGATGGGTTCTGTGACGAACTGCTCCCGCATTGAATAGGTGGCCAGATCACGGGCGGTGAACCAGGCATCGACCCGTCCTGCCCGCAGCATGCGGATCGGTATGGCTGCGACGCTGGTGGTGATCACCAGGTTGCTGAAGCCCTGCTGCCGCAGGTACTGTTCGAACGGGGTGTTCTGTTGTACGGCAATGGCGTCCAGCCGGCGCGCCTGCTCCAGGTCGAGGTGTTGGCCGTTCAGGGTGACAAAGACCAGGTCGATCTGGGTCACCTCAATGGCCCAGTCAAAATCGGGTTCCCGTTCGGGGGTGCGGGAGAGGGGAAAGATGATGTGATTGGGTGATGATCGCGCGTTGCGCACGGCCCGCGGCCAGGGCAGGAAACGTATCGGCCGGTTGGTGCCCAGGCGTTGTTCGATCTCCCGTACCAGCTCCACCATCAGGCCCTGTTCTCTCCCTTCCTGGATGCTGTAGGGGAGCAGGTGGGCGGTGACCAGGGTGATGGCGTGGCTGTCGGCGGCGGCCGTGGCGCTCCCGCCGATCAGGAAATAGAGACCGATGGCCAGTGCAAGGGCATGAATTCCCTTCAGCGCCGTGACCTGTAGGGGTATGAAAAATCTCATCTCGCGATAGGTTGCTGGGCCTGTGGATGGGTCCCGTCATGGAACTGGTGGGGAGAGTGTAATGGGTCGAGGTTGAAGTTGCTACAGGGTTGTCTGTTCAGGGGTGGCGCGGGATCTCCTGGGGCAGTGGCAAACTGCCCGGCTCATCCAGTCGCCTCCAGCACCACCACGCCGTCCTCATCGGCAAACAGCCAGTCGCCGGGGCGGAAGGTGACCTGGGCGAATGTGACCGGTATATCCGTCTCTCCAGCCCCCTTTTTCACGCTCTTTTTCGGGATGGAGGCGAGGGCCTTGACCCCGATCGGCATCTCTGCGATCTCCCGGGTGTCGCGGATGCAGCCGTACATCAGCACCCCGGCCCAGCCGTTGTCCACGCCCTTCTGTGCCAGGACGTCTCCCAGCATGGCGCAGCGCAGGGAGCCGCCGGCATCCACCACCAGCACCCGGCCTCTGCCCGGGCTGCCCAGCAACTCACGGACCCGTGAGTTGTCTTCGTGGCACTTGATGGTGGCTATCCGGCCGCTGAAGCGGATATGCCCGCCATAGTCCCGAAACAGGGATTCACAGACCTGGATATCGGTTTCATGTTCGTCATAGATGTCAGCGGTTTTTTTCAGAGAAGTGGGGGGCTGGCTCATCGTTTTTTCTCCTCCTGCCATAAAAAACGGCCACACCCGTGCGGGTGTGGCCGAGAGCGCAGTCAGGTCAGGCGATTAACCTGCAAACTGCTCTTCTTCGGTCGAGCCGGTCAGTGCGGTGACGGATGAGGCGCCGCCCTGGATGGTGGTGGTGACGTCGTCGAAGTAGCCGACGCCCACCTCCTGCTGGTGGGAGACGAAGGTGTAACCCTTGTCGCGGGCCGCGAACTCGGGCTCCTGAACCTTCTCCACATAGTGCTTCATGCCTTCGCCGCGGGCGTAGTCATAGGCCAGATCGAACATGTTGTACCACATGTTGTGGATACCGGCCAAAGTGATGAACTGGTACTTGTAGCCCATGTCGGATAACTCATCCTGGAACTTGGCGATGGTGGCGTCATCCAGGTTCTTCTTCCAGTTGAACGAGGGTGAGCAGTTGTAGGCCAGCAGTTTGCCGGGGTTGGCTTCCAGTACCGCCTCGGCGAATTCACGGGCAAAACCGAGATCCGGGGTGCCGGTCTCGCACCAGACCAGGTCGGCATAGGGGGCATAGGCGATGCCACGGGAGATGGCCTGCTCCAGGCCGTTCTTCACGTTATAGAAGCCTTCCGGGGTGCGCTCGCCGGTGACAAAGGGTTTGTCATTGGGATCGAAGTCGGAGGTCAGCAGGGTGGCCGCCTCGGCATCGGTGCGCGCCAGCAGCAGGGTGGGGACGCCACAGACATCAGCCGCCAGACGGGCAGCGATCAGTTTCTGCACCGCTTCCTGGGTCGGTACCAGTACCTTGCCGCCCATGTGGCCGCACTTCTTGACGGCTGCCAGCTGATCCTCGAAATGCACGCCAGCCGCGCCGCTGGCGATCATATTCTTCATCAGTTCGAAGGCGTTCAGCACACCGCCGAAACCGGCCTCGGCATCCGCCACGATCGGCAGGAAGTAGTCGATGTAGCCCTGATCCTCCGGCCCGGTGCCGCGGGACCACTGGATCTCGTCGGCCCGCTTGAAGGCGTTGTTGATACGGCGCACCATGGTCGGGACCGAGTCATAGGCGTACAGCGACTGATCGGGATACATGGTTTCCGAGGTGTTGCCGTCGGCGGCCACCTGCCAGCCGGAGAGGTAGATTGCCTCAATGCCCGCTTTTGCCTGCTGCATTGCCTGGCCGCCGGTGATGGCGCCCATGCAGTTGACGTAACCTTTCTTGGCGCTGCCGTGGACCAGATCCCACAGTTTGTCGGCGCCGCGTTTGGCGTAGGTGTATTCAGGCTGGACCGAGCCGCGCAGACGGACCACGTCCTCCGCCGTGTAACCGCGCTTGACGGTTTTCCAGCGGGGGTTCTCTGCCCAGTCTTTTTCCAAGGCTTCAATCTGTTGTTTACGGTTCATAGGACAAACTCCTTCAGTATTGCACTCATCAAACCTCCTCCGTTCGATCAACTGCGCCGGGTGGCGAGAGACCAACGGTTTTGGCTATACAGTTATCTTAGGCCAGCGTCTTGGATGCGGGCAGTGTCGGGACGTAAAAAAACGGTCGCTGGTGACAATCCCGCAGAATAGTCGGGTCTCCGGTACGGGCTGGACTGCCCCGGTGCCATTATGTCCACTGTCGCTACTGCGGGAAATACCCGGCACTTTGAGTAAAACCTTAATAATAACAAGTAAATAGATATATTGAACGGCATAGAGCATACTCAATTGTGAAGTATTAAGAACGATAAATACTTTAATCCTTTGTATTGAAATTCTTTATGCTGCAATGCAGAAGAAAATCGGTTAGTAATAAAAACCCAATAAGGCATGTCCAGTTGAGCCGGGGCCGGATTTACAGGAGTATGGCTACATGACAGATCTCGCGCAGCAGCTTGCACGCACCATCTTTACCGGCTTCGAGCGCCATTTCTCCTTTTTTCAGGAGATCACCCGCCAGGTACGACAGAGTTTCGAACAGGCGGACTGGGAGGCGATCCGGCAGGCCTCGGTGGATCGCATCAGCTTCTATGACCGGCGGGTGCAGGAGGCGATCAGCAAGGTGCGCTCCACCTTCGATGTCTCCCAGGTGGATGATGCCCTGTGGCAGCAGGTAAAGGCCCAGTATCAGCAGTTTCTGATCAATTATCGGCGTCCGGAACTGGCCGAGACCTTCTACAACTCGGTCTTCTGCAAAATGTTCGACCGCCAGTATTTCGATAACGACAAGATCTTTATTGTATCGGGGGTAAATCGGCAGGAGCTGACCGAGCGTGACCGGGTATTCATGTCCTTCCACCTGAAGGATGGAGGCTTGGAGACCTGTTTGCGAGAAATCCTCTCCGGGTTCTATTTTCGGATCCCCTATCAGGACATTGAGCGGGATATCGCCCATGTCGCCGATGCCTTCAGGCGGCGTTCCGCCTTTGGCAAGCTGCCCGATGACGGCTTGCGCATCGATGTACTGGAGGCGCCGTTTTATCGTAACAAGGCGGCTTACCTGATCGGCCGGGTGGTGAGCGAGCAGGGGGTACAGCCGTTGGTGCTGCCGCTGCTGAACTACCAGGGGACCATTTTCGTCGACACGCTGCTCACCTCCAATGAGGAGGTGGAGGCACTGTTCAGTTTTGCCCGTGCCTATTTCATGGCCAATAATTCGATTCCGGCGGCCACGGTCAGCTTTCTGCAGGGCATTATGCCCAACAAGCCGCTGGCCGAACTCTACATGAGCATCGGCTTTCACAAGCAGGCCAAGAACGAGTTCTACCGGGATCTGCTGCGCCACCTGGACAACAGCAATGACCACTTTATTGTCGCGCCGGGTGTCCGGGGGCTGGTGATGATGGTGTTTACGCTCCCCTCCTATCCGTTTGTGTTCAAGGTGATCCGGGATCGCTTCGCGCCGCAGAAGAACATCACCCATGCCCAGGTGAGGGAGCGCTACCTGCAGGTCAAGCTGCATGATCGGGTGGGGCGCATGGCGGATACCCTGGAGTTCTCCAAGACCGCGTTTCCCCGGGACCGCATCGATCCGGACCTGATGGCGGAACTGGAGGCGTCGATACCGTCCCAGCTGGAGATGGACGGGGATAACGTTGTTATCAACCACCTCTACATCGAGCATCGGATGACGCCCCTGGATATCTGCCTGGCGGAAAGTCCGCCGGAGACCATCCGGGCCATGCTGGATGATTGGGGGCTGGCGATCAAGCAGCTGATGGCGGCGGATATCTTCCCCGGCGACCTGCTGTTCAAGAACTTTGGCGTTACCCACCAGGGTAAGGTGGTGTTCTACGACTATGACGAAATCTGCCGCATGACCGAGTGTAACTTCCGGCAGATCCCGCCGCCGCGCACCCCCGAGGATGAGATGAGCAGCGAGCCCTGGTATTCGGTGGCCGCTGAAGATGTGTTTCCCGAGGAGTTTCTCACCTTTCTCAGTGCCAGCCCGCTAATCCGCAAGACCCTGCTGGAGCTGCATCCGGAGCTGTTCGATGCCCACTACTGGCAGGAGCGGCAGTTGGATATCGGTCGTGGCATCCATGCCGATGTGTTTCCCTACCCACAGGATATCCGCTTTATAAACCAGCACCGCGAGGCGTTCCAGAAATCTGCAGCGACCGGTTGAGGCCACCGGTGCGGTTCGTGCCTCACCGGCACCTTACAGGCCGTGGCTGCAGGATGGGGTGAGCAGAGTGAACCGATCAGATCACTTTCGGTCAACCGAGCGCCTTCTGCATGGCGGCCAGTGCCAGGCCCTGATTGATATCGGCCCCTATGTCGGAGAGCACCGCCTCCAGGGCGCCAACACAGAGCAGGATGTTCTCGGCGCGGCTGGCGTGCCCCATCAGGCCGATGCGCCACACCTTGCCGGCCAGGGCACCGAGGCCGGCGCCGATCTCCAGGTTGTACTCGTTGAGCAGGCGACCGCGTACCGCGGCGTCATCCACTCCGGCTGGAATGGAGACGGCGTTGAGCTGGGGCAAGCGGTCCGCCTCCTTGACGATGAAGGTCAACCCCATCGCCTCCAGGCCGGCGCGCAGCGCCAGGTGGTTCTTGCGATGCCGTTCCCAGGCGTTCTCCAGTCCCTCCTCCTGCAGCATCAGCAGCGCCTCGTGCAGGCCGTATAGGGCGTTGATCGGCGCCGTGTGATGGTAGGCGCGCTTGGTGCCGCCGCCCCAGTAGCCCATCACCAGGTTCAGGTCCATGAACCAGCTCTGTACCTTCTGTTTCCGGTTGCGGATCTTCTCCAGGGCCTGCTCGCTGAAGCTGACCGGTGACAGGCCCGGCGTGCAGGAGAGACACTTCTGGGTGCCGGAGTAGATGGCGTCGATGGCCCATTCGTCCACCTTGATCGGGGTGCCGCCCAGGGAGGTGACGGCATCGACAATGGTCAGGCAGTCATGCTGGTGGGCCAGCTTGACCAGGGTTTCGGCATCCGACTGGGCGCCGGTGGAGGTCTCGGCATGCACAAAGGCGACGATTCGGGCATCCGGGTTGGCCTTCAGGGCCGCTTCCAGCTTGTTCGGGTCGACCGCCTCTCCCCAGGTGTCCTCGACCATCACCGGGATGCCGCCGCAGCGCTCCACGTTCTCCTTCATGCGCCCGCCGAATACACCGTTCTGGCAGACGATGACCTTGTCGCCTGGCTCCACCAGATTGGCAAAACAGGTCTCCATGCCGGCGGAACCGGGCGCGGAGACCGGCATGGTCAGCTCGTTTTTGGTCTGGAAGCTGTATTGCAGCAGCGCCTTGACCTCTTCCATCATCTGAATGAAGGCGGGGTCCAGGTGGCCGATGGTGGGCCGGGACATGGCTTCCAGGATACGCGGATGCACATCGGAGGGGCCGGGGCCCATCAAGGTGCGAACAGGGGGGTTGAAGGGGCGAAATTGCATAACTGTAGTCCTGGCTGATTATTGGAGTCGTTGGCGATATCCGGCGGAGTATCGTCCATAGTCAATCAATCGCGAAATCGCGAGCGAACTGCATTCTAACCGAAACGGCCCGGCGCGAAAGCCCCGGCGGGGAAAAGTACCCGTGGAGTTTATCGGGGATTATGTGCCGGGTTTGCCTGGTTGAGCCACCAGTCGAACAGGCTGTCCGACATCAGCCGCATGGCTGTCAGTTTTTGCGTCAAATCCTGCAGGATGGCGTTGCGGTCCTGACGGCAGAGGTTGGGATTGTTGACGCAGGCCTCATAGCGGGCGACCCATTCACGGATAATCTCATCCGTGACTTCCGGGTGAAACTGGACCGCCAGACAACCTCGATGCAGGAAGCCCTGGTTGCCGATACAGCCGCCACTGAACAGTGGCACGGCCCCGGCGGGCAGGGTGAAAGTATCTTCATGCCATTCGAAGGCGTCGAACTGAGCCGGCATCCCATGGCCGTTAAACAGTTGCCGGCCCTGTTCGGTGACCGTGACCGGATGCCAGCCAATCTGCATGGCGGATGCTGCGAACACCTCTCCGCCAAACGCCTTGCTGATCAACTGTCCGCCAAAGCAGATACCGAATACCGGAACCTGATGTTCCGCGCAGTCGCGCACCAGTGCCATCTCTTGCTCGATCCAGGTCTGGCCGCTGTTGACACTGACAGGTGCCCCCAGCAGCACGATGCCTGCAACACTGCCCAGGTCGGGCAGCGGTTCGCCTGATTCGATGCTGAACCGTCGATAGGCCACCCCTTGTCGGTCCAGGTATTCACAAAGATAACCGGGGCGGCTACAGGCGACGTGGCTGATGATGAGCAGGGGGTTCATGAAGTGATCGATATCTGTATTGCGGTCGAATGCGATGGCGAAGCGTCGTACAGAGCTTGGCCGAACCGGTGCATGATAACAACTCCGCCACTCCGTGGGTATAGCTCATGGGGAAGGTGGCCGGGATCGCCAGGTGGGATTTTTGCCGCCGACAGACGGCTGACAGGGGGGGGCCGGGATAAGTCCCGGGCAAATTTATTGTGTCAATTAACCTGTCGGTTAGGCCGTTTAACCCACCCGGGAGATAAATATGAAATCTACTCGATTATTAAGCCTATGAATATTAAGTGATTATTATATTAGCTGTTTGTTTGGTGGCGCGTATCCTGCTGATTATCCATACAGAGGGCGCATACAATTCTACCGCGTTATTTAAAGGGAATTAGGCTGTCGCTGGTAAGGGATGTTTGTCTGCGAGCGGGTAAGGGTATTGCCTTGCCTGCGCCTTCTTCTGGATAGACTGACAGGTTGTAAAGTCATTATGTCACTGAATAAATATAACAGCGCATTTAATTTCACCCTCACATCATTCCTGTTGCTTTTCAGCGGTAGTCTGCTGGCGGCGGATCCGGTTGCCGATGAGGATATCGATACCATCAGTGTCACCGCGTCCCGCATTGCCCGGGGCACCAAAGAGGTGCCGGCGGCGATCAGTGTGATCGATTCCAAGCGCATCGATGCGGAACAGATGCAGAACATCAAGGATGCGGTCAGGGGTACGCCGGGTGTGCTGATTGAATCGAAAAATGGCGGTTACGATTCACGCCTGATTATCCGTGGCGCAGGACAAAAGGCCAATTACGGTGTGCGTGAGATCATGGTGCTGCGTGATGGCGTGCCGATGACAGATCCCGACAGCTTCTCGCGCTTTGATTTTATCGATACCCAGGATATCGAGCGTATAGAGATCACCAAGGGACCCGGCTCACTCTATGGCAGTGGCTCATCCGGTGGCACCATCCAGATTATCTCCAAATCCGTATTCGATGTGGATGGTAACCGGGTCAAGCTGGGCCTCGGTGAGGATGGAGAGGAAAACCTGCATTTCCGTCACAGCCAGGAGTTGAATGACAGCAACAGTGTCTTGCTGACCGGCTCCCATCGAGCCGCTGATAACAGCTGGCGCGACTGGAATGAATTCGACACCCAACAGCTGAGCCTGAAACATGGGTTGATGCTGGATAACGGTGCGACGCTCGAAACCGAACTCAGCTATTCCCAGGCTGACCTGCAGTTACCCGGCTCAATGACCGAGGCTGAATTCGAAACTTACCGCAGTACCGGCGAACAGCGTAATACCAGCAGCCAGTGGCAGCACAGTGGCCGCTATTCAACCATCTGGTTTTTCAATACCCGCTATGAGCAGGAGTTCGGGGATCTGGTGTTCAAGCCCCGCTTCTATTTCAACAGCTGGGATCACTATCACCCGGTGACCGGGGTGATCAATGATAATCCCGGCACCAATGTGTTCGGGACTGATCTTGAGTTCGCCTACAGCCATAACCTGTTGGGTGAGAGCACCCTGGTCGGCGGCGTGACCGCACGGATGGATAAGACGGATGAGGCAAAAAAATACCGGTATGCGGATATCAGCACGGTTGTTTATGATCCGCCGGGACCCCGGCCTCCCGTCAATCAGATTGTGCGCACTCTGTCGGACAGGAGGGGCGCATTGTTATCCACCGAGGACGCCGCCAATACCCTGTTTGGCCTGTTTCTGCAGGAGACGATACGCCCGACCGATCGGCTGATCATCGATGCCGGATTCCGCTTTGACCGGATGAATTTCGATATTGAAGAGATCGCCTACGGCGAATACGACTGGGGTACGAAAAGCTACACAACCTTTGGCGCACCGGTAACCACCAAAACCGACACCACTTTTGACCTCTTCTCGCCCAAGCTGGGTGTCACCTATGCGTTGAACAAAACCTACAGCATCTACGGCATGGTGGCGCAGTCCGGCCAGGTGCCTTCGGAGTCTGAGATACAGGACAATCCGAATCTGGATGCGGCGACGGCAACCAATGTGGAGATTGGTCTAAAGGCCAGGGCAAAGGCATGGAGTGTTGACCTCTCTGTTTACAGAACCACGGTGAGCGATGAGATTGTTTCGGTACTCCAGTCCGGTAACCAGAGTGAATTCCAGAATGCCGGTGAAACTCTCAAGAAGGGTATTGAAATCAGTAGCAAATTGGCGCTGGGCAAGTACTTTTGGCTGGGTGCCAACTACGCCTACAGTGATTACCGCTACCAGGATTTCCAAGAGCTTGTGAGAACAGGCGCAACGCTCAATGCCGTGGATCGATCAGGCAATCAGACCCCCTTTGTGCCCAATCATCAGTACAGCCTGAGCCTTGACTATGAGCACCCGTCCGGTTTCATGGCGCGCATCCAGGCCGACACCTGGGGCAGCTACTACATGGATAGTGCCAATACGGAAAAGTATGACGGGTATGATTTTCTCACCAGCCTGATACTGGGTTACGAGACCGGTTCGCACAGGGTGTCATTGAACGTGGATAACCTGTTTGACAAGCGTTATGCCACCGAGGTGAAGAAGGATACCAGCGGCACCAAATCCTACAGTGCGGGTTCGCCGCGCTCGGCAATGCTCAACTATACCTACAGCTTTTAGCGGAGGGTTGCATGGCAGCATTCAATTATCGTCCGGTTGTTGTGGCGTTTGTCGCCCTGGTTGTGAATGGAGGCGCTGTCGGTACGGCATCGGCGCAAGTCGAAAAGATGGATGAGGTCGCGGGGAAAACCCCGGCCGCCCCGGCCATGCAGCACAATCGCGGCCCAAAGAGATTGGCCCTCTCCAACGCGGATGGGGCGGTGATCACACTCTGGAAACCCGATCTCGGTAAACGTGAGCTCGAGCCAAAAATGGGCATGATTACCCTGCCGCCTACCGGCGTGGATAATTACCACGCCATCGTGGTGGAGCGGGACTGGGGAAGCGCCGTGGATGCGATTGTCCGCTATGAGTACATGAGGGGAAAGCCGAGTGGAGAGAGCCCGGTAAAGCTGCTTTCCGCGGTAAAGACGCCGGTTGAAATAGTGCCGGATCCGCTGCCGAGGGAGCATCATCGCTATTACTCCCGGGCCGAGGCGACATTTATTCTGCGTTATAAAGATCAGGTGCTGACCAATCACCCGGTTATGTTACAGACCGGCAATGGCAGTTCGCTGAATCGGGTATCGGATAGCCAGGGGCGGGTGGTGTTTCAGATACCGGATGATTTTTCCGACGTCGTGCCGGGTGAGCGTGATCGACGCGGAGCGGAGCTCAGTGTCAGTACGGAGTACCAGGCCGATGGTGTCCAGTATAACAGTGCCTTGACTGCAGAATATCGGGTGTCTCCTGAACACTGGCAATCAAAACCATGGGGCGTTGCGGTTGCGGGTATCGGGTTTGTGTTCGGTGGTTTTTTAACCCGCCGTGTAGCGCGCAATAAAAAAGGGGGAGCGAAATGAACCCGGTAAAAAACCTCTCTGTTATTCGTAAACTGGTTCAACTGGGGGCCTTTTTGCTGCTGGTCTACGGCAGTGCCCTGGGCAGTTTTTATCTGGCCGACAAGATCACCGGTGCGCTGCCGGCACTGAGTTGTGCCTATGACATGAATGGCTCGGATCTCTGTGCGTTGATCCCGTTTCAACACCAGATGGACCACCGGCTTGGACCGGTGATCAGTGAGGGCGGCGATATACTGATGGGGCTGATGCCGACGCTGATCACCCTGGGTACTTTCCTGATACTGTTCGTGGTGTTGAATAAGGCATTCTGTGGCTGGATCTGCCCCTTGGGTACATTCCAGGAGTTGGTGCAGATCCTGGGACAGAAGCTGGGCTTACAACGAACGGAATCGGTAGATCCGGGCGTGGTACAGAAGACGCGGCCGGTAAAGTGGGCGATTCTTGCGCTACTGGTGTTCGGTTTTCCGTTAATGACCGGGCTGGGATATCTCAATCATGATCTGGGTGACCCGTTCTGCAAGATCTGCCCGAGTCGCATTCTGACCACGCTGGCGAATGGCGATGCCGGTGAGCTGGTGGTCGATACCGCCAACACCACAACCATCGTGCTTACCCTGATCGCGGACTTTCTGTTTGGCCTGATGATTGCGCTGGCGCTAACGGTCCGGCAGCCGTTCTGTCGTATCTGTCCGATGTTGGCACTGCATGCCGTGTTCCGGAAGGTGGGGTTGCTGCGGCTGGTCAAGGAGGCCTCGCCACGCTGCGGAAAGTGCGGGCTCTGTGCCAAGGCATGCCCGATGGATATCAAAGAGATCCATACGGAGATGATCAGGAAGGATGTCACTTTTGAAGACTGCACCTTGTGCGGTCGTTGCGTGGAATTTTGTCCCGACAAGGATGTATTGAAGCTGACATACGCCACGTTCCCGGTATTCAAGGCCGATCCGCAATATTTCAAGGTGCGCAAAAAGGCGCAGAGCCTGTGGGAAAAACGCACCTTGCGTTCGCTGTTTTCCAACACTAAGCCGCGTGGGGTGACCGAACCGTGATGCCGCTGGAACCCGTCGTACTCAGTTTCAGTGCGGTACTTTTGCTGGGTCTGGGTTTTGGCTCCGGTCCCTGTAATATTGCCTGCCTTCCCTACCTGGGGCCGGTATTCGTGGCGACCGGTGATGGCATCCGGGGAGCCTGGCGCATTTTACTGCCGTTTTCAGTTGGGCGCCTCACGGGCTATGCCCTGCTGGGTGCCCTTTCTGGTTTTCTCGGTTTGATCGTGCAGGACTGGATTGCTGCTCCCTGGGTACGCTGGGTGCTGGGAGGGGCCACCATCGCGGTGGCGCTTTCGTTGATTTGGCGGCGGCATCAACGGCAATCGGGCTGCCGCACAAAGCATGGGCGCATGCAGCGGGTCTCCCCGCCGGTTCCGGGTGTGGCGGCTGAACCGGTGCTTCCGGGAGGGCTGTTTTTAATGGGGGCCGGGATGGCGCTGAACCCCTGTGCGCCTCTCACCACGGTCATTCTGGCGGCAGCAACCACCGGCAGTACAAAAGCGGGTATGCTGCTCGGGTTTGGTTTCGGTGTTGGCGCCGTTTTGGTACCGACAGTGATCTTCTCTTTGGGTGTTGCCCATTTTGGCCAGCAGTTGAAACAGCACATGAGTCGATGGGGTAATACTCTTGAAAATGCCAGTATCGGGCTGCTGCTGGTAATGGGCATGGGTACAGCATTGGGGTGGATAGCACCATGAATATGGATGAAATATTAACCAAGGGTGGACCGGTTGTCTGGATACTGGTCTGCTATTCGGCTATCGGACTGGCCATTGTATTGGAGCGTTCGCTGCTGTTTTTACGACAACGCAGGCTTCCCCGGTCATTACAGGAGCAGCTGAGATGTCTGCTTGATCAGCCCGAGAAACTGGAAAGTGCAGGCGCAAAATCGGGTCCAGAATATCGGGTTCTGAGTGCCATCATGAGCGCGAACGCGAATGATGTGGACGACCTGCGCAGTGTCGGTAATCGTGTACGCAGTGATGAGCTGCAACGCATGGAGTATGGGCTCCGCACCTTGGGCATTTTGGGAAATACCGCACCATTGCTGGGCCTGCTGGGAACCATTACCGGTATGATAAAGGCCTTCATCGTGATTGAGCAGGCGGGCGGAAAGGTGGATGCACAGGCGCTCGCCGGAGGTATCTGGGAGGCGATGATCACCACTGGCGTGGGATTGGCCGTTGCCATTCCGCTGCTGATTTTACTGCATTTCCTGGAGGGGGTGGTTGAGCGGAGGAACCAGTCGATGGAGACCACCATTGCATTGTTGCTGGAGCGCAGAGGAAAGGCGCAGGCCGATACGATCACATCAGGGCAGCCGCATCACTGGGAAGGCATAACGGATGGCGTCTAAACCGAGACGGCACTCCAATGTGGTGCTCAACCTGACACCGCTGATCGATATCGTCTTTCTATTATTGGTGTTTTTCATGTTGACTGCACACTTCATCGAGGAGGAGCGGATTGATATTCAGTTGCCAAAAGCCAGCAGCAGTGATCCGCTGGAAGATGACAAGTATGTGACGGTGACGCTGACGCCGGACGGGCAGCTGCTGGTGGATGGCAGTGTCACCGAACTGGCGGATCTGACGGAAGTGCTTCGCGGCGCCCTGCACTCACCCGGCAAGGATTTTGTCCGTCTAAAAGGCGACCGGCAGGCGGATTTCGGCAAGGCGGTGCAGATTATCGATGCGGCCCGTCTGGCAGGGGCCGAAGCCCTGGATATACAAACCGAGAAGCCGTGACAGCGTGGGATATCAACTGGCGGTTGTTTGCCATATTCTGTTCTATTGTCATTCATATCCTGGTCATAGTGGATAGCTGGCAGAGCCGGGTTATCAGTGTGCCTGAGAAAATCACACAGCTTGAACCGACGCTCGTTCGCATCAGCTTTCCTTCTCCAAAGCCTGTTGTGAAACAGGTGGAGCCGGAGCCCGAACCAGAGCCGACGCCTGAACCCAAACCGGAACCCAAACCGAAGCCTGAACCGAAGCCTGAACCGAAGCCTGAACCCAGGCCCAAACCAAAGCCTGAACCCAGGCCCAAACCAAAGCCCAAGCCGCAACCTGCCCCGAAGCAGGAGGCGATAGTGGACAGCGCACCGGCGGTTGAACGGACATTGCCTGATTTACCCACTGCGAATCAGCCTGTAATGGCGCCACCGGTGGATCTGAGCGAGTTAAAAAATCTCTATATCGCACAGCTGCTGAGACATATAGAGCAATATAAACATTATCCGATACCGGCCAGGCGCCGGGGTATCGAGGGGTTGGTGCAGGTGAGTTTCACTCTTTCGGAAAACGGCCGTATCCATGATCTGCGGGTGGAGGGAGGGCATAATCTGCTGAACAAGGCGACACAACGGGCCATAGAAAAGGCCTTGCCGTTGCCCGCGTCTCCTGAGTTAATCGACCTGCCGATCCGCCTGAGTTTTAATCTGAAATACTCGCTCTCACTATGATGAAGAATTTCTTGACACTGATGGGGGCCGGCATTGGAAAAACAGGGCGTTACTGTCTGCTGATTTTCTGTTTCGGTTTTCACTCTGGTGTCTCCGCGGAAGAGTGGCCGCTGCGTGACCTGCAGGGCAAGCAAAGAGCATTGACCGAGTTTCAGGGAAAATGGCGACTAGTCAATTACTGGGCCACCTGGTGCACACCCTGCCTGGAGGAGATTCCGGAACTGGTCAGGTTCCATGCAAAACATAAGGGCAAGGATGCAGTCGTTATCGGGATCAACATGGAGGGGCTGGATGCTGATACTTTGACTTTGTTTATGGACGAGTTGGGTATCAACTATCCGATCTGGATTTCGCCGCCTTCGCAGCAGACTCCGCTGGGGCCGCTTAGCGGATTGCCAACCTCATTCCTCATTTCACCGCAAGGAGAAGTGGTTGCCCGGCAGGTGGGCGTGGTATCCGCCGGGATGATTGAGCGGTTTATCGAAAGCCGAAAAGGTTCGTTGTAACAGCTGTATTAGGATGGACAAAGGAGCGCAGCGATGTGCTTATCGAGAGATTGCAGGGGCAAGCCCTGTCTATCGTGCTCCCTGGTTATGCAGCGTTCCGTTGCATCAACACAATCGCAATACCACCGAGAATGGCTACCGAGGCGATTGTCAATCGCAGAGTAAGCGCTTCAGACAACAGCAGTATGCCACCGGCCGCCGCAATCAGTGGTACCGAGAGCTGTACGGTGGCGGCGCTGGTCGCTTTCAGGCTGCGCAGGGCGGTATACCAGATGACATAACCAAGTCCCGATGCAAGCGCCCCCGAGGTGACGGCAATGATCAGGCCTTTGGGGGTAATATTGAGATTGTCGATAAAGATGAGACTCAGCAACAGTCCCAGGGGTGCGGCGAGCAGAAAGTTGCGGGCCGTGGATCGCAGGGGATGGGAGACGCCACGACCCCGCAGCGAGTAGATACCCCATCCGATGCCGGCCACTGACATCAGCACAGCACCGACAGGTTCCGGTGCAGTGACACCGGGCGCCACCAGATAGACCAGTCCGATCAGCGCTACCGCGAGACCGAACCAGGCGAGGCGAGAGAATTGCTCGCCATTGCGCAGCCCGGCAAAGAACATCGTCAGTTGTACTGCCCCAAATAGGATCAGCGCGCCCGTTCCCGCGCTGAGAGTGTTATAGGCAAAGGAGAAGGCGGCCGCATAGACAAACAGCATGAGCGCGGCCAGCCAGTCGCTGTTGTGCTTCCCGTCATGGGGTCTGCTATGGGTGCGCAGGATCAGCCATAGCATGACCGCACCCGACACCAGGCGCAGCGTGGTAAAGCTGGCGGCGTCGATGGCCTGTTCACCCAACGCCATACGGCACAACAGGGAATTTGCAGCAAAGGCCAGCATGGCTACAGTGGTGAGTGACAGGACCTTAACGTCAGCGAAAAATGGCATCAGGCATTCCTGTTTTACATCCTGCCAGGATAGAGCTTCTATCTCAGTCAACGTACCGGCACAGCCGGTCAAGTTGCCGGGCACGCTGCAACTATAGGTTCAGAATAGACCGGCTATGCGACAGTTGAAACCTTTGCGCATGAAGCCCGTGAATATGGTCTTGGTGGAATTTACCACCGCGATCGGAATGGATGAAATTGGCGCGCCCGACAGGATTCGAACCTGTGACCCCTGCCTTCGGAGGGCAGTACTCTATCCAGCTGAGCTACGGGCGCTTTAGATTCCTTCCCGCCGTTTTCACTGTGGCGGGCGAAGAGGGCGTATCCTACCCTGAGGTATCCGGCATGTCTATCCCATGCCCTCTATTTCGGGGCGGTGATACGGGGTTGACAGTCGATCTTTATTGCGGTTGTCGCTATACTGCGCCCAGTTAAATCCGGGGCGGGCCGTTGCATGGCGCCAGACGCCCATCCATATGATCCCGATGTATGAGGAGTTTTGATTGTGAGCCCTAATGTTTCCCTAATAAAAAGTATGGCTATGGCAGGTTTTGCTACGCTGGTTATGTGCTCTCCAGTGATGGCACAGGAGCGGGCTGAGGTGGTCGAGCGCATCAAGCCGGTCGGTCAGGTCGCGATAGAGGGCCAGGCGCAATCTGCGGCTGCGCCCGCCGCATCCGCTCCGGCCCCTGTGGCAGCCCCGGCCGCGCCGGCTGACCCTGGTGAGGCGCTCTATACCGCAAAGGGCTGTACTGCCTGTCACGGCGCACAGGGCAAGGCGCCCATCATGTCCATCTATCCCAAGGTGGCCGCCCTGCCGGAGCAGTACATCCTGAATCAGATGAAAGACATCAAGAGCGGTGCCCGCAGCAATGGCCAGAGCGTGGTCATGAAAGGGATCATGGCAGCTGTTTCCGAAGAGGAGATGAAAGTGCTGGCGGCCTGGCTGAGTGGTCTGCCCCGGGGTGAGGCGGCGCCCGCACCTGCCGCTGCATCGCCATCCCCCGCAGCGCCTGTTGCTGCACCTGCACCTGCACCGGCCGCTGCCGCTGCACCGGCTCCGGCTGCCGACCCCGGCGCGGCGTTGTATGCAGCCAAGGGCTGTGCCGCTTGCCATGGGCCGCAGGGGAAGACCCCCATCATGTCCACCTATCCCAAGGTGGCGGCGCTTCCCGAGCAGTACATCGTCAATCAGATGAACGACATCAAGAGCGGGGCCCGCAACAACGGTCAGACCGCGGTGATGAAGGGGATCATGGCGTCTGTATCTGAGGACGATATTAAGGCGATCTCAGGCTGGTTGAGTAAACTTCCGCGCTGAATTCAGTCAGGATGTCGCCGCAAAAAGGGCATGCCATGGCATGCCCTTTTTGGTGTCATGGGCGGTCCTTCGCTTCGCCCGTTCTGCAGATCTGACTACTTGCCCAGCAGGGAGCGCAGGTTGGCCAGGTGGGCATTGCCCCGCTCCTGTTTCTCCTCTTTGGAGAGGCTGTTACCCTGCCGCCCCTCCCATTTCAGGTCGGCCTCCGGCAGTTCACCCAGGAAGCGGCTCGGCTCGCAGGCGATGATTTCTCCAAAACGTTTGCGCTTCTCGGCAAAGCTGATGGTGAGGGTGCGCTGCGCCCGGGTGATGCCGACGTAGGCGAGGCGACGCTCCTCCTCGATATTGTCCTCTTCGATACTGCTCTTGTGAGGCAGGAGCTCTTCTTCCACGCCCACCAGAAAGACATGGGGGAACTCCAGGCCCTTGGAGGCGTGCAGGGTCATCAGGTGTACCTGGTCGTTGCCGCTGTCGTCGTCCTGCCGTTCCAGGATGTCCTGCAGAGCCAGGTGGCTGACCATCTCGGTCAGGCTCTCGCCCACCCGGTCTCCCTTGTGCAGCTGATCCAGCCACTGCACCAGCTCCAGCACATTCTCCCAGCGCCGCTCTGCCACTTTGTCGCTGGAGGCTTTTTCGTACAGCCAATCCTCATACTGCAGTTCCCGGAGCAGGTCGCGCACGGTCTCTACCGGGTGGTCATCCTCAGCCCTCTGCTGGAACTGTCGGACCCAGCCGGCAAACTCGCGCAGGCGTTCCAGCGGCCGAGCTGAGAGATGCTGCTCCAGGCCCAGTTCGTCGCAGGCCGCGAGCAGGCTCACGTCCCGTTCGGTGGCGTAGTTGCCGAGCCGCTCCAGGGTGCTGGCGCCGATCTCGCGCCGTGGGGTATTGACGATGCGCAGGAAGGCGGCGTCGTCGTCCGGGTTGGCCAGCAGGCGCAGGTAGGCCATCACATCCTTGATCTCGGCGCGGCTGAAAAAGGCGGTGCCGCCGCTCAGGAAGTAGGGGATGTTGTGCTGGCGCAGGGCGGACTCGAACAGCTTGGCCTGGTGATTGCCGCGATACAGGATGGCGTAGTCACCGTGGGCGGCACCGGAGGTGAATTTGTGGTGAAGGATCTCGGAGACCACCTTCTCCGCTTCGTGCAGCTCGTTTTTGCAGCTCATGATGCGGATCGGATCGCCCGGTCCCAGGTCACACCAGAGCCGTTTCTCAAACACATGAGGATTGTTGGCGATCAGGGTGTTGGCCGCCTTCAGGATGCGCCCCGAGGAGCGGTAGTTCTGCTCCAGCTTGACCACCTTGAGTCGGGGGAAGTCCTCTTTCAGGCGGATCAGGTTCTCCGGGCGGGCGCCGCGCCAGGCGTAGATCGACTGGTCGTCGTCGCCCACCACGGTGAGAGACTGGCGCACGCCGACCAGCTGCCGGACCAGCTCATACTGGCTCAGGTTGGTGTCCTGATACTCGTCCACCAGCAGGTGGCGGATGCGGTTCTGCCACTGCTCCAGGCTATCGGGGGATTCACGAAACAGCCATACCGGCAGCAGGATCAGGTCGTCAAAGTCCACTGCATTGAAGGCGCGCAGGGAGCGTTGGTAGTGGGCATAGAGCAGGGCCGTGCGCTGGTCCAGCTCGCTCTCGGCCCGGGACAGTGCCTGTTCCGGGCTGAGCATGTCGTTCTTCCATGCGGAGATGCGCCACTGGTAGCTGGAGGCCACCTCGTCATCACCTGTGCCCTTGCGCAGCAGCTCCTTGAGCAGGCTCTCGGCGTCCTGTGCGTCAAAAATCGTAAAGCCGGATTTCAGTCCCAGCAGCCTGTGTTCGCGGCGGATGATGTTGAGCCCGAGGGTGTGGAAGGTGGAGATGCTCAGCCCCTGGCTGTTTTTGCCTTTCAACAGTGCCGCCACCCGCTCCTTCATCTCCCGTGCCGCCTTGTTGGTGAAGGTGACGGCGGTGATGTGGCGCGGCTGCATGCCGATGGTTTCGATCAGGTAGGCGATCTTGCGGGTGATCACGCGGGTCTTGCCCGAGCCCGCGCCGGCCAGCACCAGCAGCGGGGTGTCGATATGTCGTGCAGCCTCTAGCTGACTGGGGTTCAGGTCGGACATCGCTTTGAATGGAAAACAGGATAGAATCTAACGGTCGGGTGGAAGTGCTGGTGGGTCACTGCCGGTATTATGCGGAAAAGATGAAGGATAGACCAGATGGCGAAGAACAAAGATTATTGTGAACGGCCCCAGCAGAGCCAACTCTCCCGGGAATCCTGGAAGGTATTCCAGATCATGGCCGAGTTTGTCGAGGGTTATGAGCAGCTCTCGAGTATCTGGCCGGCGGTCAGTATCTTTGGTTCGTCCCGGGCCGGGCGGGAGAGTCCGGATTACCTGAAGGCGGAGCAGATTGCTTATCTGCTTTCGGAGAGCGGTTTCGCGGTGATCAGTGGTGGTGGTTCGGGGATTATGGAAGCGGCGAACAAGGGCGGACACCGGGGACGGTCGCCCAGCGTGGGTCTCAATATCGAGTTGCCCAAGGAGCAGCAGCCCAACGCCTTTCAGGATATTTCACTGCACTTCAAACACTTTTTCTCCCGCAAGGTGATGTTTGTCAAATACGCCTCGGCCTATGTGATCATGCCGGGTGGTTTCGGCACCCTGGATGAATTTGCCGAGATCCTGACCCTGATTCAGACCGGCAAGACCCGGCGAATCCCCGTCATTCTGGTGAATGCCCGATTCTGGAGCGGACTGCTGGACTGGATGCGCCACACCCTGTGTGCGGCCGGTGCCATATCCGCCAGCGACCTGGAGCTGGTGCAGCTTTGTGAGGAGCCGCAGGAGGTGGTGGATGCCATCTTCGCCCATTATGAATCACGGGGTCTTGAACCCTCACTTTCCGAGCAGGAAATCCTCCTGGATCTGTAATATGATTTCGCTTCCGGCGTTTGCGGATCAGGCCGGGCTTGGGAGCATTGTTCTTGTAGTGCTGGAATAAAACCAGGAAGATTGCAACAGTAGTCGCATGGGCTGGTCTACCTATAAGAGATGATGATTGAGTACCGGTGGCTGGCGTTTAAACCCGGGTCTCGGAAATGACGGGCAATGTCTGCTATTCATAGCGCAGGTTGTCCGGAAACAGGAAAAGAGAACAAGATGAAAAAGATATTGCTGTCCATATTGCTTCTGCTGGTGGCACCCCATACTCTTCTGGCGGAGGAGTCCGCCGCCCAGCCGCAGCCGCCGGATCTTCCCCCCAAGGTGGAGAGCGGCGAGGTACTGGAGCCGGAGGTGACCATTATCGAGAGCGAGAAGGGCACGACCGAGGAGTACCGCATCAACGGCCGGCTCTATATGGTGAAGATCACCCCGATTGCCGGTCCGGCCTACTATCTGCTGGATAATGACGGCGATGGCGTGCTGGATGTGCGGGAAGAGGCGCGTCCCGGCAATATCTCGATCCCTCAGTGGGTGCTGTTCAGTTGGTGACCGCTCACCGCCGATTCTCTTCCGCCCCGGCCGAATTTGCCTGAAACGGTGTCATCAAACCGTAATGTTGTAAGGCTGTAATATTCACTTCACACAACCACCCATTGGCAATCATTAAGAGGGCGGAGTGACTCGCTATGGCGACAAAGATCCTGGTCGTTGAAGATGAAACCGCAGTGCGGGAGATGATTCAGTTTGTGCTTGAGCAGTCCGGATATGAGGTAATCGGTGCAGAGAGCGTGGAGAGGGCCAGGACATGCATAGCCGATGCACCGCCGGACCTGATCCTGATGGACTGGATGCTGCCGGGCATCAGTGGGGTGGAGTATACCCGTGAACTGAAACAGAATCCGGTGACGCGCGATATACCGATCATCATGCTTACCGCCCGTGGCGAGGAGGATGACAAGGTGCGCGGGCTGGAGTGCGGCGCCGAGGATTATGTCACCAAGCCGTTCTCGCCCAAGGAGCTGGCGGCGCGCATCAAGGTGATCCTGCGCCGGGTTGCCCCCCACGTCACCGAGGAGGCGGTGCAGGCGGGTGATATGCGGCTCGATCCTGTCTCCTATCGCGTCACCATGGGTGACCGGCCGATTGAGCTGGGTCCCACGGAATTCAAGCTCCTGCACTTTTTTATGACCCATCGGGAGAAGGTCTACAGTCGTTCCCGTCTGCTGGACAAGGTATGGGGCACCAACGTCTATATTGAAGAACGCACGGTCGATGTACATATCCGGCGCCTGCGCCGGGCGCTTGAGCCGTTTGCAATGGATGGTCTGATCCAGACGGTCCGTGGCGCCGGTTATCGCTTCTCGGAGCAGGTCACTATCCGATGAGCCTGGAGCAGGCATGGCGGAGTGAACTGGTGGGTGTCGGTTTTTTTGTCCTGCTGCTCATTTTTCTCGGCCTGTGGTTCGGCTACCTGGTCCCTCTCCTGTGGAGCGGTCTGACCCTCTACCTCAGCTGGCATCTGTATCAGCTCTTCTGTTTTACCCGCTGGCTCAACAGACCCAAGCGTCATCCGCGTCCCTACCCATTCGGTATCTGGCGCCCCCTCATGCAGCGGGTGGATGAACTCTCCGGCCGTGGTCAGAAGCGCAAGCGCAAGCTCGGACGCATGCTCAGTGGCTTCCTTGAATCCACAGGGGCGCTGCCGGATGCCACCCTGGTGCTGAATGATGAGGGCCGGCTGGACTGGTGGAACAGCGTGGCGGCGGAGTTTCTCGGCCTGGATCGCAAGCGGGACAAGGGGGCCTTGATCGATGATCTGATCGCCGATCCGGTGTTTCTGAATTATCTGCACGGCGGCCACTACAACCGGCCATTGCAGATGCCGGCGCCGGTGAATGCCAATATCAGCCTTGAGGTACGGGTGGTTCCCTATGGCAAGGGCAAGCGCCTGCTGCAGGCGCGCGACATTACCCGCCTGCACCAGCTGGAGATCGTGCGACGCGATTTCGTGGCCAATGTCTCCCACGAGATCCGTACACCTCTGACGGTGGTGCACGGTTATATCGAGACCATGCTGGAGAGCAGTGAGACATTCCTGGGGCCCTGGAAACGGATTCTGGGTCAGATGCAGGTCCAGACGCTGCGCATGCAGCGCATCGTGGATGATCTGCTGCTGCTCTCCCGTCTGGAGACCCGGAGTGGTAACGAGGGGCAGGGGGTGGTGGGAGTCTATCCGCTATTGCGCGGAATCGCGGAGGGGGCGCGCCAGCTGAGTGGTGATGATGGGCATCAGGTGAGCCTGGATGGGGATGAACGGCTGCGCCTGATCGGCAACAGCCATGAACTGGAGAGCGCCTTCGCCAACCTGGTCTACAACGCCATCCGCTATACCCCGGCCGGCGGAGAGGTGAAGATTCGCTGGTGGCTGTCGGGCAGCGGCCCCTGTTTCTCCGTGACCGATAGCGGCATCGGCATTTCCCCCGAGCACATTCCCCGCCTGACCGAGCGCTTCTACCGGGTGGATGTCGGCCGTTCCCGGGAGAGTGGCGG
>JACDJC010000129.1_pt1 | contig 98801 bp, 90 predicted proteins | sample 7454191 | NCBI WGS metagenome assembly JACDJC01 (sample SAMN14253291, study PRJNA609438) | sludge metagenome | isolation source: sludge after 25d culture with pyrite and EDTA | collected 2018-12-20 | reverse complement strand
TTCCCGGTTTGAAATCAGCCAGTTTCTCAAATCCCACATCCATTACTGTTTTAAGCTTTTTGCCCATCACCCGAAACACTTTGATTCTTGAATTTGCCTGACTTTCTTTAACGCCAACAGCAGTCAGAAGCTCAAATACCTCAATACCGGCGGTCTTACAGCCTCTTGCGTATTTGCCCAACAAGTTGACCTCGACCTCCATCAATTGCTCTTCGCTCAGCGCGGCCGTGCCACTCCCGATTCCGATACAACTAATCGCGACATCGTGACCTTGTGCAATCTCTTTCACCATGTCTTCAAAGTCAGGCGCGCTTGTATCAACGACAACCTGTTTGATATTCGCCTCGTTTTGTAAGGAATCTACGGTTCGCCGGCCAAGCATGGTCACCTGAGAGCATACATCACTTTTGAGCAGCTCGCGGGTAACCGCCCCGCCAACTTCGCCGCTTCCACCCAATATTATACATTTCATATTATTTGTCTCTTTATTTTAGATCAGATTAAACCTGAACCTTGTTAATCTCTCGGAAACATCCCGGAGTTTTTGTTTAATTAAAAATCGTTGTAATTTCTTGGTTACTTCTCTACCAATACTAATTGTTCTTTATAGGCTTCAATTCTGGCATGGGCCATGCCGTCTATCAATAAAATAACGATCAGCATAGCAATGGTTGTGATGCCGATTGCCCGCCAAATCGGAGTGTTGATAAAAATAATCAGCAAGGCAGCGGCTACGATTAAAAGCGGAACAACCTTGAATACTATAGTTTTGTATTCATTTAGAGTATTATCGACACGGACCATTTCTGATTTTACAAAAGCCGAAGCATCCTGATTGTAGTCGGTCTCAAAACTTGAAATTCTTGATATGTTGGTATAAAATAATCCAAGCCCGATAGTCAGAAGTAAAGCCCCGGCGACCAGGGTGGGGATGGTGTATGCTTTCGATAAATCGGTTTTTCCTAACTGCCAGAAGCCTATGCCTGCCGCTACAAAGCCGATTCCAAAAAGAATAAAGAATGCGGTTGAAAAGACTTCCGCTTTTGCCCAATCTGTTGATATTTTTAATATTTCCATGTCTTATTCTCCTATAAATTCCACTTTACGCCGGTTTCTTTTTCTGATAATGTCCACAACTTCTCAGCTACAGCTTTATCCTTAGCATGTGGTTCAAGTTTATGTTCTTCAACCGGACCCACTAAATTCTGGAAACCTTTAGGACCATAAAAACCTTTCTCATCCAAATTCTCTTCAGTAGCACACATGAGTTCAGGATAGCCTAACAACATTCGACTGAATCAACTTTTCGAGTCGTCGTTTGCTTGCAGTACTTCGTCCATGTCCACCCCCCAGGCCGTGCTCCACTGCAAATTCAAGCAGGCTACCACTATGTCACCCATCCAGTTTGTGAAGACTAAGCGGCGGACCCGTTGCTGCGCCACAGCCAGATCGCGGCCAGGGCCATCACAACAGCCTCCACTGCGACCCAAAGCCACTGCTTCGGAACAACGCCGTCGACAAGCAGACCGAGTAGGCGCGCCGCCAGGGCACCGGCTATGAAATAGAAAATCGCCGTGGGGATGCTCGTCGACCAGGGTCGAAGCGCGGTTACGGCGAAGAAGGCCAGGCCCACTCCAAGCACCATGCCCCCTCGAATCCGACGCTCGATGGCTTCATAAACGCCGGCAGGTGGCTCGGGTCCCCCGGTGAAGAAACCAAACCAGTCGGGGAAAATGGCGGCGACGACGCCGACCCCTGCAAAAAGAATCCCCAGAATGCTAGATACGGACATGTGTACTCCCTTCTGTTGCTGGTTTTTAAATTTTTAGTTTTTATTTAGTTCCATTCCATTAATACTTCATCCCTGTTAATTCTTCAGATAGCGTCCAAAGCTTTTGCGCCGCGTCGACATCATGTGACCGCTTGCTTGATTCGACCTTAATTGGCGCGCCGTGCAGTTCAAAAAAATCCTTCGGGCCGAAAAAATCACCCGAAGACGCATTTTCGTCTATTGCGGCTCGCAGGGTTGGCAGTGCTCCCATATCTTTGCTCTGGGCGAAAAATATATTTAAAAATCTCACCAAGCCACGCTGAAGTTCTGATGTCGTCCATCCTGGATGAGCGGCTGTAACCATAGGGTTGCCACCTTCTGATTCAAGCCGCCTTTTGAGCTCATAGGCAAAGTAGAGATTCGCCAATTTGCTATCTGCGTACGCCGTAAAATTGCTGTATTTTCGCTTTTCCCAATTCAGATCATCCAAATCGATCTTCGAGGACTTATGAGCGCCGGCGGAAACGACCACCACGCGGGAATCTGGTGTTTTCTTGAGTGTCTCGATCAAATGTCCGGTCAATGCAAAGTGACCTAAATGATTCGTACCAATCAGAATTTCAAACCCGTCGTCAGTCTTGGCATAAGGGCACGCTACTCCTGCGTTGTTGATCAGCAAATCAAGTCTGTCGAAATTTGCTAAAAACTGCGAACCGAACTCTTGAATTGAACGAAGACTGGAAAGATCCATCTGCATAACCGAAATGTCGGCGTCTGGATGGTCTGCTCGTATTTCCTCTGCCACCTTCTCACCTTTTGACACATTTCTAACAGCAAGTGCCACAGTCGATTGTTTCTGAGCTAACACTCTTGCAGTTTCCTTGCCTATCCCGCTCGTCGAACCAGTAACTATAGAGACCCTGCCTTTTTGACTGGGTATGTCGTCAGCACTCCAATATTTTTTTGACATAATTTTTACTCCTAAACTCTAATTTTCTTTTGAGTTTGTTCGCCAAACGTCATAGCGCCGAAGCAGAACTGCGATACGTATAATCCTGTATTTCCTAAACTTTTGTATTTCATTATTTTTCCTTAGTTTTTGTTTAATTACAAATCAAATAGAAGTTTGTATTATTTGAGGTCTTCGACCTTGCCAAAAATGGTTTCTCCACGTTGTAATGGTTGCAGATATTGTGGGTATTCAGGTTTTAAAACACTCGCGTCATCCAATAGCTTCATTTCATCATCGCTTAACACAATATCGGCTGCTCCCAGGTTATCAATTAGCTGCTCTTCCTTTCGTGCTCCAACAATTACGCTGGTAACACCTTGTTTGTGAAGCAACCATGCCAATGCAATTTGTGCAACAGAAGCATTTTTACTTTCTGCAATTTCCATTAGTTTATCCACGACATTAAAACCTTGTTCCTTTTCAACCGGTGGAAAATTAAAATTTACTCTTCGCCCTGTAGCTTCACTTGTACGAGTAATTTTCCCGCTTAAAAAGCCTCCTGCCAACGGGCTCCATATCAAAGTTCCCAATCCTAAATCCAAAGATATGGGTATAATTTCCCTCTCCAATTCACGTCCCACTAATGAATAATAAGCCTGAACAGAACAGAACTTTTCAGTGCCTAATAATTTCGCTAATCCATCAGCTTTGGCGATTTGCCCCGCACTGAAATTGGAAAGCCCGATGTACCTTACTTTGCCCTGGCGAACCAGGTCATCCAGTGCTTTTAATGTTTCTTCAAGTGGTGTTGTTGTATCGAATTGATGAACCTGGTACAGGTCGATGTAATCGGTTCCCAGACGTTTTAGGCTGGCTTCCACTTCCCGCATAATCGCCAGGCGGCTTGAACCAAGGTCATTTGGACCACTAGTTAAGGCATTATATAGCTTAGTTGCAATAAGCACATCTTTCCTTTTATCGCCTAAGGCTTTTCCAAGCATAATTTCCGATTCGCCTGAACTATATACATTGGCTGTATCAAAAATGTTAATACCCGCATCCAATGAGAGATTAACCATTTTTGTTGCCAGTTCCTGTCCGGTTGTTCCAATCACTCCGGTGTTACTTCCACCTTCCTTGTCGAAAGTCATAGTTCCGAGTGTTAACTCCGAAACGTACAATCCTGTGTTTCCTAAACTATTATATTTCATTTTTTTTCTCCTTTTGTTTAATATTTTATTGATTTAAATATTCCATTCAACACCGGTTGCTTTTTCTGATACTTCCCACAGCCTTTTCGATACCGCTTTATCCACAGCATGCGGCTCTAATTTACATTCGCCAACCGGACCTTTAAAATATCCTCGTCCTGTAGGGCCATAAAACCCGTCTTGGTCCAGGTCTGGTTCGGTGGCACACATAACTTCAGGATAGGAACCCTTTTCAGCCGACTGAACCATGGGAGACAGCGTCATCAGCCACCATGCGAACCGTGTCATTAAACTACCGCTGGTTGTGATCAGTGCTGTTTTGGAAGCGCCCGGATGACAGGCATAAACTTTTACATCCTTCTTGCCCGCATTTTTCAGTTGGTCCTGTAGTTCATAAATAGACATGATCTGTGCTAATTTGCTCTGACTGTAGGCATCATTTGCGGTGTAATCCTGATCCCAGTTCATATCGTCAAACCGGATTGTTTTAATGCCCAAATTATAACCCATACTGCCTACCGTCACGATACGTCCTTTGGATTTTTCAATCAGCGGGTAGAGCAGGGCCTGCAGAGTGAAATGACCGTAGTGATTCACGCCAAGCTGGCTTTCAAAACCATCGACTGTAAGCTGCTGTTTGGGTACCTGGGCAATGGCGCCATTACAAATGAGTGCATCGATACGGTCCACTTTCTCAAAGATCTCTTCTGCAGCTGCTTTTACAGAAGCCTGATCACCCAAGTCCATAGTGATATGGGATACATCTGGCTTACTGCCAAGCTCCTGTTTGATTGCTGCAATGCAATCCTCTGATTTCTTTGGATTACGGTTAAGCATCACTACTTTGCCACCTTTAGATGAAATAATCTTTGCTGCTTCAAATCCGGTACCACTGGATGCACCTGTGATGAGATATGTTTTTCCTTTGAGGGAACCGATGCGCTCCGGTGTCCAGCCCTTTGGCCCAAATTTATTTTTAGTGTTCATTATTCAAACCCCTTTTATATTAAATAATTTTTTAAGCTTATGATTTGTATTCTACACTGTAAGTTGTTCTTATTCACTAACTGCTATTGGTTGTTTTTCATTTATCAATGGCTCCCACCAATTTTCGGTGTTAAGATTTTCATCGATTGTAATTGTTTCCCCCACGATTGGCGTTGAAAGTTTTATGCCTAAGCTGTCGGCTGCTTTGGTAATTCGCATAATCGGATCATACCAGGCGTGCAAAGCCAGGTTAAACGTTCCCCAATGCATCGGCTGCATAATTTTTCCTCTTAAATCCAGATGGGCCTGCGCAGATTCTTCGGGTAACATATGGACATACTGCCATCTTTTATTGTAAGCACCACATTCCATCATTGTTAAATCGAAAGGGCCATATTTATCCCCGATTTCTTTAAACCCCTTAAAATAGCCCGAATCACCGCTAAAATATATTTTGTGATGCGGCCCCTGAATTACAAACGAACCCCATAACGATTCATTCCTGTCAAAAATACTTCTTCCGGAAAAATGTTGGGTTGGCGTTAAGGCAACCAAAAAATTTTCAAAAAGAGTAATTTCATCCCACCAGTCTAACTCGATTATCTTTCCCCGCGGTACACCGAAATTTTCCAGTTCTGCTCCTACCATTAGCGGTACAACAAATTGTTTTACTTTGGAATGAATTATTTCAATCGTATATGCATTTAAATGGTCATAATGATTATGTGAAATTACAACCAAATCGATTTCAGGCAGTTCATCAATATTTAATGGCACATCACCATTAAATCTTGTCGGTCCCATGATGGTTGTACTTTTTTCAAATACCGGATCAGTCAAAACGATGATTCCATCAAGATTAATTATCTGCGAAGAGTGTCCCACCCAGGTTACTTTTAGTTCGTCATTTTTGGCATTCGTTATTTTCTTAAAATCAACTTGTTTTACAGGTAGCTCTTCGTCGGGTGTTCTGTCTGTACCCCCAACAAGAAATTTCCAGCCGGTTGAAAGCATATTGGAAAAACTCATATCCAAACCATTCGGAGTGTAGTTAACAAATTTATCCCTTTTATATTGTTTCGAGCGATCGATTTTTTTCATTTGCGCGTCTTCTGTATTATACCTGGTCGTTGAACAGGATTTAATAACACAAACAGATGCGATAAAAAACACGCTTAAAATTATCATGCTTATTTTCATACAATTTCCCCTCCTTTATTAAAATAGTGAACTGACTAATCAGTCTAATGAATGGTCAAAAAAAAGGGTTTCCGCCTATTTGGCGGAAATCCCGTTCCAGCATATATCAAACATCATATTCATATTTTCTTCCGAAATTTTCTCCGGGTGTTTTCTGAAATGATTCATGCCCAGATTAAATGTACCTTCAATAAAATCCATAAAGAATTCAGGATAAACATTTTTTATGGAATCAGAATTGACCGTTTCGTTAATTAAGTCCTGTATAGATTCAAACTGGCTCAACGCTTCATCACGGGTTAGTTTAGTGATGAAAGGAGAGTTGGAAAACTGCTGAAAAAACTGGTATTCTTTTGGATGCATAATACCCCATTGTACGGATCCTTTCCAAAGTTGCCGCATTCTATCCTCAACACTTCCCGTTGTCGAAAAACCCTTTTTTAAAGCATTTATCATCTTGCTTTTGGTTTCCAGGTACAAGGCATCAATCAATTCTTCCTTATTTTTAAAATGATGAAATAAGGTACCGGTTGCTACGCCCGCCTGTTTTGCGATTAACGATGTTGGCGTATCATGAAATCCGCGTTCAACCAGCAAGTCCAAAGTAGCTTTTAAAATCGCTTCTCTTTTTTCTGAATGTTCGATTGTCAATGTCCGCTTCCTTTCAATTTTTTCTTAAATCCATTAGACTGATTAGTCGGTCAAAATTTAAGCATTATTTTTCTTTTGTCAATAAAATTTCAAAAAATCTTCGCGGAGGGTAATAATGTGCGTAATAAAGCCACAAATGATTCCAAGATGTGTGTTTAGAAATCAACTTTTTATCAAAGATGGGCAACAAAACTTGAAGAATTCTGAATATAAAATTTTTGTTTGGATATCTGCCTTGAGACTTTATTTATGAATCTATCCGCGCCGGCTTTAATACTTTTCTTTCTTCAATGTCACAAATGTCCCAGTCATGGCGCCGGTATGCAGGTAAAAAGCGACGAGGAAATGAACTACAACGATGATTTTGAAGAAACATGGTAAGTTAACTCTGAAACTTGAGAAGTTACGCCGGAAACTTCTGAAGTTACTCCGGAAAGTTCTGAAGTTACGCCGAAAAGTTCTGAAGTTACAAACGTAACCCGGGAAGTTTCATACTCCCGCTCCCGGACGCTCGTATATAAGGCTTCTCAACATTTTTATTTGAAGCGCTGTTGACAGGAAAATGAAACCGGGATTACACCCCAAATACTGATGGCAGCAATTTGATCCGATCTCGTGCCGGATATCAGACAAAAAGAAAAAATGGTTTGGAGTATGTTCTGAGATACCCTTATACTGTTGAACGGAAGAGCGAACTGATTCCAACGATTAATTATTCGAATATTAGAAAATATTGATAAATAACAGAAGCGCCTGATTAATATCATATCATATTTTTTGAATGGTCTGAGATATGGGTAAACTCAAAAAATTTTTGCTGTTTGAACAACATGTGTGCCCCTGGTGGCTGGCATATTCATGGGATCACCGTTTACGAAAACTAATACATAATCCTGAAAAAATCCTTAAGCCATATTTATCTGAAGGTGATATTGTCGCGGATGTCGGATGCGGAATGGGATTTTTCTCAATCGCGGCGGCAAAATATGTTGGTTCATCAGGGCGGGTTTTCTCTGTTGATGTCCAACAAAAAATGCTTGATATTCTGCAAAAACGCGCGCAATATTCCAAATATACACTCCCGATTACATCCATATTAGCTGATCGGGTTCACCAAATGATTACGGACCCAATAGATTTTCTCTTAAATTTCTGGATGTTGCATGAAGTTAATGACAAAACAGAATTTCTTAATTATTGGCACAGACAATTAAAGCAAGGTGGAAAATATTTGCTTGTTGAGCCGAAGATTCATACTTCCCGGAAATCATTTGAGGAAGAAATAGGCCTATGTAAATCAGTAGGCTTTGAAGAAATCGAAAAGCCCATTATTCGAACAAGCCGCGCGGTACTTTTTCGCAAAGTATAAAACGATTGTAAAAGTATAACCGATTCATCATTCCGGCAGACCCCGGACCCCGCGTGTCGGACGCGTCGGGAAGATGTTGCCTGTAAACGCTGTCCGTACGCCTGAGGAACTACCCGTCATTCGGAAAATTTCAAATTTGTCGAAGAGCGGGGTGTTCATGTCAGGGATAAATAGTGAACTTCCGCGTAAATTGCCCCCCGGAAATACAGATATACAAAAAGAAACTCTCATCGAGGAATTGTTTGAGCTTGTTACATGGTTTCATACAATAGAAAGATCGTCTGAAAGCGATGTTAAGTAACACGAAAACCGATTTTTGATGCATTATCGGATGCAATCAGCATATTGGGAAGAATGATTATTTCAAATCATTGAAGACGCGTATCTGATCTGATAAGAGAAAGAAAAAAAGCATAATACACGGTTGGAGTCAAAAATTAAACACGTCCGTTTACTACATTTTGCAATAAAAAATTACACATAAAGGAGACCAGCCTTGCGAAAAATCATCGTTCTCACCTTTGTTAGCCTCGACGGCGTGATGCAGGCGCCCGGCGGGCCTGAAGAAGATATTTCCGGCGATTTTAAGTACGGAGGCTGGACCGCTCCGTATTTTGACGAATTTGCGGGTGAATTGATGGAAAAGCAGATGAGTAAGCCTTTTGAGTTATTGTTGGGCAGAACTACCTTTGAAATCTTTGCCTCATACTGGCCGCGCCATAGCGCCGGGTGGCCCGGTGTCAATGAAACAAAAAAATATGTGGTCGCGCGCGGGGAAATGAAGCTTGATTGGGAAAATTCGATTCTTCTTAAGGATGACGTTGTTTCAAAAATAAAAAAACTCAAAGAACAGGACGGTCCTGATTTACAAGTTTATGGTAGTGGTAATTTCGTTCAAACTCTCTTAAAGCATGATTTGGCTGATGAACTGTGGCTCAAAATCTTCCCGGTAACACTCGGGTCGGGAAAGCGCTTGTTTGCCGCGGGAACGAGTCCGGCAGCTTTCAAATTAACGGAGAGCAAAGTATCGCCGCTCGGTGTCATTTTTGCTAATTACAAACGCGCCGGCGAAGTGAAGACAGGTTCTTTTGGGGCATAGATAATGGTGCCTGTATTGAGAATATCCACTCCGCCAAAAACACAGATACCCGGGGACATATGAACAAAAACATCCAAAACGGAATGAATCCGAAGGTTGACTTTTTTTTCAGAAAGACCAAAAAGTGGCGGGAAGAATATGAGAAGTTGAGAACCATCGTCCTTGATTGCGGGCTGACTGAAGAATTGAAGTGGGGCGTTCCTTGTTACACATTGCAAAACGATAATATCGTTTTAATACATGGTTTTAAGGAATACTGCGCGCTTCTGTTTCACAAGGGCGTCCTGTTAAAAGATGTAAAGGGGATTTTAATCCAACAAACCAAAAATGTGCAGGCCGGGCGACAGATTCGCTTTACCAATATTCAGGAAATAGTCGGGATGGAAGCCGATCTGAAAGCCTATATTTATGAGGCAATTGCAGTTGAAAAAGCCGGTCTGAAAGTGAACTTAAAAAAGACTTCAGACTTTACCATACCGCGGGAATTTCAAAAGGTTTTGAATGAAGACCACGCCTTAAGAATCGCGTTTGATGCACTGACACCGGGACGACAAAGAGGATACCTTCTTTATTTTTCTCAACCCAAACAATCCAAAACCCGGGAGTCAAGGATTGAAAAATGTATACCACAAATTCTTGATGGAATTGGATTAGATGATCGGAAAACGCGTTGAGAAATTATGTCAGGTCGGCGCCTGATTTTTTCATCAACCTGACATTGCCGGTTGCGGCGTGGTGCCTTTATTTCTACAAAGATTTCATCCCTGCGGGATTGGGATTGACGAATAAATTGAAAACCCGGGGTTGATATAACAATGTTAAATAGATTGGATATGGAAACCCGACGCCGGAGGTGTCGCACCTTTGTAGAATAGGGATTCCGCGGTAATTGTCCGACCCCCATGGGGCCGCGGAATAGTGTGGTGTCTGTTTTCTACAAAGATTTCATCCCTACGGGATTGGGATTAATGAATAAATTGAAAACCCCGGGTTGATGTAACAATGTTAAATAGATTGGATATGGAAACCCGACGCCGGAGGTGTCGCATTATTGTAGAATAGGGATTCCTCGGTAATTGTCCGACCCCCATGGGGCCGCGGAATAGTGTGGTATCTGTTTTCTACAAAGATTTCATCCTTATGGGATTGGGCTTAACGTATAAATTGAAAACCCCGGGTTGATGTAACAATGTTAAATAGATTGGATATGGAAACCCGACGCCGGAGGCGTCACAGCTTAGTAGAATAGGGATTCCGTGGTGTGTTGTTCGACCCCGACGGGGTCGCAGAAAGATGTGGTGTCTGTTTTTCTATTAACGTGTAATCCCTTCGGGATTGGGAATAAGCGTATGTATTAAAGCCCGGAGCGTCCAAAAATTGGAATGAGAATGGCTTAAAACGTTTGAGTAAAAGTTAAGCCACCCTTGAAAATTTCATTCCTTTTGTTTATAATAATAACGTTTTTATTTCATCTTTTGTCTTTTTGCTTCAATCATTGAAAATGTGTACAAAGTTGATTTTGATATAGATGTCAGCTCATTATTTGGATAATATTTCAGGCCGGTTTTAAGAAAAAAAGAAAATAATGGTTTTGGGTGTGTCTCAAAAAGGTCCTGGTCTATTCAGCGAAGGAGCGTATTGTTCCCGATGGATAATTTTTCTAATATTGGGAACATTTTTTTTTCTAACATTAGAATAAGTTTTCTATATTTAGAAAAAGTTTTCCAATATTGGAATAAAATGATAATTAACAGAGACATCTAATTAATATGTTATGCGTCTGAGGATTAAAATTTGATTAAAACATTTTTATATAGGCGGCTGCTTCCTCGCCTTCTTTCAAAAGCATGCGAGTCACGAATACCCCGGTCTGGGAAGAAGGGTGAGCAAGTTAATTGTTACGTAATTGCATTAGATCAAGGCGATTCACCATATTTCGTTGCAACTTCAATAGACGGTGATGATATTAGGGGGCTAAAATACGACGGAAATTCTTATTCCGAAGATACCTCAATCTCTATTTCAGATTTGAAGGATGGGACCCTAAGAATTACCCACTATTATGGCCTTTCTGAAATTACATATGACAGTATTTTTGACGTTGCATTCCAATATGTCACGAAATTCATCTATATAAAAATTCGCATCTATCGTTACATCGATAAAACATTTCAGTATTTTTTCAACAAGCGTAAACTTGTTTCAAAAAGGAGAATGGATCTTTTGCGTTTTATGATGGATGACCAACTGGATCGTACACATAAAGGAATAGGATCACTTGATTTATTGTCAAAGCTTTTCTCAATGAGACTATTTTTGCATCCTTCTTTTGACGTACAACATGAAAAATTGGAATTGTATTTAGATTCTTTAGTAGCCTCGGGTGAGATAGAAAAAGTTAACAATGAATACGTAGTAACCGGAAAAGCTATAAGCACTCTTGAAAAATACGAAGAAGAAGAAAGGCGGCATACTGAGGCCGTAAAATTGCAAAGAAAGATGTTTTGGTTAGCAATAATTGCTTTAATTTTCGCAGTTGTTCAGACAGGGGTAATTAAACTTCCGACCCTAATGGATTTTTCGAACATTTCTATTATCGGAGACACGCATAACAAAGCTAATTCAGCCGCCGCAAAAAGCCGCGCGGCTGATTAGCGACGTTAAACTTTTTTTGTTTTATCCCAATTCCGGGAAAATAATATGAAAAATATTTCGAAATTCAGAAGCTATTTATTTCAGCCATTCAAATCGATTTCTCATAAACATCTATTATTTTTTGGATTCATTTCAATTGTTTTAGCAAGTGCAATCAATTATTTTTCTTCCACTCATTTTGATGGTATTCTAGATGTCCACACCGGCCGTTCAGCTCCTATTATTGTTTTCCTTCTCGAAGGTTTGCTAAACTCTGTTACAGTAACAATAATATTTTTCGTCCTAATTCGATTTTTTATTTTAAAGCCAGTAAATGTATCAAAACTTTTTTTCGAGCAATTGTTTGCTCGTTGGCCTCTAATTTTCATTAGCCTATTTTCAATTAGTGAAATATATCAAAGACAGATGCACTTATTGTCTTCAAAGTATATTGAAATGAATAATAGTGTATTATTTAACTCAACTGACTATGCAATTCTTGGATTTATATTTTTTATATATTTAATTTTTAGTGCATGGTTCGTGTACTTAATGTATCGTTCATTCAGTAAATCTAGCGGAATTTCAGGATTGAAGGGAATTGGAATTTTTATTCTTGGATTACTAATTGCTGAAATGGTTTTGAAGTTATTTTACTATCTGATTTATTCATAAATATTAGTAATTTAATTTAAAAAAGTCTAACATTGCAATCAACCCGACCAAAAACGCGGACGCGTTTTGGTCGGTGAAGCAGTTAATGTTTTTGGCGGGTTATCGCAAGCGTTAGTGTCCTTCTTCAATATTCAGCTTATTTCATATTTATGGAAATATTGTTTTATTTGTTCTGCGTTGGACTATTTATATTGTTTTTTATCCATAAAGCTTCACATTACAAATCGCCCAGGTTGACCGGCGCGGACGACACGCCGTCAAGTTAACTCAAACGTTGGGCGTCACGGCGGTGTATTATTGCTCCATTTGATTTCAAACTACCGGGAAACCCACCGCGTTTCAGGAGATTCAATGTTTCGACGCAGCAAGACAAACTGCCTAAACAGCACTTCCATAGGCTCACATTCATGAACACACGTGCGGACCTCGATTTACTTATAGTGGGCGGGGGCATCGGTGGTATCATCTGCCTAAAGTACGCGAAAGACGCCGGGCTAAATGCGCTGCTGCTGGAGCGCCGCGAGCGCGTCGGCGGTCTATGGCGCGACCTTCCTGCCTGGCAGGACATTCAAATCCGCAAGGAGGATTGGACGCTTGGCGACCTTCCGTTGTTTGGTGAGGATCAGCAGAATATTCTGCGTAATATCGAGGCCTGGGTCGAGCGATTCGAGCTTGCGCCCTATATTCGCTTGAATGAGCCTGTCACGCGAGCGCGGGTTTGTGATATCGGCTGGCGGGTCACAACGGATTCCGGCGAGTACGAAGCAAAGTGGCTGATCGCTGCCACCGGGGGACACAACATTCCTTTCGTTCCTTCGGTGAAGCGGGTTGATTCGTCAATCATAGAATATCATTCTTCCGCCCTGCGCGATCCGGAGGAATTGAGAGACAAGCGCGTCACCGTGGTAGGAGGCGGTGCCTCCGCGTACGATCTGCTGGACCTTAGCTTCGCAAACGGCGCGAGCAGTGTCGCTTGGATTTATCGTTCCCTCAAGTGGATGCGCCCGACGCGCCGCGCCAAATATTTCGGATCAGATATACGGTTGCTGGCAAAATTTCAGATGCTGTGCATGCCCGAGAGCCTTATAAACCGGCTGATCCGAAGGGATCTTCGGGCGAGATACGCGAAGGCGCGGCTCATGGATATCCTGCCGGAGCGCGAGTTCGATGTCCGTCAAGATATGCTCATTCCCGGCCGATCGGGAATGATCAAAAATTTTCTCAATATAGCGCGTCATCACGGCGAAGTGGAGTCGATCAGCGGCGAGCTCATCGAGCTGTCAAACGGCGAACGGATGGAGACGGACGTGTTGCTCTGGGGAACCGGGTACCGTGTGGATCTGGACTACCTCGGCCTGGAGTCTCTTTCCGGGGCTGGCGGCCTGAATGACATCAGCAGTCGCTGCCATTCAGTATTCCTTTCCGCCGACGCGCCCAACTTATTCCTGCTGGCGCCGGGTGTGCTCGAAGCAATCACATCAACACCCTGGTCTTATGCGCACGTCGCGAAGTCCATCATGTCACACATCGCCGGCCGACCGGTCTTTGTGACCCCGCCGCGCCGAACCCTCACCAATTTCTTCGACCTGGTCAAGTTACTGGCGCAAAGTGATCGGCGGAACTACCCGCGCGGCATTTGGTACCTGAAGTATCTCTGGCTCGCCATATGGTATCCCAGAAAACGACCGCTGCCTATCCCTTGAGTACCCATGCTTGCCCACGGATTCTTTAAGAACGCTCTACAAAAAGAGTAGCCCACCCAACAAATCCATCACGTACTTGTAGCAGGACAAGCCAATTGCCCGGAACATGGTTGATTTACTTTCCAAAAAAGAAAAACTTCTCTATGAAAACATGAATGATTCTCTGAACCTGTTATCGTTTTTATCAGAAAAAAGTGAGGCAATTCCGGAACTATTGCATGGGAATTGGACCAGGTTTACATTTAAAGTATATGATTTTAAAAAAATTTAGTATAATTAAGAAATGATAACATCAAGCCGGGTAACAGGAAGACCTCGCGATTACCAGTATTTAAAATAAATCTATGGAAACACCTAATTCTTCCGCAATCTCTCGTACCGATATATCAGATTGCCGGCATAAATTAACGGCTTCCTTTTTAAAAGAGTTATCATACTTCCTTCTTCTTTTGAGCTTTGAACACCTCCACTTTTTTAAATAATTACGAATTAGTGACGTGTCCACAAAAAGATAGTAAGTTTAGATATCCCGGGTAATGAATTTGCGAACAGGTTAATTGCAGATTTTCCTGACATGTATCTGTTATTTGGTTTCCCGCTATTTGGGATACTGGGAATAATATTAGTTTTATTCTTAGCATCATTTTTTGGTGGTCGGATCGGAAAATGGGACTTTAATGTGGTCTATGGAAGAATTTTAAAAAAAATAGATGAATTATTAATGGATATGGAGGAATTGAAAAAATGATATGCAGATGATATAATGCAGTACTCTGAGTTTTCAAGCGAACAATGTTTTTATGCGTTACTTGATTTTGAGAAATAAGGAAAATATTCACCGTAAGACCTCTATCAGAATATTAATTTACGAAGGAGAATGTCAAAGATGGAAAATGATATATCAACAAACAAAAAAGAAACGTACACAGCCTATGGTGCCGGTTTTGGTGTTGCATTTGGAGCTGTAGTTGGATCTATATATGAGAGTATAGGTATTGCTACCGGAATTTCCATAGGCCTTATAGTGGGAGTAACGATCGCACTTGTATTCGGAAAGAAAATTGTACTCTTGTTTGGCAATTCATCAAAAGATAATACAAAAGAAGAAACAGACTAACAATACTGTTGAACAACCTACCAAATAAATATTTTCAAATCGTCACATTGCTTTTTATATTGTTGAGTATTATTACTTTCTTTTTTTTGGCAGGCACTAATTTGAATTCATAACCTTCAGAGGACCGGATTGACAATGAAACGAATATTATTTTTATTCTTCTTCTTCTTTCTTATCCTGACTTCTTCCTTTGCTCAAACCTCGAAAATGAGTATTGAAGGAAAACCGAAAAAATCATCCGACGAAATGGTGGGTAAGCGCGATTCCAACGGAAAATTTTGCGCCGCTATCCAGGTAATGTCCGATATGGATGGGTTTAAATACCAATCCTACAACGGCGTAGTGGATGTGGACGATCAGCCGGGACGCGATATGGTTTATCTCTCGCCTGACGAACGGGTACTGGAAATTTTTAAAAGCGGTTACCGGCCGTTAAAAATAATCCTGTCCGAGTATGGAATCCAGTTAGGACAAAAGGACGTGTGGCAGATAACAATAAAAGGCCGGGCAAAAACGGGCGATCTTTTGCCGGTTACTTTTCTGATAGAGCCGTGGGAAACCATAATAACTGTGGATGGTAAAAACGCGGAAAGCGGACAGCCTGTGAAATTGAGCAAAGGAAGCCATGAACTTATTATCAGCAAACAGGGCTATAAAACCATTTCGGAAACAATCACCGTTTCCGAGAGTAAGGTATTGTTCAACTACTCCTTAAACGAAGTTGAACTTCAAGCGGTACAGATAAAATCGATCCCGATAGAAGCGCGCATATATCTGGATAATGTGGAAAAAGGCGTAACCGACAAAGGCATTTTTCTTTACCCCGGTCAGTACGCGTTGAAACTGAGTATGACCGGTTATCTGGATATAAACAAAACCCTGGTCGTAACCGAAGGCGGTAATAATGTCTTTATCTATAATTTAGATAAAAACAGCGGAAACCTGGGTTTAATGATTACACCAAATGACGCGAAGGTTTTAATAAACAAGGAAGACTATTCCAATAAACCAGATATAGAACTTGCGCCGGGTATGTATAAATTAGAAGTATCCAGGAACGGTTTTCATTCACAGGATGAAACCATAACCATTGAACGCGGCCAAACCCTGCGTAAGACTTATAACCTGATTGCCAAGACCGGCAAACTACAATTCAATATCCAACCATTAGTTGCTAAAGTAAACTTAAAACAAAACGGGTTAATCGTTCCAAGCTGGTCCGGGATGAAATATATAAAAGATTTGCAGGTTGGAAATTATGAATTAGAATGCACCGCTTCGGATTATTCCCCGCAAACAAAGCAAATAACCATCTACGAAGATCAGGCAACAATTACGGATATAACCCTCCGTGAGGGCAATTCACAAACTGCTTCCATTTCGGGCAGCGGTTCCACATACGGAACGATGACCGATATGGACGGCAACGTTTATAAAACCGTAAAAATAGGCAGCCAGGTCTGGATGGCCGAAAACCTGAAAGTAACCCGCTACCGCAACGGTGATCCGATACCCAATGTGACCAGCAATTCACAGTGGACAAAACTACGTACCGGCGCGTACTGTAATTATGATAACAATTTGGAAAATGTTTCAACTTATGGTCGATTATACAACTGGTACGCTGTAACTGACCGCCGCAACATAGCGCCCAAAGGCTGGCACGTTCCCACAGATGAAGAATGGAACCTATTGGAAAAACATCTTGGCGCTAATGCCGGCGGCAATCTCAAAGAACGCGGAACGGCTCATTGGAAAAGCCCCAACGTTGGGGCCACCAATGCCAGCGGTTTTACGGCTCTTCCGGGTGGTTGCCGCGGTAGCAGTGGTGGTGCCTGCTATGATGTGGGCAGCGAAGGTGGATGGTGGTCGTCTACGGCTAAATATAATGGTGGCGCCTGGTACCGCAACCTGGATTACGAAGGTTCAGTCATCTACCGCAGCGACCTCGATGAGCATTACGGTTTTAGCGTGCGGCTGGTCAGGGATTAGTCTATCCGCCGGTCAAAAGCTTTTAATAAAGAGTCGGTAGAACTGAACATGCTTTCAGTCAACTTAACGTACTTGTCCGGTTTAGCCTATCCATAGAATGTCAACGGGTCAGGTAACAGGAGAAAAGATGACTGATAAACAAAAAGGGGTTGGGATTAAGCAGGCGGATTCACGGTCTCAGCCACAGGTCATCCGTGCTTTTCTCATTACGCGCGATCAAAGTTGAATGAAATAAAGAAACAGGTTTCGGAAAATGGCGAAACGGAAATTGTAAAAACCACTCTGTTTACAAATAAAGACAGGGCTAAAGTTTTTTGTGAAGTCAAAAAAACAATATACATCGCATCGAAAGAACACTTTAAGAAAAAGCGTCAGGCAAAAGTAAAAGAGCTGTAGTTATTTAATGAATGGCAATCTCTCACAGCCTCCCACGACCGATGTTCATTTTTTAATCCGATGCTCCATCTGACCCGGATGCGGCAGTTCAATGACGATACAAGCCATTTTTAACTCCGTACTGGATTTTTATGTGGAATTCCTCTATCATTTAATTGAATTGAAGATGTTATATGGTTTATTGATCCGGGATTTAAGGTGGACGAACCACGCCCTTTGTTCCAGGATGTTTGGGGATATTCTATATGAAACTTGTTTTCGCGGGACTTGGAAGAACCGGAACAACATCCCTGGTAAAAGCGATGGAAATTCTGGGGTTGTCGGTTCTGGCTCAGGAAAAACTTTTCCGGAACAGAAAAGCGCACAGAAATGTGAATGATAGCCTGAGAGGCAAAGCCGATCTTGATCCGGATCTATTTTCGGGCATCGATGTAACCATCGGATGGCCGCTATGTTTTTTATTTAAAGAGCAGCTTGATCGTTTTCCCGATGCCCATTGTATCCTGAATGTGCGTGAACCGGAAAGATGGTTTGATAGCGTTGAACGAACCTGGGAGCAAATCAGGATATTACGCAAAGCCCGCTATGTACCTAAAATACGTGAAATCAACGCGACACTGGATTATATTCAGGAAAGATTCGGAGGGGCTCCTGAGAAAAAGCGCTGGATTGAAGCGTATCACAATCATATAGCTCTGGTAAAATCAACGGTTCCTCCTGATCGCTTAACCGTTTACCAAATTCACGAAGGATGGGATCCTTTATGCGAGATTCTCGGTATCCCTGTTCCGGAAGAAGCGTTTCCAGTCAAAAATACCGGCAAAAGCGGTGAGCTTGGGAAAAAACTGAAAAATTTATTTGGTATCGGATCATAAAAAAAGCATTTTGACGGAGAATGCAAATTCATCAATGGTTAAAGGAATCCTGAACCTTGCGAAACGAATCAAATATCCTCAATTCCATTGGAAACACGCCGCTCGTTGAACTAAAGCATGTGGTGCCGGATGGCTGCGCGCGCATCCTCTTAAAGCTCGAAAGCCACAATCCGACGGGCAGTATGAAAGATCGTATGGCGCGCGCCGTGATAACAGGAGCCGTTTCGCGCGGTGAGTTGGTTGCCAAAGGAACCGTTGTTGAATACACGGGGGGCAGCACCGGCACTTCGCTGGCGTTTGTATGCGCCGCCATGGGGTATCAGTTGTCGATTGTTACTTCCGACGCGTTTAGCAGGGAGAAGCGGGATCATATGCGCGCCCTTGGGGCTCAGGTTCTTGAACTCCCGAGCGATGGAAATAAAACGACTAAAGAACTGATACAGCGGATGATTGCAAAGGCCAGGGAACTCAGCGACTCTCCAAACTCCTTTTTTGCGGATCAGTTTAACAATCCCGATGCCGCTTCAGGCTATGTGTCCATGGCTGAGGAAATCTGGGAACAATCGGGCCAAAATGTGGATGCTTTTGTCCAGTCGGTGGGCACGGCGCAATGCATCAAAGGCGTGGCCGGCGCTTTGCGTAAACTTAACAGCGCAGTTCAGATAACTGCCGTTGAACCCGCTGAATCTCCGGTACTGTCAGGCGGGCAGCCCGGTCCCCATAAGATTGAAGGTGTCGGCCCGGGATTCATTCCGCCAATTTGGACTGCTGGTCTGGCCGATGAGATTATTCAGATTTCAACCGGTGACGCTAAAGAGATGGCCAGACGTCTGGCAAGGGAAGAGGCCATATTCGCGGGCACATCTACCGGCGCCAATGTTTTAGCCGCCATCCGGGTCGCGGCGCGCCTGGGTTCCGGACATACGGTCGCCACCGTCGCCTGTGACTCGGGGCTGAAGTATTTGTCAACCGATTTATATACTTTCACGGATTAGATGATTTAACTAAGCAGGATGCATCCGGTGAATCTCAAGCTGAATATAGTAACAAGTGTAAAATTCAGATAACAAACAATTTTATCTGACAATGAGTAATCAATATGCCGGTACATGAAAAAAATAATTATATCGAATTTCCCGCGAAGGATATGGATGCGGTAAAAGAATTTTTTGTATCAGTTTTTGACTACTCTTATCCTGTAGTCAGCTCGCGTTTTTTGGTAGTTATATTTACCGGTCGCAGGGTGTTTAAATTCCCTGAATACGGGTCGTAATACATCTTGACATTTAACATTACTCGTATTAAAATATGACAAACTAATTCCAGAACAGAAATTCTGAACAGGTATTTAATAGAGAGATGTCCCGAAAATATGTCCGGGAAATTTAAGTTTCTTTATTTAGCGAAATCACAAGCATGTTTCCTGTCACATCCCGCTCATGCCATACAATCATTCCTTTTTCGCTCATGTCAGAAAAAAAGTAGTCTAATTAAAATGAGAAATTCATAAACCGGATCCTGTGCCGGGGTAAGGAATGACTTTGGTGATAGTATCTTTTAACCTTCTGCTGCCCGGTGATAATTTCCGTTTAATTCAAGCAATAACGATCTTTTGGAGCTAACCATGAAAAACCTTTTTTGGATCCACCTGATTTTTCTAACAACCAGCCTGTTTGCCGCGCAGTCGGTTATCGTTCAGGCCGTGGGAACGGCGAGCATGGGCGATACGAAAAGTAAGAAAGAGACCATGGATGAGGCCAAAGCAAACGCCTTGAGAAACGCGAGCGAAAATGCGGGGATTTATATTTCATCAGAAACGAAAATCAAAAATTATATGATGGAAAGCGATCTCATGGAAGCGTTCTCGAAGGCCGATGTGAAGATCCTGAGCGAAACCGGCGAATGGTTCAAGGATGAATCATTGGGAGACAGCTACAGGCTGACGATAAAGGCCGAAGTTACGCCAAAGGAAATAAAAGAGAAGCCAGGTAGAAACGATATGTCAGAGGACCCGAACGCTTTGCTGAACGTCAGGTTGTGGACTGATAAAAATCAGAGCGAATTCAAGGCAGGCGAAAAAATTGCTTTATTTATAAAAGGAAACAAGCCGTTCTTTGCGAGAGTAGTCTATTTTCAGAATGACGGAACGCAGGTCCAGTTGCTGCCAAATCCCTTTAGAAAGGACAATTATTTTAATGGTGGTACGGTCTATAATCTACCATCGGGAACGGATGGTTATGAGCTGACCGTTGAGCCGCCGTTCGGAGCTGAAAAGATCGTATTGTATGCGAGCACGGGCGAGCTTGGCGATTTGAAGGTCGAAGATGCGGGAGCCGTCTATACCATCGGGGAGAACCCTGAAGATACCGGCATCAAGACAAGAGGAATTAAGATCACGAAAAAAGAGGACAAAAGCACTCAGGCAGCCGAGTTCGACGAGCAAGTTCTGGAGATCAGAACCGGCAGATAAATGACTGTTCATTCAGACTAATGGTGTAAATCCCGAGGTGTGACGTGCGTAGAAAATGTAATTCAATCAAAATATTCTCAGTTTTAATTTTAATTACCGCTTTCTTTCAGCCTGCTGCCGCGGCGGATTCGCCTGAGGTATTTGTACAGACCGGCCATGCGAAGGGAGTGGAATATATGACCGTTTCTCCTGACGGCAGGTTGCTTGTCAGCGCTGAATCACAGGGCTATCAGAAGCTATGGGATATATCCAGCGGCAGGGAATTAAGGACTATCAAATTTGGCGGAACCGTTCATGGTTTGGTCTTTATTGATAATGAGCGTTTTATCATATTGGGTGCCAATGAAGGCGAGATTTTTACTTCCAGTGGTGAAAAACTCAAGACGCTGTCGCTGCCGGCGTTGTCAGCTTACGGGAAAAAATCAGTTACGCCAAATCTCAAATACTTGTGTGTTGATAAATCGCTTAACGGAAGCGGGGAGATATCCCTTTTTGATATCAAAGATGGCTCTTTGATCCGGCTGCCGGAAGATAAAGACGATTACAGCTCTCCATTGTTGGATTTAGGAAACGGCTTCTTTGGATTTTTCTATGACAGTTATCGCGATGATAAAAGCGATATCAATCGAATCGGGAATACCGCGTATATAATTTATGATCAAGAGCTGAATATTAGAAAAAGAGGATTGATAAAAGGACAAATCTATATAGGGAACCAGCTGAAAGTCGATAGTGATCTGAAATACGTGTATAAAAATCTGAATTTCAATGAGAATTCCAGTATTACCGTGTATGATCTGGATACAGGAGCGGCCGCAAGGACGTTGCCGGGGAAAAAAAGCGCGCAGTTCGAACTTGTGGAAAATAAAATTTTTACCAGCATGATCAAGTTCCATGAAGATATGCGCAAAATGGTTTATGATATTGATATCACTGTCTACGAACTGCTCAGCAACGGCGGCTATAAAGAAAAGAAAATATTGTTTACAGATCTGAACATTCTAAATCCGTTCAAAATCACACCAAGTGGACAGATCATCCTGAATAAGGCAAGAGATTTGATTAATCAGGATTATGCTTCGGACCTTGAATTGTATGACGTCACCGCCGGGAAGGAAGTTCGCAAATTCGGAGTCAAGCCCATTGTGTATCAGCAGGTCGCTTATGAAAACGGTCGTCTCCTGAATATTGAGAAGAGTTTTAATAAAACCGATAACACTATGAAAGTTTGGTGCAAATACAATATATGGGACATTAAAACAGCAGGATTGGAAGTTTTCGAACATTATCACAGCACAGGTGATGTTTATAAGGATCAAAGCAACCGATGGATAATAAGAAATGCGAAAGATTTTTACCGGCAAGTGCCGGCGGAGTTCTTTGCTGATCCATACGAAGGCAGGTATAAAGAGTATTACGACAGCGCTGTAGGTTATCCGATATTTTTTAAGGGCTCTTCCGGTGATATTTTTAATTATAAATTGGATGATATCTTTATAAAGGCCACTTATATCTCCGTGGAGAGGAAATCGGATAAAACTGAAGTGGCGAGATTTTATGCTTTTTCAGACGGCGAATGGATCGTAATAACTCCGGAAGGATACTTTAACGCATCCGCGAACGGAGCTAAATATATCAATGTCAGAATTGGGAATCAGGTTTACAGCATTGATAATTTTTATGAAAAATTTTATAATCCGTTTTATGTCGCCGCGGTACTTCAGGGCACTGAAGCGAGACCTGTCGCGGATATCAGAGCGGGCGTCGCTTTACCTCCGCAGGTGAGAATAATTTCTCCGGAAACGAATGCGGAATTTAAAAGCGAGCAGGTTGAGATCACCATAACTGCAAAAGATATGGGTGGTGGGATTGACGAGATCAGGCTCTATCATAACGGCAAAGCGATAGGTGAAGAAACCAGAGGGGTCAAACTCACGTCCAAAACCGGGGAAAGCACAAAATCTTACAATGTCATGCTCGTTGATGGGATAAATACCTTCAGGGCCATAGGATTCAGCAGAGACAGGACAGAGTCAAATCCATCCGAAATCATCATCAAGCTGCTTGCGCCTGAAAAAGAGACATCCATGTATGTTCTTTCGGTCGGGATTAACCGTTACAAAAATCCGGCGCTGGATTTAAATTATGCTGAACCTGACGCAAAGGCGGTGGCTGAGTTTTTCAGGGCCGGCCGGAGCGGTCTTTTTAAGAAAGTGGAGATCAAAGATATCTATAATGAACTGGCCACAAAAGAAGAAATTCTGCTAAAGATGCAGGAGCTGAAAAACACAAAACCACAGGATGTTGTATTGATATACCTTGCGGGACACGGGGAGAACGTTAACGAGAACTGGTATTTTATACCGCACGAACTGGTTTATCCTGAAAGGGAAGATGATGTTATAGCAAAAGCAATTTCTTCAGAAGAGCTCACATCAGCCATCAAGAATATCGCGGCGCAGAAAATACTGGTGCTCATCGATGCGTGTAAATCAGGCGCGGTGCTTCTGGCGTTTAGGGGATTCGAGGACAGAAAAGCTCTGTCACAATTATCCAGGGCGACCGGGGTTCATGTCGTAGCAGCCTCTGCAAAAGATCAGTTCGCGGCTGAAGTAAAGGATCTTGGCCACGGGGTATTCACCTATACACTGCTTGAAGGCCTCAAAGGTAAGGCAGCGGGGGCAGGTGAAAACGTAACCGTGAGAAAGTTGATGAGTTATATAGAAGAGCAGCTTCCCGAACTGACAAAAAAATATAGACAGGAAGCGCAATACCCTGTTGTAGATTCAAGAGGAATGGATTTCCCTCTGGTACAGGGGAAATAAAAATTTTATGGGATGCGATGCTAATCTCCGCGCCCCTTAGCTTTATTTTGATTCATGAAGGTCTTATATTCATCAGAGTAAAATTTATGGCGTTTAATATCAGTGCCCGAATGACAAAAGTATTAATCGGATCCATCGGAACATTAGTTTAATCCTCAATGATTACCGTCCGTGAATTCTGTTTTTACGATGGATTTTATACGATTTATTAAAATTAAAAGGAGAAGTAATTCATAATGGAATATCAAACATTTTTTGATGAGATTGAAGGTATTGTCTTAGAAGATGAATTAGCCAAATTTCTTGGAGTTAATAAGAATGGAAAAATTGAAATCACATATTTAGATATCGTAAAAGTGGCAGGACACAGTTGTGCAACAGTAAGTGGGGGGTACTTAATCGCATTAAAAGGTCTTAAAGCATTGTACGCAGATGAGATACCCAGGAGGGGAGAAATAATGGTCGAATTAAAAAAATCACCCACTGATGATAATACGGGTGTTGTGGGATGTATTCTTTCTGATATTACAGGAGCAACTACCGATTATGGTTTTGGGGGAATTCCGGGTGGTAAGTTTAACAGAAGAGACCTCTTGTTTTACAATGCTCCAATTGATACGGATGTTCGCTTTACACGGCTGGATACCAAAAAACAAATAGGCATAAATTATCATCCGGAAAAAGTGGTAAATCCTATGCAAATACTGATGAGCGCAATTGGTCCTGATGCAACAGAAGAAGATAAAAAAACATTCCCTGAACGTTTTCAAAAAATGGTAAAGACTGTATTTGAAAATGGGGATTTAGTAATAGAAGTGATTGAAGAGTAATATCACGTGTTTTATCATGAAATTTTTTCCCATCTCCAAACAGAGAAATAACTCTTTGGGATAACTAGGCGAATTAGAACGGACTGCCAAAGGACGCGCTGCTATGCTCCGCAACTTTTGGCATCCGGTTTTTGTGACGTCAGGTATAAATATAGATAGAAGTATCGCAAATATTGGGACACTTGAACCCGGATGAGTCGGCGATAGATAATGCGTCTTTTGTAAACATAAAGACATATTCCAAATAGGATTATGCTAAAATAACGTTATCATGATATGAGTTTTTATAAAGTTTCAGAATCAAAATATCAACGGGTTTAAACTGGGAAAATAATCATCGCAATATTTATTGATCCAAAGCTTGTCGATGAGTTACTCAGGCAATACAAAAAACCGAAGCGGTGTGGCGGGCGGCGTTTAATGGCAATTCATAGCCCCGATCTTCAGCTCGGGGAAACAAAAATACGCAAATAGTATGATCAGTTTTAGAAAAATTGCTTCCCGGAATAAATAATTAAAAGAAAATCATAGTCTTTCTGTATAGAACCTACATTTAAAACCATAATGGATTAACTTACAATATTTAAAAATGTTTAAATATTGTATGAAATAATTAATTTCTTTTAAATTGCGCTCAATCTGGTATAATAACTGTTAAAACCTATGGGGACAAAATAAATATCTCCCCGTATTATTTCTTGCATTATTGTTTCCTCGTGTAAAAATCCTGAGAATAAATCGAAAATCCGCATAGAGAAATATATTCAAAACTGGGCGGCAAACGGTTTGTCCGGAAGTGTTTTGGTGGCTCAGAAGGGAGATGTGCTTTTTTCCGGTGGAATCGGTTTCAGAGATAAAGAAAAAAAATTGTCTGTTACAAAGGAGACCATATTCACCACAGGCCCGCTCACAAAGCAGCTTACGGATACTGTTATTCCTCATCCGGCACGGGAAGGCAAATTATCCCGTTAAGATAATCAGACTAAGCTTTTTCAGGATGTTGTGAACCGGTAACGGGATGGGTCAAAAAGTGACGGGAAGGGGTCAATTAGTGATAGGAAGGGTCAAGAAGTGACGGGAAGGGGTCGATTAGTGAAAGGGCGGGTCAAAAAGTGACGGGAAGGGGTCGATTAGTGATAGGGCGGGTCAAAAAGTGATAGGAAGGGGTCAATTAGTGAAAGGGCAGGTCAAAAAGTGACGGGAAGGGGTCGATTAGTGAAAGGGCGGGTCAAAAAGTGATAGGAAGGGAAATATGAGTCGGAAATCCGAAAACCGGATCAAAAATCACGATTAAATTTTTAGGAGATTTAAAAAAATCGTTCAATTATCCGGTCGGAATGTTTTCCATCTGTTTTATAGTTACTAGTTTTATGCCAATGATTTCTAAGATTATTGAATTTTTTCTACTAAGGACACACACGGATACATATATAGAAAATTAGGGGGAAGCCAACATGAATCATTCAACTCAATCAGAACAGGGACACAAGTTGCTAAAATACGGGATTTTGCTGTTTTTATTAGGATTAATAACCGGTTTTGTAATACCCGTGATGCAGAATCCGCGGATGGGACTTTCAAGTCATCTTGAAGCGGTGATGAACGGTATGTTTTTAATATTGTTAGGTATCATCTGGCCCAAATTGCGTCTGTCAGACAGTATGCTTAAATGGGCATTCTTCCTTGCCCTTTTTGGCACATATACGAACTGGATGACCACTTTGCTGGCGGGAATATGGGGAGCGGGCGCGGACATGATGCCCATCGCCGGAGGTGGTTTTTATGGAGTCGCCTGGCAGGAGGCACTGATTAAATTCGGATTAATTTCTTTGTCCTTAGCGATGGTCATTGTAAGTGGGATGTCGTTTTGGGGGCTGAGAGGCAGCGCTTCAAACAGTTAAGAAATTCCAATTTGACAGGATTTATTTACTTTGAGATATTTAAGTATATAATTTTGATGGTGGGTATCGAGAAGAAAATTGAATATTATGAACATCTATGAAAGAGGTGGAAAATGAAAAAGGGTGATAAGCCGGTTATTGTAGAACAGAGTTTTAACAAACCGGTTTTGGATGTTTGGAATGCCATAACGGATTTAGATATGATGAAGAAATGGTACTTTGATAATATTCCCGCGTTTAAAGCGGAGGTGGGGTTTAAAACTCAGTTTAATGTCACCAATGAAGGAAGAAATTTTCTGCACCTTTGGGAGATCACGGAGGTCGTTCCTCAGAAAAAAATCGCCTACTCCTGGAAATTTAAGGAATACCCGGGTGAGGGATTGGTCGAATTCGAGCTCTCGGCAGAAAAAGATTTAACAAAGTTAACGCTTACCAATAGTGTGCTTGAAAGTTTTCCAGATGATATTCCCGAGTTTACAAGAGAAAGCTGTACGGGAGGGTGGGAGTATTTTATTCAAAACAGATTGAAAGAATATTTAGAACAAAATATTAATTAGCTTAGAGCGTCTGTCCAGGTTGTTAAAATGACTATCCGTATTTTAACTTAAGCGATAGGCCGCCTATTGAATATTCAGGGGGAATATTTTTTGGGATTGTTAACTTTTTGGAGGTGTATGAAATGAGTAATCCGGATAAAGCGCTGGAGACACAGATTAAAAATATTGAAGCGAAGACAGAAAGGAGTCTGTCGGATTTAACCAGGTTTATCAGTTCCAGCACTTTAACAAAGCACAGCGATCTTCGCGAAATGATTAAAGAGAAGTTCAATCTTGGATATGGCGATGCCAACTTGCTTGTCCACCTTGCGAAGACAAGCATTCCGAATGCCGGTGAAAAATCCGTGGATGATGTTGCGGGCGAGATTTATTCCGGAAAAAAGAGTGAACTACGTCCTATTCATGATGAGGTGATGAATAGAATTCACAAACTGGGTGAATTCGAAATTGCTCCAAAGAAAAAATATCTTAGCCTGCGCAGGAAAAAGCAATTCGCCATGGTTGGACCGGCATCCAAAGATCGAATAGAGGTAGGATTGAATATGAAAGGCATTGAAAGCACGCCCCGACTGGAAAGTTTAGCGCCTGGAGGTATGTGCCGGTACAGGGTCTATTTATCTCAAACTTCTGATGTCGATTATGAATTATTGGGATGGATCAAGATTGCTTACGATAGTGCTGGATAGGAAGGCAATTAGCGCCCACACCGGCCGACATAAACCTTTACTTACCCTACAAAATGTCTTTTTCGATCACTAACAAAAAGGGAGGTATTGAAGAATGAAATTTTTGTGTCTTGCCTATGGTGACGAAGAGGGGTGGAATTCACTAAGTGAAATTGAGAAACAAGAAGTTCTTGATCAAGACGCGGTGATAAGGGAACGTGGGAACCTCATGTCTGCGGTGCAAACAAAGGTCACATCTGTTAGGAATCATAATAGAACCCTCGAAGTTACCGATAGGCCCTACACTCATCATCAGCTTCCGCTTGCAGGATTCTCGGTAATTGAAGCCGGGAATCTGGATGAGGTAATTGAGCTGGTATCAAACACGCCGTGCGCCCGGGCAAAAGGGGTAATTGAAATCCGGCCATTTTGGGACCATCCTAGCGATGGAGCATGACGAATAGGCTTCACACAGGATCGTGGAGTGTCAGCGATAAAGGAAAGAGTTTATACATATAATTATTATGAGATAGAATTTTTTTGCGTAAAAGCTGTTTTAACTCGGGACATCGAAGAAAAGATGCGCATGTCGACCGGCAGTGTTCAACTTCATAGCGTACTCCTTACGTAAACCGGCCGCGTCAATCGGGCATATTTACACTGAGCTGATACGTTAACATCATCTGAATTGGAGGTAGTATGAGAATGGGAATTTGTCATATATGTCGCCAAGAATATCCTGAATCTAAGCTAATAAGCGGCCATGGTATTCGTCATGAAATTGAAAATATGATAATTAGTGATTTTAACGATTGGGACGATCATAAAAAGATATGCAAAAATGACTTTTCAGCTTACCGGAACAAGTATATCTCACAAATCATCGAAGAAGAAACCGGAAACATAATGGAACTGGAAAAGGATGTCATAAAAAGTATTAGTGAAAATGAAATTATAGCAGAAGATGTAAACAGGACACAAAAAGAAATATTGACCATAGGTGACGCTATTTCGGACAAAGTTGCCCGATTTGGGGGAAGTTGGAAGTTTATAATAATATTTTTTCTGATTTTAATTGGCTGGATAGTGGTAAATACAAGTTTTCTTGTAGTCAAACCATTTGATCCTTATCCCTATATTTTGATGAATCTAATATTATCATGTATAGCGGCGATTCAGGCTCCAATAATTATGATGAGTCAAAACAGACAAGAAAAGAAAGACAGAATCAGATCTGAAAATGATTACAAAATTAACTTAAAATCAGAGATAGAAATTCGTACTCTTCATGAGAAAGTGGATCATTTATTATTAGATCAATGGGCAAAAATGATGAAAATTCAGGAAATACAAATAGAAATACTTGAAGAAATAAGAGGAAAAATAAAATAGCTCATATCCTCTTCGGTTTACCTTCACAAAGTCATCCCTTGCCGGGGTGCAGTCCTCCTTTTATTGCTTGTCAGCTTAACGAAATTGAATGATACGATGGTACTGCTTTTTAAAAGTCAAATCAATTAGATCCGGATAAATATGGGCTTGATTCAAAAAGCCATGATGAATGGTAAGACTTTTGAATATAGTGGCAGCTTGCTTTTCTAATCAATTTATGTGGTGACTTCTAAAATCAGCAAAGAAATAAAAGCCGTTGAAAGTATGTTTATTTAAGCATCACCAATTCCGCAATACCGAAGCGTGTTTTTAGTCCGAGGTATTAATGTTGTGAATCGGAAGGAGAAATGATCATGTCAACCGGCACCTTACAGCTTCACCGGGTGCTCCGCGCGAATCCGGAGCGTATTTACCGGGCTTTTTTAGACGCTGAAGCGATGGCTAAGTGGCTTCCGCCATACGGGTTCACCTGCAAAGTTTATCATCTGGACGCCAAAGTCGGTGGTACTTACAAGATGTCCTTTACGAACTTCACAACAGGCAAGGGTCAGTCCTTTGGCGGTGAGTATCGCGAACTGGTGCCATTCGAACGAATTCACTACACGGATCGTTTTGATGATCCGAATTTACTCGGAGAAATGCGGACAATGGTCACGCTGAAACCGGTATCCTGCGGAACGGAGTTAAATATAGTACAGGAGGGGATTCCGGAACTCATTCCCCTGGAGATGTGCTATCTCGGCTGGCAGGAATCGCTCGCGCAGCTCGCGAATCTGGTCGATCCCGAGATCCCGGATTAATATCGCGATATTTTGCCCCTTGTCCCGGCTCAATACTTTAGCAGATTCAAATCTTAAACAGATGTTTTTTTGAGATCGACTTAACTTTACTTATCAGAAAAGGAGTAACTCAAATGGCTCAATATATTATTACTTATCTGGGCGGCAATCAACCATCCAGCCCCGAAGAAGGTAAGCGGCACTTCGCGAAATATAAAGAGTGGTTATCTTCACTGGGCGACTCAGCGGTGAGTCCCGCTAATCCGATCAAGAATACGAGTACCGTAAACTCTGATGGTACCGTCACTTCGAAAAGTATAACTTCAATGTCCGGTTACACGATCATTGAAGCTGAATCGAAAGAAACCGCGCTAAAGATCGCGAAAACCTGCCCGTTTCTTGAAATCGGCGGTTCACTGGAAGTGTCAGAGTTAATGAAGATGCCCGGATAAGGCGAATATTTCAAATTGTCGGTGTATTTAATCATAAACGAAATAGAGGAGATTAAACTTTGGCTAAGAATCCCGTTAATTGGTTTGAAATATATGTTCAGAATTTGGAAAGAGCTAAAGATTTTTATGAATCTGTATTTAATATTAAACTGACAAAAATTAATACTTCTATCATTGAGATGTGGGGCTTTCCTTCCAATTTAGAAAGTTTCGGAAGCTCCGGCGCGTTAGTGAAAATGGATGGAGTCCCTTCCGGCGGAAACAGCATTATCGTTTATTTTAGTACCAAAGATTGCTCTGCAGAGTTGGAGCGTATTGCTAAAAATGGCGGGCGAATTCAAAAAGAAAAAATGGATATAGGCGAATATGGCCATGTTGCATTGGCCTATGATACCGAAGGAAATATGTTCGGTTTACATTCTATGGAATAAATATCCATCTTTAATCAACATCTGAACATAATCATTGAGCCGGCTATCATTTCCGGATGATGTATCGTTTTATTGACGATCGCCGGAATCGTTCCGGAGTCATATAACCAGTTTGTTCGGATGTTGGTCTGAACCTAATTTGAAGCAGCTGAGAAATCTCCGGAACTTGAAAAACCACAATGAGAAAATTAAAACTTCAGATACAAATCACCCTTGACGGATACATCGCGGGACCAAATGGTGAAATGGATCTTATGGTGTGGAATTGGGACGATGAATTAAGTCGGTATGTCAAAGATTTGACTGAACCGGTTGACTGCATCATCCTTGGACGAAAACTGGCCGAAGGATTCATTCCGCACTGGGCTAAGGTGGCAGCTAATTCGAAGGATCCGGAATTTACCGCCGGTAAAAAATTTACGGAGACACACAAAGTTGTTTTCACCAAAACCCTTCAGAAATCGAATTGGGACCATACCGATTTAGCAAAAGGCGATCTTGTTGAGGAAATCAATACACTAAAAAAACAGGATGGCAGAGACATCATCGCGTATGGCGGCGCGACCTTCGCATCGGCGCTGATCAAACAGGGACTGGTTGACGAGTTTCATTTATTTATTAACCCGGTTGTAATTGGTAAGGGAATGACCATTTTCAAAAAACTTGACCGTAAGCAAAATCTGAAATTAGTAAAATCAAGATCCTTTGACTGCGGGATTGTTGTACTCAATTATGCGCCAAAACGCGACTGAATACCTGAAAAAGATATAATTTCCGTGCGCTTAACATTCCAAGACCCGGATGGGATAAAAATTCCAATGCTTCCAACGCCCTAAAAAGGCTTGTAAAAGATATCAGGTGACTGTAAAATAATAAGTAAAAGAAATTCAAAAAGATGGAACTGATAAGATTAGTGAAGGAATGGTTTGAGAAATAGGAAGAGGAGATATAATGACTAAATTGAGAATCTGGAGTGTGTTAATAATCTTTGCTATGCTACTTGTCAAAACAGCTTCCGCTCAGAATCCCGTTGAAGATCAGAAGAAAAGCAGCCGGATAAATCTAAATCCAGAAGTATTCCTAAAATCACTCGCAGGTTCATGGGAAGGTGTCTGCCGTACCTGGTTTCGTCCCGGGGAACTCGCCGACGAATCCAATGTGAAGGGGGAATTCAAACTCATTCTCAATGGACGCTTTTTGCGACATACCTACGAAGGAAAAATTCAGGGAAAGCCCCGCCACGGAGAGGAAACGATCGCGTTTAATTCCGTCAGCCAAAAGTTTCAGATATCATGGTTCGACGATTTTCATATGAATTACGGGATCATGTTTTCAGAGGGCGGCAGGAGTGAAACAGGATTTATAGTTGCCGGTAAATATGATGTCGGACAGGATCAACCGCCCTGGGGATGGAAGACCGTGTTTGAATTGATCGATGATGAGCACCTCACCATTACCGCGTATAATGTGACGCCGGATGGCGGTGAGGCAAAGGCCGTGGAAACACGGTACACGCGGGAAAATCGCAGATAATGATACTTTTGAAAAAAGATCATTCAGATCTCAGAAAGGAATAATCATGGCGAAATTAAAGAAAATCGGAGTGAAGTTTTCGGCCAAATTGCAGGCTGTTGTAATGGGGATTGCCGGTTTGATTGCCGGGATCCTGTACTCATTTGGCGGGCTATTGTACGACCTGATCACAACCGGTTCGGTAAATACAGGAACAGCTCTCGCCTTTTTGGCCCTCATTGGCATGCCGCTGCTTTTTTCAGCTTTCGGTGTGATTATCGGTTTGGTTGAAGCGATAATTTACAACATGTACGCGAGACGCTTTGGGGGAATAGAAACGGATTTTGAATAAAATACCACCGGGTGGAATACACCACTTTTTGATTGTTGACCTGATCGAAAACAGGGCGGGGATGTGGTATTAATATTTTCAGTAAATGAGTGTCCGCGGAAATATCTTTGCTTAATTAAAAGCCAGGCGGGTCCTGGTTATGAGTATTTTACAAAGGGGGAGTTATGAAAACTTTAAATTATTCTACTCAAATCAGTGTACCGAAGGAAAAAGTATGGAAAACCATGCTTGATTCCAAAAAATATAAAGAATGGGCCAAAGCTTTTTCTCCGAATTCACAATATATAGGTGAATGGAAAAAGGGCGAATATATCAAATTTATTGATCCTGATTTGGGAGGTACAAAAGCAATTCTGGAAGAATTAAAACCATTTGATTATATTCTTGCCAAACATGTCGCTATCATCCGCAAGGATGGTGCCGAAGACACAGAAAGTGATGTGGCGAAAAGTTGGATTGGCGTGACCGAAGAATACAGGTTTGATGAACATAACGGTATCACTGAAATATCCATCGAAATCAAAACACATGTTGCCTACGTAAGTATGTTTAATGACAGCTGGCCGAAAGGTTTAAAAGCATTAAAAGATTTATGCGAAACAGGGTAAAATAATGGCTGATTTAGATTATAATATTAGCGAGGAATACACTCTTTCGTTACCTGGTTTGTCGACTGATCGTTTGAATTTGAGACCGTTAAGGGCGGATGATGATAACGAAATATTCCGGCTTCGCTCAGATGAAAAAGTTAATATGTTTCTTGACAGACCGGGAGCTAAAACCATTGAAGATGCCCAAAAATTTATCCATAAAGTTAATGAAGGTATTTCCAAAAACGAATGGTTCTATTGGGCGATAACTCTAAAGAACAGCAATAAACTTATTGGTACAATTTGTCTCTGGAATCTCTCTGTTAAGCATTCCAGAGCTGAAATTGGTTTTGAACTATTGCCGGAATATCAGGGATTGGGATTAATGCGGGAAGCGTTGGCGACAATCATTGAATATGGCTTTGAAAACAAAAGTCTTCATTCGATTGAAGGCGAGGTTGATCCGGAGAATAAAAAATCCGTAAAATTATTAAAAAAATTCGGTTTTGTTTATACACGAAAGTCAAAAAATACAGTTATATATTCTCTGCTTCGCCGTGATGAATAACAGGAGGAAAAATGTCAAGAGGGTCCGGGATAGTATCTGTCATCTGCTTCCTTTTGGTAACAAATATTTACTCTCAGGAAATCTCCTATTACGAATACACTTACGCGGAGAAAGACGGTATCCGTTTAAAAACATACGTTTTCTCCACCGATGAAGTGAAAGCAAAAGAAAAGAATCCGGTGATTGTAATATTTCATGGAGGCGGCTGGACCATAGGAGAGCCATCCTGGGCTTTTGGACGGGCAAAACATTTCGCTAAGATCGGATTTGTAGCTGTAGCCGCGCAATACAGACTGTCAGATAAGAAGAATATCACACCGCTTGACGCGATGGATGACGCGCGCGATATAATCAAATGGATTAGAAAAAATAAAAACACGTTGCAAATTGATCCGCATAAATTAGTAGGATATGGATGGTCGGCAGGGGCGCATTTAGTGACATCGGCGGCAATTTTTGGCGATTCGAGTTTAGAAGTTAATTCAATTCCCAACGCGCTTATTTTAGTTTCACCGGCCGTTTCGATAGAAAAGGATAATTGGTTCAATGGGTTGTTAATGGGCAAAATTGACGGGAGCAAAGTGTCTCCGGATGAGAACGTGAGAAAAGGTCTGCCTCCGACCATAATTCTCCAGGGAAGAGATGATACGGTTACTCCTCTATCGGGCGCGCAAAAATTTACAAATCGAATGAAGCAAAATGGAAACGATTGTGAGTTAATCATTTATGATAAAGTCGGGCACCTGTTTACCCCGGCTGGAGAACCTGATAACGGATATCCGAATCCGGACCCCGAAATCCAACAGGCTGCATTTGAAAAAGCCGATGAATTTTTAAGGAAATTGGGATATATAAAATAGATTTCGTCTTCCGACGGAACAGGGAAAAAAAATTATAGCTGACATTCCATTTATCGCCTCGCGACCGACCAAATCAATGGCCATTAATGCCCCAAATTCAATAACCGGCTAAATAATTTTTATGACTGATTCCTGAGTCTTAAAAAAAGAAAAACTACCGTAATTTCGTGTTTTTCTGCCATCATCAATCAGATTGAATCGCGATAAAACGATTGGAATTAGCTAACTATCTGAAAATATCTTTTTTGTTGCGGGTTTTAAAGATAAATACTAGATTGTTTATTAAGAATATTACTTTTATGCGGCGATTAATGGAGGCGAATAATGACGATTGAAACTGACTTGATTTCAAAATTTTGGATTCCTGTATTTTTGATTCTTATCAGTATTCCGTTCATACTGGAAAAAATACCGCCCAATCATGTTTTTGGATTAAGAACAAAAAAAGCATTATCGAATGATATGAATTGGTATCAGGTGAATAAATATGCCGGCTGGCTTTTTCTTATTGCCGGAACTCTTATGTTCATCTACAGATTATTTTAACAAATAGATGAGTTCCTCCAGGCTTATTTTAGATGTCCACCGGTTTGTTTAAGGATAGAATGGACTTGTTAAGAATAAATTATGATATATTATGATTGTTAACATGATCTGCAATTATATATGAACACAAATCAGCTCCACATAGCAAATAGAATATCTTTTGTACTGCTTGTTTTAAAATTTGGTCTAAACGTCAAACATACGCGGTTTTTGAGAAAATATTAATACCTATAAACCATGGAGAAAAAATGAGGACTGTTTTAATATTTTTACTGCTATTTTATACTGGTTTGTTTGCCGGCGATGATAACAGAGTGGATATTAGCGCACAACAAAGATTTTTTCCTCAGGGTTTTACGCTCCCATCGTATCATAGCATCGGATTTTCAGATGGTAATTCATCCATCGTTTCGGAAATGATCAGCGCCAATCCCGCGACAATTACAAAGCTTAACAATGTTCAATTCGGCATGGGGTACGAATACGCCTCGGAAATTGATAACGCGGTCTATACGGATGTCGGGCATTCAAGAAATTATCAATGGATGCCGGTATCATTTGGATCACATTTTGAAACCAAAGGTATCCATTTTGGATTGGGATTTTATCGAAAATATGATTCCAGTTTGGATTTTGAGCCGATACCAATAACATCGGTAAACGATCCGGATGGCAGTGAAGGATTGACCGAGACCCCGGAAATGGAGTCTTCCATTTTCACTTTTGGGGGTGTCACGGCATACAGTTTTCAAAATTTAATTGCGCAGAATGATGCTTTATCCGTTGGTATTCAATTGAATGTTGATTATTTATATTCCAGTGAGAGAGTAATGACTGCCGAAGCGACGATAACCGGATATGGTATGACATGGAAAGCTGGTCTAAACTATGAAGTATCAGAGTTTTTTAATGTTGGATATATTTACGAATCTGGTTTGGATATGAGCGGTACTTACGAGATTGAGAATTTATACGATATCAATGATTTAGAAACACAATATTATGGAAATAGTCAAACTTCATATGATTTTACGGCAAAACTTCCCTCAAGATCGATCATTGGTCTCTCAATTTATCCGATAAACCACATAGCAATCGCGGGCACAATCACAAAAGTTTTTTGGGATGATGTAAACGAACTTGTGGATAATAACTATGAAATTTCTTTGCACACGATTTACGAGATCAGAAACAATATAGCGCTGACCCTGGGCATTTACAGGAATGAAATGACCATGAAAGAGGATTACCCTGTAGAATTTGACCGGGAGAAGGATTATACCTTTCTGAACGCGGGAATCAAGTATCGGCTCAGGAGATTGGATTTTCAATTTGAAATTTATGACAGTCATTGGGAATCTTTGTCTTCGATGGAGAGAACCATTTATAAATTTGGTATTGGCTACATGTTCGGGGTTGATAAGTTCATGTAATCCCATTCTACTCATTGTACTGCAAATATTACATCTCAGAACCGGTAAATTTCTGAAGGAAATGCAAAGAGACACATTAATTTATCAGGAGAGTTTTTCAACACCGCTGAGCGAAAATTTTGATCGATATTTCAGATTTCAGCTAAACGGTTATTATTATGATGAACCTCTTTCTTTAGATGAAATAAAGGATAATTTAAATTTAGAAGGATTCTTTTATTTTTACGCGGATACCATTAAATTACCTTAAAGAAAATGTATAATATGTGTTGTAAATAAGGACTAACGATTGACGAATATTTTAGATGATTGAATAAAAGGATCATGAGATATAAATGAAAGAGAAACATATAGGAAATTGAAATGATATGTCGGCTCTGATGGCAATTTCGAGTTTGGTTTTACGCCATCGGGCAATCAGGAATAAATTTTCACACGGAGTCTTTTAATGGAAAAGCAAAAATCATCAAAAATCGTTCGCGGCCTGTTGTTTGTCTTTTTTCTTCTGACCGTATTATTTACACTTTTCAGCGGAATTGGCACCTACTGCGCCGCTTTTGATACGGAAAAGTATCCGAGTATGCTGGCGCTCCTGCCGTATCAATGGTTGTATCAGATTCTCTTTTTTGTAAGTATCGCCGTCGGTGTATGGGGATTATGGGAAATCATATCCTTTATTCGTAAAAAATCGAATGTGTACCGCAACGCTATCATCATTTTGAGCATCGGACTGACCGCGGCGGCGATACAAATGATTACCTCCGAAATAGCGCGAGGTAATTCCATACCGGTCAATTTCCGTGTCTATTTTACTTTATTCACCCTGCTGCTTTTTTTACTGGTGCGTTATACTTCTCTTTGGCAGCGGAGCGGATTCTCCCAAACCAATAATACCGGCGGACCGGGGATGACCGCCCTGTCATCAGCCTTGCTGATTGGCGGATTGGGACTGTTAACCATGCATATCTGGGTCGGGAATAGTCATTTCGCGTCGGATGGCTACAATTGGGTCAATGATTTAAGAATGCCTTTGAATCTATCCGGATGGGGAATGATCTTCTCGGGGGCGGTTTTACTCTTGAATTCCGTCAGAAAAAAAATGAAAGCATCAAAGGAATCCATTATCGTCACAGGCCGGTGACCCAAAAAAGATAAAAAGCTTGTGAAGCAATTGTTTCACAAGCTTTTCTTTATGTTTTATCCGGGTCGTTTTTCGTTCCCGATGACCTCCGGGTTCTTCCGGGTATTCCACCCTTCCATAGCAACCATCTGACCACATTAAAGATTCTCTCCTTATTATGCCATTTTGTTTTATTTAAATTTGTTGTATAATTGAAATCGAACTTATGTTTGGAAACCAGGAAATGAAAAAAACAAATTTAATCCCTCCCGGCTCCTTTACGGCCAAATACAATCTGGTGATTGTCATGTTTATCATCGCGATTTTACTCTCGCTGATATTTTACATGATTCCGCTGGGTGTGTTTAGTAAGATGAATGAGCCTGTTGTTATATATTTCGCGGACAATATTACTCCGGCGCATGAGAAAATAATCGATCAATTTAACAAAAAATATTCAGACAGGGTAAAAGTAATCCCAATTGATATCCCTTTTAGTAAATTTTCAACGAATGAACGCAAAGAATTGATCGCCAGAACACTGCGAAACAGTAACAATAGAATCGATATATTTACCGTAGATCAAATCTGGGTGTCGCGTTTTGCAAAATGGGCAAAACCATTATCACTCTATTTTTCCAGGAAAGAGATTGAGCCCATTATACCGGTGGCTCTAAAGACCTGTTATGATGACCGCGTTCTGGTCAGTATTCCTCTGCACATTGATATTGGAGTGATGTATTACCGTAAAGATCTACTGAAAAATTTCGATAATCCGCCGGAAACGGAACGAAGTCTGCAAAACTCGATTACCTGGAATAAATTCATTGGCCTTAAACGGCATCTAAAAACTTCAAATCCCTTTTATGTTTTTCAGGGCGAAAATTATGAAGGGCTTGTGCTGCAATTTATGGAAATCAGCGGTTCGGGTCTTGGTAAATTTATAACCGGGGATTCTATAAGACTGCAACAGCCGGAGCTTGTTCAGAGCTGTTCACTGCTCGTCGGACTGGTTAATCAATACAAGCTTTCGCCTCCCGAAGTGACATCATTCAATGAAAATTTAAGCTATGAGTACGCGTTTAAAAATGATGCCGTTTTTTTTCGCGGCTGGCCCGGTTTATTGCGCGAGGCATCCAATTTCCCGGGAGGCAAAGAAAAGGCGCTGCTTCTCGGTGTAGCGTCCTTGCCGCGGCTGGATGGAAATAATCCGGTTTCGGCGCTTGGCGGATGGAATATGATGATTTCAGAAAATTCAGGTAAAGTCGATGAAGCGGTGTTGTTCCTGAAATATATATTATCGGATGAAGCCCAGAAGATTCTTTACGAAACGGCCGGATTTTTGCCTGTTCTCAAAAGCGTGTACGATGATACCACGATTACAAATGATAATGTTCATCTCTCGTATTTTAGAAAACTGATTGACCGGGGAATTTATCGTCCCGCTCATCCCGAATACACCAAATTATCAAATATTTTATCCGGATATCTTTACCGGGCTGTCAATAACGAGTTGAGCCCGGAAGAAGCGTTACGATTAGCCGAAATGGATATTAACGCTCAAATTTCGTTTGATAAAAATAAAGTTTACAATTTTTAGGGATCTGAATGATGAAAATATTTAATAAATTCACCAATTACCATTTTCAGGTAAGGCATTTGATCATCCTGTTCGCGATTCTCTTATTATTTCAGACCCTGCTTTCATATATCAATACGACTTTTGCCAATAATTTAATCACAAAAACGATGGATTTATATCGGAGAGATTCCGCGGAAAATTTTGCTGATGTCACGGCAATGTCCCTTGAGTTATTGTTAGAGCATGAATTAAGCGTAAGTCATTCACGGGAAAGCCGGAAAGTGACCGTTCGGGAGTTTAATATCATATTATACCAACAAACCCTCAAGGAAAATGTAAGCAATCTGTGTTTGATTCTCAGCAAAGATGACAAAATTTACGCGATTGACGACGGTAATACGCTTTATAACTTTTTCTTTGAAAAAGAGTTTACCGCATCCGTGGATAACGAGAAATATCAGAATGACGTAAATTATTATGCGGAGCACAAGGAAGAGTTCTTTAAAAACGAAAAGATTGTAAGTTTCCTCGATGATCAGCAACAGTTTAATGTATTTGTACCCTTTGGTCCGTTGGGAGAATTTACCGGCGCGGTCTTTATGAAAATTTCACCGGATTTCAGTAATATCACAACCGAAATCAGCTCGGTTTCGGGGGAGGCCGGAGCGATTTTCTCGGCTTTGATTCTTCTGACCTTACTGGCGAATTTTTATATGAGCTCGTATATGCTCAATGAACGAGACACCGCTCAGCAGCTCCTTTTTAATGAGCGCCAGGTTCAGATCAAACGACAGATTGAACACGAAAAGGAAGCCTTGTTTACAAAACGAATTTATCACGCGCATCATAAAGCCGAGAAAATAATGGGCTTTATCAAAATGGATATTCGATCGCTTAACGCGAATAATATTAAAAGTTTACAGGAAAAAATAATTAAATACGCAAATTTTGTTTCCCGGGTAATTTATGATATGAAATCCTATGAACCGCCCATAAATGTGATCCGGAATCCCGCCTTTCAGACCAATCTCAATGAGGTGGTGCGATTTATTGTGCGGAATATATTTCTCCGGTCCTATCGCCTGGGAGCGGAGCCGAAATTTGATCTCGCGCTGGAAGAAAATTTGCCGAACATTCCTTTCAACGAATATGTGGTTTGGGAAATTATTGAACCATTGATCCAGAATGGTATCGAACATAGTTCCCGTGATGATATTACCATCAGAATTGAATCATCTCTGAAGGCCCCCGAAAATCAGATCTTTTTGACCATATCTGATAACGGCAAGGGAATTGATCCTGAAATGCTTGTGGATGACGGGAACGGCATAAAACGGATATTTTTAGAAAATACCACATCAAAAATGGGGCAGAATTCCGGTTACGGATGTTACCTGGCCTATGAAATAAGCCGGAAATGGTGCGGTTGGGCGCTTGACGCAAAGAATTCTGAAACGGGCGGCGCCGTGTTTACAATAAAAATCACCGTTTGACAGGAGACCAAAATGCGCGATGAAATAATAAAGCTGTTAGTAATTGAAGACGAAGAATTTGACGTTGTGCGCGTTAGTAATACATTAAAACCATTTGAGCAAAAAATAAATATTGTTGAAGTCGTTTCAAGCGGTAAGGCGGCGATTGAATGTCTGAAAGATAGCGATAAGAATTTTGATGTGGTCGTAATGGATTATCAAATATCCGGCGCGTTGTATGGTGATGATCTGATCCGCGAACTCAAGAAAATAGATCCCACCATTCAAATACTGGTAATCACAAAAATGACGATCAACCAGGCGGATCTTCATTTCGCGAATCAATTAATATCCGGCGGCGCCTTTTGGTTTGGCACAAAATATCCTGGCGATATCGAAAATTATATTTACCAGCCTACTGATTTTGTACTCAGCATCATCAACGCTTATGAAAAAAAACAAATGGAACTGGAGCAAATCCAATCACGCAAAAAACTTGACCAAAATATTGATCAAATCATGAACAGGATGAAACTCATCGGCAATTCACCGCCGATGATGGAACTGGCAGAAAAAATTCAAAAATATTCGACTCCCAATGCCAATGTTCTGATTTTAGGGGAGTCAGGCACGGGAAAGGAATTGGTGGCCCGTAATCTGCATTATTTGAGTCCGAGAAAATATGAAAATTTTATTACGGTTAACTGCGGCGCGATCCCTAAAGAATTGATTGAGAGTGAATTGTTTGGCTTTGAAAAAGGCTCATTCACCGGAGCGAAGGAAGCGAAATCCGGTTTATTTGAACAAGCGGATAAGGGCACCATATTTTTGGATGAAATTACAGAATTACCTCCTTCGGCGCAGGTTAAATTATTACGTGTTTTGCAGGAAGGCGAAATTGATAAAATCGGCCGTAAACATGTGTATCATGTGGATGTGCGCGTCATCGCGGCGACAAACAAGGATATAGGAGTGCTGCTCGAAGAAAAGAATTTCCGGGAAGATCTTTACTACCGTCTGAATATATTGAGGATCAAGGTACCGGCGTTGCGTGACCGAATCAGTGATATTCCTGTCCTGATAGACCACTTTTTACATATGTACAGTAACGAAATGGGAATCAGGATTCCTAAAATTGATAATGAAGCGATGGAGATATTAACCGGTTTCCCCTGGCCGGGTAATGTGCGTCAACTTAAAAACACCATGAATCGTTTAGTTTTATTGAGTACAGACGAAATAACCAAAGAATTGATTCAAAGCAGTATTGAAATGGATGACCGGGCTCGCGGTGATCTGATATCCATGTCCGGTTTCAGGATGAACAAAATTTTGCCCCTAAAACAAGTCGAAGTGGAATTCCGCAAACGATACGTTGAATATGTGCGCAATAATTGCGGCACTGATGCCGAGGCCGCCGAGAAACTTGGTTTCGCGCCGCCCAATTTTCATCGAATATGTAAAGAACTTGGATTAAAGTAATCAATTCGTGGAAGACCGATCACGTCCCTGATAAAACGGATCAATAGAGATTGTTATTATTTTTGATAATTATCAGTTATCTTTTTTGATAACTTTCTTATCCCCCGCCATCAATGCTGACAAACATATCTTAAAAGAAAAATTTTCTTATCCCTCTTGTAACAAGCTATTACATGAAATCTAGGCAGAGATTCAAAATCCAAATCGGAATAATCTAAAAACTGGCACGGAGTTTGACCTATTGAAGTTGATTAATTCGGATAGAAACGACTTTAAGGTTTCTCGAGATGATTACACGGAGTGTGTTTGATAACATTGTAATTCTGGTTTATCTGATCTCTGTATTGAGTGTTGGAGTCTATTATTCCAGGTACAATAGGAACAGCACCGATTATTTTTTAGGCGGCAGAAAATTTGGCTGGATAACAATCGGTCTGTCACTATTCATCGCGAATATTGTTATTGAACAATTTATCGGAATGTCCGGATTAAATAAGGGAAACGGTATCCTAACCGGATATCTTGAGTTTCTGGCGGCCGTCTTAATTCTTCTTTCCATTTGGGTTTTGATGCCTGTCATTTTTAAATCGAATATTTTTACAATTTCCGAACTATTTGAACAGCGATTTAATCCCGCAAGCAGAATATATATCACCTCTGTCACTCTCATTATTTTTGTAATAACAAATCTAACCATAAGCCTGTATGTCGGTTGTTTTTTATTAAATAAAACAATGGGCTGGGATATGGTGACATCCGGGGTCGTATTGATTGTTGTGACAGGTATCTATTCTATAACCGGGGGAATGAAAGCAGTGATGTACACTGGGGTTTTGCAGGCCGTAATACTGCTTTCCGGTTTACTCATGCTCATGTTTTTCGGTCTCAGTGAAGCGGGAGATTTGAACGCGATACTGACCCGGTCGGAAACTGTTTTTTCGATATTCCAACCTTTGAATGATCCTGAACTCCCCTGGACCGGGGTACTTTTTGCCTTGCCCGTCCTGGGAATATGGTATTGGTATATTGATCAATTTGTCGCCCAGAGAATGATCGCGGGCGAAAATATTGGTCAGGCCCGCAAAGGCGGTTTTTTTGCCGCGGGACTGAAAATATCATCCATATTCCTGATCGCTTTTCCTGTAATTATCGCTGTTTCCCTTTTTCCTGAAATTTCACCCGATCAGGCGTTTGTGGCGCTGACCATGAGCCATATAATACCCTTTGGAATAAAAGGTCTGGTGATATCGGGGATTCTGGCGGCTGTGATGTCCTCTCTCGGCCATTGTTTCAATGGTTCTTCGACATTGATCACGATGGATTTTTATCGGCGATTAAAACCGGCGGCTACTGAACACGCGCTTGTTCTGACGGGGCGGCTCACCTCCGCGTTTTTTGCGCTTCTCGCCATTATTATCGTTTTGTTGATCAGGAATGTGGATTTTCAGATGTTGAAATTTTTAATCGTTCTTTATGTCTATATCACGCCACCTGTAGCAGCCGTATTTCTGTTGGGTGTTTTATGGAAATCAATTTCCGGACAAACCGCTTTGTGGACAATGATTACCGGTCTCGTAATAAGTTTGGCCCGGGTATTGATGATAACAATGAGCAACGAAATTTATTCCGTTTCCTGGCTTGATTGGTTTATAAAAGTTAATCCATTGAATTATGGACTTTTTTTATTCGCGTTCTCCCTCTTGTTGATGAGTGTACTTACGCTGACGGAAAAAATCAGGAATTATAAGAAGGACAATGCGCCTGTTGTCGGGTTCAGTGAGTTTGAGACCGGAGAGATTAGTACCGGAAAGAAAAAATCCTTGAGTCACTTGAACTCACGGAATTAGCATGTTTATGTCGATTTAATAATCAGAAGGAAATACAATATTTCCATATGCAGATTAAAATTAATAGTCAGTTCGTTTCTAATTAATCAAAAACCTTATAACGGAGGTAAACTATGAAGTCAAGATTGTTACTTTTAGTGTTTTCGTTTTTTCTGGTGTCCGCTGGTATGGCCCAAGATATCAACGTAACTTTTCAGGTGGATCTGAAAGTTAAGACAGCAGAAGGTTTGTTTGTCCCTGGTACTGATGGTGTAAGTGTTCGCGGCAGTTTTATGAATGAAGCCGGCTATGATGGTGACTGGTTCCCATCCGAAGGCGCCTTTTGGCTGAGTGACGCCGATGAAGATACCATTTACAGCGCGATAATACCGATCGACGCGGCTAGTGTAGGCACTTTGTTTGAATATAAATTTCAAATTAATGATGCCATTTGGGAAAATGATCCAAACAGATCATTTACATTGTCCGATCAGGATATGATCCTCCCTGTTGTTTTGTTTGACCGTGATAGTGTTGTCACTATTCAGGTTACCAACACGCTTAATTTTACTGTGGATTTATCAAACATTTATGGATCCGGCAGCGGCTATTTTGATCCGGATGTCGATCAGTTAAATTTGGAAGGTCTTGACTGGGTCGGAGCCATTGTAATTGCCGATCAAAGCGAGCGCGTGTTTACAGAAGATCCGTTCAGTCCCGGCATTTTTCACACGACAATGGTCATTCAGGGTGTGGAAGGTGATGAGACAAAATATAAATGTAAGGCCTCTCCGGAAGAAGATTTCTTCAATTGGGGCTGGGAAATAACACCGGATTATTGGTACACGATTCAGTCGGATGGCTATGTAGCGGATATTCCGGTATTCACCCCGAATGTGTTCCCGGTTCAGCCTCCACTGACCGAAGAAGTTACCATTCTTTTTCAGGTGGATATGAGCGATGCTTATAATGTTTATACAGATGAAAAAATTGATCCTTCAGTCATTGAATGGGTTGGATTAAAGGGTCAGAATTCCGTGCTTGGCAGTTGGGGTGGCGATTGGCTGTCTTCAGATACTCTTGCGACGGATTCAACTGATATAACCATGCATGTTTTAAATGATGACGGCAAAAATGGTGATAAAGCGGCCGGTGATAATATCTATTCTAAGAGTATTACTTTTCCTGTTGGCAATGACGGTGGCCCCGGTCTTTACAAGTACGGCGCGTTTTATGCCGGCGCGGAGACAATTAATGGTGGTCAGAAGCCGCTTGACAACGAAATGCATGGCACAGATCACTGGACTAATGTAAAGGTCGCGGACATTACGGAAGTAATGGACAATTTTGGTTCACTTGAACCTGTCACGGCAATTTCTGATGATCCACGATTTATTCCCGAAAAAATCCATCTGGCTCAAAATTATCCGAATCCGTTTAATCCCGTAACTACGATTAACTATTATTTACCGGGTCATGATCAGGTTGAATTAACTGTATTTAATATTCTTGGTCAAAAAGTTTCCACTTTGGTAAACGGTATGCAGAGAGCGGGAGAGCATACTGTACAATTGAATGCTACTGATATGGCATCGGGTGTATATTTTTACCGGTTAAGCACTTCGACTCAGACCATTACAATGAAAATGCTGTTGGTAAAATAAGGAAATATTTCCTAAACGAAAATGAATATTGAGGGCTGTAATATAGTCATCGAAAATTAGTTAAGAAATTGACAGGGTAGCATGAGAAGCAGAAAGAAGGCGCTGTGACTTTGTTATCCTGTCTTTAATAATAATTCATAATTAGCCGAATAGAAATTCAATGAAATTTTATTTAATGATAGTAAAGATCATGCTGCCGGGATTATGTTTGATTTCATTTCTGCAGGCGGGTGTGACAGGAAAGATTGCCGGCGCCGTGAAAGATGCATCTACCGGAGAACCACTTGCCGGAGTGAATATTGTTGTCGAAGACAAAAATATTGGCGCCGCGACGGATCTGGATGGATATTTTGTGATTTTAAATGTACCTCCGGGTGTTTATACCGTTTCGGCATATTCGATCGGATATGTCACAATATCCATGCAGAATGTCGTTGTATCCATCGATCTTACCGCGCGGGTGAATTTTGATCTTCAGCAAACGACTCTTGAGTCTTCAGAGACAGTGGTTATAGAAGCGGAACGCCCTATTATTACACGTGACCTGACCGCGAGCACGGCTGTTGTGGGCAGCAGCACAATTGATGCCCTTCCGGTGACCGAGCTCAGCGAGATACTGGAGCTGCAGGCGGGTGTTATCGGGGGCCATGTACGCGGCGGGCGAAGCGGAGAAGTGGTTTACGCGATCGACGGTGTTCCCATAACAGATACCTATGACGGATCGACTGTCGTCGATGTCAATACCAGCGCGATTCAGGAATTACAGTTTGTAAGCGGCGCGTTTAACGCCGAATATGGTAAAGCGCTGTCCGGTTATGTTAATATCGCCACGAAAGAAGCCAGCAATAAATTGGAAGCAGGAATAACCAGTTACGCCGGTGATTATATCAGTAATCACAATGATATCTTCAGAGGAATCGACCGGTTCGATATAACGTCGATCCGTGATATTGAGGGTTTTGTGAGTTTACCTTTAGTAAAAGATAAACTTTCCTTTTATGGAAATGTACGATATATATATTTTGATGGCTGGATGAACGGTAAAAAGGTCTTTGAACCCTGGGATATTACCGTTAATAAGGGACCGAGCGAACCGATAGAAGATCGCTATGACATTCAGTCCAGCGGTGACGGAGAATATGTATCAATGAACTGGAATAGAAAAATAAACGCGCATACCAAATTAACTTATACTCCATTTGCCGGGCTAAAGCTGAACTATAATCTGATGTTGGAAAAAGTAGCCTATCAGGACTATGATCATGGTTTCTCCTATAATCCTGATGGTGATTTTCAACGCTTTCGCAACGGCTTTACAAATATTTTGGGTATGACGCATGTTCTTAATGCGGCCACATTTTACCAGTTCAACCTCTCCTATTTCAGCAAAGAATATAAACATTACGTCTATGAAGATCCTTATGATTCACGTTATACTCACTATGATCTTCTGAATCAGCAGCCGCAGGATGTGCCCAGTTTTTTAACCGGAGGCACAAAGAATCAGCATTTTTACCGTAAAACAAATACTTATTCGGCAAAACTGGATGTAACATCCCAATTTACCAAACGAAACCTGTTAAAAGGCGGCATTGAGTTCAGCAGGCATAATCTTACATACGACAGTTATTATTTGTTGCAGGAAGCAGGTTTGCCGAGCCCGTCGGAGAGCGGTGATCCATTTGTGAAAACACGGATCCCGGATCCGGAGAACCCGAGCGAAAATCTTTCGATTGACCGCTATACCCGTGAACCCATGGAAATATCCGCTTATTTGCAGGATAAAATTGAATTTGACCAGTTGATCATCAATCTGGGTCTCCGATATGATGTTTTTATGCCCGATGGTCAAATATTATCAGACCCCTCGGATCCTGATATTTATCGCCCTAAAAGACCGGAAAACATCGAGAAGACAATAGAGGAGAGATCAACCTACTGGTATAAAGACGCGTCGATCAAATCGCAATTCAGTCCGCGGTTGGGAGTTTCTTTTCCGTTCAGCACAAACGGGGTATTCCATTTTTCTTACGGCCATTTCTTCCAGATACCAAACTTCGAACTACTGTACCAGAATCCGCAATATAAGTTCGGTACCGGTACCGGAAATCTCGGCATCGCGGGTAATCCTGATCTGAAACCGGAACAAACCATAAATGGGGAAGTGGGCTTTTCCTATGGTTTAAACAGAAGTCTTTCAATTGATATTACGGGATATTTTCGTGATATCCGTAACTTAGCGGGAACACGCGCCGACGAAATATATATGTTTGGAGGATCGGGAAGCTACAGCCAGCTCGTTAACAGTGATTTTGGTTTCGTCCGGGGGATAGTTTTTACCCTGGATAAGCGATTCAGTGATAACTGGTCGGCAAAAATTGATTATACCTTCCAGACAGCAAAGGGAAACGCTTCCGATCCGGCAGCGACCAGAAACCAGCAGGTTAGCGGCCAGGAGCCTGAGATTCAGTTGATAAATCTGGATTTTGATCAAACGCATACGGTTAACGCCACATTCAATTATGTCACAAATAACCGGTGGGGAATAAGTGTGATCGGGCGCTATGGCAGCGGGATGCCATATACACCTTCACAATCGATTGACATATCCAAGTTACTGACAAACTCAGAGATAAAACCATCATTTTATAATGTGGATTTGAAGCTCCGCAAGGATTTAATCATCAACACGCGCGCGGTTACCTTTTTTGCTCGAATTTATAATTTGTTTGATTTTAGAAATGAGATAAATGTTTATAATGACAGCGGCACAGCTGATTTTACTCTGGAAGAATATTTACGGCAGCAGCAGGATCTGCCAGCGTTGGTGAATACGCTGAATGAATACTACCGCATTCCTTATTATTATTCTGAGCCGCGCCGGTTGGAATTGGGTTTAACCCTTCAATTATCTAATTAATGAAGCAGAGGGTTTTGATGAAGAACAGCAGTATATATATTTTTTTAGTTTTCATGGTATTTGTCCTGACAGGTTTTAATCAATCATTTGGCCAGTATGAAAAAAGTACACCGACAGCCCGGCGGGTGGGAAATCATAATGGCAACCAGGTACGGACAACTTTTACGAATTATGGTGTGATTGGCCAGCCCGGAAGTCAGGGAACTAATTGCGCCTGGAAGTATGATGCCAACGGATATGCCACTGATATACAGCCTCTGGTGGGTGTCCGCCTTCCCATCCGTGATTATCGTGTCGCCGGAGTGTATGACGGTGTGCCGGATACGCTGTTTTCAGTCATTGGCTGTAATGCCGACCGCTCCGGGGTGCCCGATTATGATCCGGGTGGTGGTCAGTTTTGGGGATTTGAACCGATCCCCGGTTTTTTTAATCCATCCCTCGATGCATTAGGTATCGGCGTGGCCATGAATCATCTCCCGCAAACCTGGCCCGCGTATTGGCCGGATCATCCTGATTGGATAGGTAGTAACGGAAGCGCGGAATGGAATGGTTACTTCGGCCGCGGCGTGGAGAATTCTGATCAGGAGAGTTATTTTTTGATGGATGATGCCAATGACCTGAAAATGTGGCAGCGTTATCAGTTCTTGCCCGACAGCAATGATACAAGCCGGAAAGGACAGGGAATCCAGGTTGCCGTTCGGGGTATGCAATGGTCTAATTTTCTGGCGCAGGATGTCATTTTCTGGGTATATGAAATTACGAACGTGGGGACGGAAGTTTTTGATCAGGCTTCTTTTGGAACTTTAATTGGCACCTATCTTGGTGTGGGTCCCCAGGGTGGAACGGAATGGATGGATGACGCTTCATTCTTTAATGTCCGCGAAGCAATCGTTTATACCTGGGACTTTGATCAATATATCAATCCTTCCGCGAATCCCAAATGGCAGCCCAATCCATATGAAGTCGGTTATATCGGATACGCGTTTCTGGAATCTCCGGGTAATCCGTACGATGGCATTGACAATGACGGGGACAACGCGCCCAGTGGTTCAGCTCCGTATTTTAATGAGGGAGACTTTGTTCCGCGGAAAGTTAAGGCCGGTGATCGATTAATTTTGATCAATAAGGATACCTATGAAAGGACTTCATTTGTCATGCCCAATGAACGGACTAATGTTGTTTCTCTCGGCAAAACATTTACACTTATCCCCGATACAACCATCCTTGAAGAAGGTAATATGAAGCTTGGAGGCACGTCGGGTTTAACAATTAACAAAAACGCGTTTGATGGTCTGGATAATGATCTTGACGGAATAATTGACGAAAATTACCAATTGCATTATCGTCAGTATAAAGAAACCACTGAGGGGAAAGTACTAATAGATACGCTGGCTCCGGTTCAGCATTTTGATTATATCAACGGTATCGGCCTCAACGATCTTTTAATCGACGAAGCCAGGGATGATGGTATTGACAATGATGGTGACTGGGACCCGATGGTAGATGATGTCGGCGCGGACGGGAAGCCCGGCACCGGCGATTATGGCGAGGGTGACGGTCAGCCCACAAGCGGTGAACCCCATTTTGATCAAAAAGATGTGGATGAATCTGACCAGCTCGGTCTCACCAGTTTTGATTATTTTGTTCCTTCAACTGATATAGATATGAGTGATGAAAAAGAGATGTGGGAACGTTTGCGCCCGGGCCGGTTTGATGTTCCCGAGTCGATTGTCGATAACCGCGCGGTCAGGGGAGAGGACGGCGATTTTATTTTCGGATCGGGTTATTTTCCTTTACTTCCGGGAAAAACAGAACGATTCTCGATGGCTTTAGTTTTCGGGGATGACTATGAAGCCGTTGTACGCAGTAAGAATATTGCTCAGTTGATATATAATTCTAATTACAATTTTCCAAGACCCCCGACAAAACCAACTTTGACAGCAGTTCCCGGAGACGGCAGTGTGACATTATATTGGGATAAGGAAGCCGAAAAATCTTATGATTTCTCTCTGCAGGAATTTGATTTTGAAGGGTATAAGATATACAAAAGTACTGATCCCAGTTTTTCCGACGCGAAAGTTATATCAAATGGTTATGGACAAATTGTTGACTATAAACCCTTTGTTCAATATGATCTCAATAATTCAGTAAGCGGTTTTTTTAATTCAGACCCATTGTTATATGAACTCAGCAGCGGTAAGCCCTTTTATCTCGGCAATGACAGCGGTATTAAAAACAGTTTTGTCGATACCGATGTGATCAACGGACGCACGTATTATTATGCCGTAACAGCGTATGATCGCGGAGATGAAACCGAATCAATTTATCCGTCGGAAAACACAAAAACCATTTATCGTGACGCGGCGGGCAATCTGGTCCTTGATAGAAATACCGCGGCTATCACGCCAACCGCTCCGGTCGCCGGTTATGTGACTCCTGAATCCGGACTTTCCGCTGACCGTGTCGCGGGGTATTCGACATTTATACCCTTCGCAGAAATCGTCGATCAAACCAATCTGAAACTAACAACTTACGAAATATCATTTTTAGACTCACTGATCCGGGATGTGCCGGTTGCATTCGCCTATAACATCGTTGATTCAGCGAGCGGTGATACTGTTTATTGGGGGAACACCAATTTTCAAAAGGAAAACGGAGATGTCTTTGACGGCATTCGCTTCTCTTTCAACACAAGATATCAGGTATTGGATAGCGTGCGGCTTGATACATCGAAGAGCGGCTGGAATAATGAAAGAAACGATAATCTTGTTCCGGTCGTTTCAGAATTTAAATTCGGAAATATTGTCAGTACCCGATTCCCGAAAGATTATTTGTTCGTATTTTATGAAGAGAGAAACCAGACATCTTCCCGGTTACCTCTGATTTTCGGCACCAGTTCTCCTCTTCAAACCATTGCCACAAATTTTGCCGTTTATGATGTAACGGATTCTACCAATCATAAAAAAATCCAATATGGCTTTGTGGAGTCGCCAAGCACACCAAAGGATACCCTGAGTCATTTTGACAGCGTGTATTTATCAAATGAGGACGGAAGTCAGCTATCATGGCGCATAACATTTACAAAACCGCCTGCCTGGCTTGGTGTTGATGCTGCCGTGCCACAGGAAGGCGATAGCCTGTATTTGTCATTTTTTAAACCGTTTACTTCAAAAGACCGGTTTGTATATCATTCCAAATTGGCAAAAGTGGATTCTAAACTCGCGCGGGACGAAATGGACGATATCCGGGTAGTTCCCAATCCTTATGTGGTGACCAATGTGTATGAAGAACCGCTTCCGTCTCAGGTGCGTGGCAGGGGAGAACATGTGGTGAATTTTATAAACCTACCCGCCGGTTCGACGATTCAAATCTTTGCTTCAAACGGATATCATGTAAGAACAATCCAACACACAGGCAATTTATTTGACGGAACAAGCACATGGGATTTAAGGACAAAAGAAGGATTGGATGTGGCCGCCGGTGTTTATTTTTACGTCATTGAAGCGCCCGGAATCAAGCAGAAAAAAATGGGTAAATTAGCAATCATTAAGTAGAGAAAATCGATGATTAAAAATACTGTTTATATATGTCTTTTAATTTGCTCTTTGGTCCTTAATGCTTTCGGCCAGACGAAAGTTGGGACAACGGCAGCTAATTTTTTAACCATACCCATCGGCGCCCGCGCTACAGGTATGGGGGGAGCCTTTGTCGCTATAGCGAATGACGCGACCAGCGCGTATTGGAATCCGGCCGGATTGACTCGTCTTGACGGAAATCAAATAAACGCGACGCATACACCATGGTTGGTAAATACGGATCTAAACTGGCTGAGTCTGGTGATGAAATTCGGGGAAAATGCATTGAGTGTCAGTATCAATCAACTCGACTATGGCAGTGAGGAAATTACAACTCCCAACGCGCCGATGGGTACCGGGCAGAAATGGGAGGCGATGGATTTGTCCTTCGGTATTTCATATGCCAGGGAACTGACCGACCGTTTTTCATTTGGAACGACTTTTAAAATTATTCAACAACAGATTTGGCACGAGACCGCTAATGCAATAGCCATGGATGTCGGTCTCATGTACAAAACGGAATTCAGGGGTTTGACAATCGGGATGAATATTTCAAATTTTGGATCTGAAATCCAAATGGCGGGTAAAGACTTGTTGCAGCCGGTTGATATTGACCCGGGAAATAGCGGAAATAACGATAATATTGTGGCCAACATGGATACAGATTCCTGGCCTTTGCCATTGGCTTTTACGGTAGGGCTGGGTGTGGATGTTTTTAAGAACGAAAATTGGCGCGTGATTATGGCCAGCGACGCCACACATCCCAATAATCAGAAACTGCATATGAATCTTGGAACAGAGTTTTCCTGGCGCGAGATGCTTGCGCTGCGCGCGGGGTATAATTCCATGTTCAAAGAAGAAGCGCAGGAGGGATTCACATTTGGATTTGGTCTCAATTATCCTTTCGGTGATTTAATAGTTTCATTAGATTATAGTTATATGGAATTCGGAGTCTTTAATCCGATTTCACGTTATTCGTTAAATCTGCAATTTTAAGAACTAATTTTGGGTGTTATCCTGATCTGAAAATGGCAACAATCACTCAAATGGAAAATAAAGGGAATCTCTATGCAATTTGGCACCATTGATTATATCGTCTTTATCGGATATCTCCTTCTTATTGTCGGACTTGGCTTATGGGTATCACGTGACAAAAAAGGTCATATCAAAGACTCAAAAGATTATTTCCTTGCCAGTAAATCCCTGCCATGGTGGGCCATAGGCGCGTCCCTGATTGCCGCGAATATCTCGGCTGAGCAGTTTATCGGCATGTCAGGTTCAGGATTTGCGATAGGCCTTGCCATCGCCTCGTATGAATGGATGGCGGCTATTACACTGATCATCGTCGGGAAGTTTTTTCTGCCGATATTTATCGAAAAGAAACTGTACACTATTCCTGAATTTATTGAAAAGCGCTTCAGTACAAACCTGAAAACAATTCTTGCTGTTTTCTGGGTGGCGCTCTTTATATTCGTAAATCTCACCTCGGTGCTGTTCCTGGGAGGGAAGGCTCTGGATACTATTATCGGGAACGGTGACGGAAATTATATCATCTATGCCATCATATTTCTGGCATTTATAGCCGCAGCTTATTCTTTGTACGGTGGTCTCTCCGCTGTCGCATGGACTGACGTTGTGCAGGTCGCGCTTCTGGTGATCGGCGGCCTAATTACATCGGTAATCGCGCTGAATCATGTCACTCCCGAAGGTGGAGTGTTTGCCGGATTAGCTCATATCTACGATCAGGCCGGAGATAAATTCCATATGATACTCTCCAGAGATAATCCGGAGTTTTATAACCTGCCCGGGATAGCCGTTTTGATTGGCGGCATGTGGGTGGCGAATCTCTACTACTGGGGTTTTAACCAGTATATCATTCAGCGAACACTGGCGGCTAAATCGCTTAAGGAGGCTCAAAACGGTATCGCGTTCGCGGCATTCCTGAAATTAATCATTCCGCTGATCGTCGTGATTCCCGGAATCGTTGCTTATGTCCTATACGCGCAACCGGAAGGAACTGCCGTTATAGAGGGCGTCAGGGAGGCTTTTAGTAACGGAAACGGCGGGATCAATTACGATAAAGCTTATCCATGGCTGATCAGCGTATTTATCCCGACGGGATTGAAGGGACTGGTATTGGCCGCGTTGACTGCCGCCATTGTGTCTTCGGTCGCCTCTATGCTTAATTCCACAGCAACGATATTTACCATGGATATTTTTAAACCGTATATCAATAAAAACGCGTCAGAAAAACAGCTTGTCAGCGTTGGCCGGATCGCCGCGTTTGCCGCCTTGCTGATTGCCGTTTTTATGGCTCCGGTAATGGGAAATATCCCGCAGATGTTTCAGTATATCCAGGAATATACCGGTTTAGTTAGTCCGGGAATTCTGGCGGTATTTCTGATGGGTTTGTTCTGGAAAAAAGCCACCAACAAAGGAGCAATAGCGGGGGTTCTCTCATCCATCGTTATCGCGCTCATTCTTAAGAGTCAGATTGTTGATTTACCATGGATGGATCAAATGTTCTATACGATGCTGATAACAATGGTAATAATCGCGGGTGTGAGTTTGACGACATCTGAAAGCTCTGATGATCCAAATGCGATTCAACTGGAACCGAAGATGTTTCAAACTTCCCAGGTATTCAACATCAGCGCTTATATTGTTTTGATTGTTTTGGTGGTGCTGTACACTGCATTCTGGTAATAAAAATTATATGGATCGGGATGAATCCTGACCAACGGTTGTAAATGTTCTCGTGTCTAACAAAGCCGAAAGAAATATTTTGAAGGAAAACAAAAGGGCGTTGACAAAGAATTTAATATGTTTGTGGAGTTCTTTTTTGATTTTATCATGCGGATCGACGGTCTCAGATGAATTTTCTCCCCTGATACATGAATCAGGTCGCTGGTTTGCGGAGGTCCGGACGGACAAAGTAAACTACAAGGATGGAGATAAGGTCAACTTTCTGCTGTCATTCCATGATAAACCGCAGCAGGATTCTGAAGTTTTTATTCGTTATCGATATCTGAATACCGTTTTGGATTCTCAAACAATAAAGACACCGGACAGCCTGGGTATTCACTGGCAATGGAATCCCCCGGCTCATGATTTCAGGGGGTATTTGACTGAAATATTCCTGAAGTACAATAACCGCGTATTAGATCAAATCAACATTGGGATTGATGTTTCTTCAGACTGGAGCCGTTTCCCGCGTTATGGTTTCCTTTCCCGCTATCCCGAACTGAGTCAGAGTGCCATCGATTCTGTTATGCGCCGTTTGAATCGTCATCATATAAACGGGATTCAGTTTTATGACTGGCATTTTAAACATCATATGCCCCTGAGCACAAAGGACGGGCAAGTGACGGATACCTGGCCTGATATAGCCAAACGGCCCATACATCGCGAGACGATTGAAAAATATTTAGAAGCTTGCGCTAAGTATGGTATGAAAACGATGGCCTATAATCTTTTGTATGGAAGCTGGGAGGACGGGCCGGGGGACGGAGCGCCCGCGAGTTGGCGGTTGTATCGCGACCAAACTCTGAAGGAACCGGTTAAAATTGATTTTGATTCGAGCTGGTCAAGCGATATTTATTGGATGAATCCGGACAATAGGGACTGGCAGAATTATATTTTTCATCAGACTGAAAAAGTGTTTAACGCGTTGCCATTTGATGGCTGGCATGTGGATCAGTTAGGTGACTGGGGTAAAATGTGGACGGCTGACGGCAGGGAAATCATGCCGGATACGACATTTGGAAGTTTTTTGCAATCTGCCCGTCAATACCTTAAACGGCCCCTTGTGATGAATGCTGTGTTACAGTACGGACAGGAGGAGATTGCCGGAAGCCCGGTTGAATTTCTGTACTCCGAAGTCTGGGACCCTGACAGTACATACGCTGATTTGCTAAAGATTATCAAGCAAAACGATACCCTTGGAAATTCCCGGTTAAAGACTGTGTTTGCGGCATATGTGAATCAGGGCCTTGCCGAAAAGCCCGGCATGGCGAACACCGCTTCCGTTTTATTGGCTGATGCCCTTATCTTTGCCGCGGGTGGAGATCACCTTGAATTGGGAGAGCATCTGCTGGTTCATCCATATTTCCCGAATAATAATCTTAAAATGGATGCCGCGTTACAAAAAAGTATGCTCGATTATTATGATTTTATGGTAGCGTATCAAAACATTTTAAGAGGGATTTTAAAAGACTCAGACATGAAAATTGAATCGGACAAAAGGATTGAATTGAGTACGGTACCGGAGAAGGGTAAAATATGGTATTCCGTTAAAACGGATAATCAGCGGAGCGTCGCGCAACTGGTAAATTTTTCATCGGCCAAAACGATGAACTGGCGTGATGATAAAGGGATACAGACAAAACCGGATCTGATTAATCAATTGTCAATTTCATTTAATAATACATCGCCCATACGACAGATTTGGTATGCCTCTCCTGATTTTAATTCCGGTTCCCCTTATACAATACCGTTCAAACAAGACGGAGATAAGATATTCCTGCAGCTGCCGCGATTCAGGTACTGGTCTATGCTGGTAATGGAACAATAGGAGATTTTAATGCTTTTTCGGCTGGAAAATATATGGCGTGTAATATTATTGATGATGATGGTATTCACACTGCAATCCCGAGCGGATATCCTGGGTGAAATCAGGACAGATCAGGCCAGATATTCACCCGGTGATAGTGTAAACTTTAACCTGGAAATAGCGGAATTACCCGTTAATTCAATCTTAAAAATTGAATATCTCTTTCTAAACAGGGTTGTTGACAGCGTTTCATATTATCCGGGAAGCGCGGGTAATTTTGAATGGGTATGGCAGACGCCAAATGATGATTTTCGGGGATATTTGGTTGTTATTTCCCTCATGCAGGATGCCGTGGTGAGTGACGGGACCGTCATCGGGGTGGACGTGTCCTCCGATTGGAGCCGTTTCCCGCGTTACGGCTTTTTATCCGCGTATCCGTACTTAAGTCAGGCCGGCGTTGACGCGACCATAGCCGGGTTAAACCGCTATCATATTAACGGAATCCAATATTATGACTGGCATTATAAACATCATCTCCCGCTAAAGGGAACACCGGAAAATCCCGCGGGTACCTGGCCCGACATTGCCAACAGGACAAATTATTTCGCGACAATCAAACGGTATATCGATACCGGCCACAATCACGGTATAAAAGCCATGGCCTATAATTTACTTTACGGCGCCTATGAAGACGCGCAAAATGAGGGTGTACAGAATGAATGGCGGCTTTTTAAAGACACTTTTCATTCAGACCCTGATTTTCATGATTTACCGGATACATGGGCCAGTGACATCTATTTAATTGATCCATCCAATCCCGCCTGGAAAAATTATATTTTTGATAAAATGTCCGATGTTTTTGAGGCGTTACCCTTTGACGGTTGGCATATTGATCAGTTAGGTGACAGAGGGGCGCGTTATAACTACGGCGGCCAGCGGGTGGATCTTAAGCAAACTTTTTTTTTGTATATCGAACAAACGAAGGATGCCCTGGATGTTTCGCTGGTGATGAATGCCGTCAACCAGTATGGGCAGCAGGATATCGCGAAAAGTCCGGTGGATTTTCTGTACACGGAAGTCTGGTGGCCCAATGAAACCTATTCAGATCTCGTCTTTATCATTCTGGATAACGCTTCTTATTCCGAAAATAAGCTGTCGACAGTATTGGCCGCCTATATGGATCGTTCACTTTCTTCCCAAAGCGGCTATTTTAATGCTCCGGGCGTTTTTCTTACGGACGCGGTGATTTTCGCCGCAGGCGGATCGCATCTGGAATTGGGAGAGCATATGCTTGCCAATGAGTACTTTCCCAACAACAATCTACAGATGTCAGATGATCTGAAAAATCAACTGGTTCATTACTATGATTTCCTGGTGGCATATCAAAACCTGCTGCGTGACGGCGGCGATTTTAATCAGGTTTATCTTACATCGGAAAACAACATTTCGATTAAATATTACGCGCAAAAAGGGAGTGTGTGGAATTTTTCAAAACTGAAAGGTGATTTGCAGATTTTTCATTTAATCAATTTTAAAGACGCCACTTCACTTAATTGGCGGGACGATACAGGCACACAGCCGGAGCCTGAAACAATCTCAAATACACCGGTCTATTTTACGACTCAGGAAAAAGTAAAATCCCTATGGCTGGCCACTCCCGATTTTAATGGCGGCAATCCCGAAAACTTACTTTTTAGTCAGAAGAATGACACTGTTTATTTTGAAATACCGTATTTAAAGTATTGGGATATGCTTGTGGCTGAATATGATGTGAACACGGGCATTGATGATGGCGATTTAAACTATCCGGGACAAGCCAGGATGCTGGGCAATTATCCCAATCCATTTAACCCGGAGACCCGGATCAGTTTTGCGCTGAATGCGCCGATGCATATCGAGTTGTCTGTTTATAATATCGCGGGGCAAAAGATCGCGACTTTGGCGAATCAAAAATTTACATCAGGGCAGCATTCCGTTTCATGGAAACCGGAAAGCAGTTTAGCCAGCGCGGTTTATTTTGCCGTTCTTAAAACAAATGAGGGCAACGTACTTTTTCACAAACTGCTCTATTTAAAATAAAAATTACTGAAACGAGGTGGGAGTGAGACGATCCAGTTTATTTTTAATAATGATATTAATGATTGCCGGTTCATGTATGCAGTCTAAAATCTACAAGTCAGAAAAGTTTGAAATAACCCAAAACAAAGTGGTTCAGGGTCAATACTACGCGGAAGCGTTCAGCCCGGAACATATCAAATCCACTTATCAAAGTGATTTTAAAACTCCTACTAAAAGAGAATTATTTTTTAAATTCAGTTTAAACGGCGGGGATAACGAGCGTTTTCCGGGAGAAGATCACCGGATTATTCTGGATGATAACAGTCAGGATATGATATCAGAGATCTACCTTTTTGGGGAAAATGATCCGGATCAGGTCATTCACTCAAAAGTAACAGGCGCTCCTGAATTATTCAAGGCGGTATTGGTCACTTTCAGATGTGATATGAATAATGTGTTAAACGCATTCAGGACAAAAGGATTTTACGTTACCAAAACAGGCGAACGCATAACAGGGGAACAGTTCAACGGACTTTATATCGCCGGCGCCCAGTTACCACTCACCTGGGAATTTGGTTCACTGAGCTCAAAGGATGAATTTCGGTTAAACGATGAAGATGGTGACGGCATCTTTGAAATAACACTCAAATTTAACCCAACCCAGATTGAAAATGACAAGGAAGGCGAATGGAACTTAAGCACAGATATATCATCACTGCCTCAATATAAATCAGGCATTCCAATTATGGATGCATTGTACAACTTATCTTTGGAAGAATTATTGCTGGATATCCGGGAAGACGGCGCCTTTATGGCGGGTCAAAAATGGCCGGGTGTATGGACGCGCGATGTCAGCTACAGTATTTTACTTTCGCTGGCCGCCATAAGGCCCGATGCCGCCAAAAAGAGTTTAATGAAAAAGGTTCAGAACGACAGGATCATTCAGGATACAGGAACGGGCGGTTCCTGGCCGGTTTCCACCGATAGAATGACCTGGACACTGGCGGCCTGGGAAATCTATCAGGTTACCGGAGATCAGGATTGGTTACGGTACGCGTTTGGCATAATCAAAAACTCAGCCCGGGATGATCTGGCTACGGCATTCAATCCGTCAACAGGTCTATTTTATGGTGAATCGTCTTTTTTGGACTGGAGGGAACAAACCTATCCATTGTGGATGGATCCCAAAGATATCTATAAATCACAATGTCTGGGGACCAATGCCGTCCATTTTCAGACATATCATATTTTAGCTCAAATGGCAGAGATTTTGGGCGAAGACGGAAATGACTATCGTACTCGTGCCATACAGGTGAAGGATGCTGTAAACAAATGGTTGTGGCTTCCTGAAAAAGGGTATTACGGACAATATTTATATGGCCGGACATTCCTGACACTATCCCCTAAATCCGAAACTCTCGGTGAAGCATTAAGCATAATATTTAATATCGCCGATGAAGACCGGCAAAGTTCGATTATGAGTAACATGCCTTTAACTGAATTTGGACCGGTCTGTATATATCCGCAAATCCCGGATTTACCTCCATATCACAACAATGGTATCTGGCCGTTTGTTTCGGCATACTGGACCTGGGCGGCAGCAGAAGCGAATAATGTCAAGGCGGTAGAGCATGGCCTGGCTTCGGTTTACCGCAGCGCCGCATTGTTTCTGACCAACAAGGAAAATATGGTCGCTCAATCGGGTGATTATCTGGGAACTGAGATCAATTCGGACCGGCAATTGTGGAGTGTCGCCGGCAATTTGGCCATGACATACCGCGTGTTTTTCGGAATGCGCTTCACTCCGGATTCTTTACGATTCAATCCGTTTATTCCCGAGTCATATGCCGGATTAAAGGAGCTGAAAAATTTTCCGTACCGAAACGCGAGCCTCAATATTACAATTAGCGGTTTTGGAGATGCTATCAATGAAATCCAACTGGATGGAGAAAAATTAGAACATGCCGCAATTCCCGGCACCATAACGGGACAACATACAATCACCATCATTATGAACGGACAACTGCCGGGGAATACAAAGATCAATCTGGTTGAAAATTATACCGCTCCGCAAACTCCGGTGGCAAAAGTTGATCAGAATGCGCTGGTTTGGCAACCGGTCAGTCCGGACGCGGAATACATCATTGTAAAAAACGGCAGGGAAGAGGCTAAAAGTAAAGAAACCGTATTCAAGCTTCCCGATTCGAATGAGCGCGCGGAATACCAGGTGAAAGCAATTGACCCTAAAGGTTATGAATCATTTTTAAGTGAACCGGTAATGGTGAATATGGAAGAAAAAACACTGTACGCCTACCCGCCGCGGAATCAGTCAGCCGGCAAAGACGCTTATCTTGTACTGAGCAAAACTAAAAATCTCCGTATTGATTTGCGGGTGAAGATTGATGAATCCGGCACATACAGCATCGATTGTTTTTACGCGAACGGCAACGGACCAATCAATACAAACAATCAATGCGCGATCCGTACACTGGTAATTGATGGAATGGTCGCGGGTAAAATGGTGATGGCGCAGCGCGGCACCGAAAAATGGGATGACTGGGGGTATAGCAACAGTATGCTCCGGGATTTTGATAAAGGAACGCACACCATCACTTTGTTATATGACGCAACCGATGAAAATATGAACGGTGAAGTAAATACGGCGCGCCTGAAACATATCCGTTTGTTTAAGATATAGAAGCAGGATAAGAATGGCACAATGGTAATATTCTTTCGCGTTGCGCCTGTAACAACAAAAAGTCAGAATATTTAGTAAATCGCTGACATCTTACTTATCGAAATTTTCAAATGCTTACCGGTATGAGAAGGGAATTATGTTTCATTTCTCATACCGGTTTTTTTTAGGGATTTAACCGTTTCGTTCCGATTATAGTTCTATATATTAATTTTTTTTTATTCTCCTTTTTCAGTTAAACAATTATATATTGGTAGAGGTAAAGCATTCATGTTTCAGGATGAGCGATTCTATCGTATACTGAATGGGGATTATCTATGAATTTGAAACCGGCCGATGAAATAATTGTAGCATTGGTGACGGCCGCTTGTGTGATTTTCATTGCAATCCTGTTTAAACAAGTCCTTCATATTCAGGCCGATTTTTTAATGTCAAACGGCCCATCGTATTTATTTATTATCTATATTCTGACAAGAGAGCAGGCCAGAAAATCTAAATTTGATAAACCATTATATTGGAGTTTAGCAATAATAACAATTTCCTTTTTGACCATAATAATGCACATTAGATGATGATATACTGGGCGGATGGATAAAAATGAGATATATTTCCCTGCTTCGTGGAATAAATGTAAGTGGTCAGAAGAAAATTAAGATGGCTGATTTAAAATCTATGTATGAGTCGCTTGGATTTAAAAACGTCATAACTTACATCCAGAGCGGCAATGTCATATTTGATGCCGAATCACTGAACAGCGGCGAATTAAAAATAAAGATTGAAAAAGCGATAGAGCGCAAATATATATTTCATGTTCCTATTGAGATTCGAACGGTTAGCGAATTTGGGAATATTATCAAAAACTGTCCTTTCGGCCCTGTTGACCCGGCGGAGGAAGGCGCGAAATTATTAGTGACATTTTTTTCATCACCGCCATCCGGAATCAGGGTTTCCGATATACAAAGCTATGCGGACGCGTCAGAAAAATTAATCGTGAGTAATAAAGAGGCATATCTTTACTGCCCCAATGGCTATGGGAAAACAAAACTGTCGAATGCCTTTTTAGAAAAAAAGCTTGGTGTCGCGGCAACAACGCGAAACTGGAAATCTGTTCATAAATTGTATGAATTATCCCAAGAGTGAAATAATAATGAACAAAGGATAGTTTGGACAATAATTAAAAAGGAAGCATTCCCGGTGATTTACACCGCCGCAGCGGGTTGATGATCAATAAATCCGGTTTAGATTAATGACAGGAGCGCAACACTGGATTCAAAATATTTGACAGCATATAAATATAATGGCGCGCGTTCTATGGTTTTGCTGCATGAGCAGTATTTAAAATCACTCCTTCGGACCTGGCGGGAAGCCAAACGCGTCAATTTAGCTCTTCCGGAAACAGAAGATTCAGATTATCAATCACTGGATACGCTCCTAAAACATATTTTTAGATCGGCAAGAGGATATATGATTTGGATGTGCGATAAATTAAATCTTCCGGATCCGGCCATCAAAGCTGTACCTGAAACGGATATCATTGAAAGCGTGGCAAATGAGTATCTTGATTACCTTTTAGAAAAATGGCGTATGCCTCTGTCCGACATTGAAGAGGATAAATTTCATTCACCGACTTTTGCATCCCGCTGGGGAGTTGAATATTGTATTGATGCCATGCTCGAGCACGCGGTGATGCATCCGATAAGGCATGAGTTTCAGCTAAAAAATTTAATGACTATTTACCAAAACAAGTCAGAAAGTATTAAATAGGAAAACATAAAAAAACAATTGGCATTACACATCAAATGATAAGGAGTAAGAAATGAAACGTAAAGCATCAGCAGTTTGGAAGGGCGGTTTAAGAGGCGGACAGGGAACCATGTCCACAGATAGTGGTGTACTTTCCGGGACTCAATACTCATTCAGTACCCGTTTTGAGGATGGTATCGGAACAAATCCGGAAGAGTTAATCGGGGCAGCCCATGCAGGTTGTTTCTCAATGGCTTTATCTGGTCAGTTGGAAAATATGGGTTTTGCGCCGGAAAGCATCAACACACAGGCTGCGGTAAAACTTGAAAAAACAGATGCCGGTTTTACCATTACACAAATACATCTGGAGGTTAAAGCAAAAATTCCGGGAGCAGACCAGGAAAAATTTGAAACGGCGGCAAAAAACGCTAAATCCGGCTGCCCTGTATCACGGGTATTGAATGCTGAAATTACAATGACCACTATTCTCGAATCATAAAAAGAATCAATTATTTCATACGGGACGAATTATTCAGACCTTGATTCGACAGAAAGCTTATCCCGATCCGATGTTGACGGTCGGGTATGCTTTTGTCTGAAATGAGTTTATTGCAATCCGTCAAATTTCACCCGGTTCGGATCCCGGGTTAAAGGAGTCTTTCGCTTGCTGCACATTTTTGTAGATGCGGACGCGTGTCCGGTTAAACAGGAAGTCTATCGCGTCGCCAAACGATATGACCTTAATGTCACATTAGTAACAAACTCATGGATGCGTGTGCCGAATGAACCATGGCTGGCGCTCGAAATTGTCGGTGACGGGCTGGACGCGGCCGATGATTGGATCGCCGAAAATGTGAAGTCAGACGATATCGTAGTCACAGCCGACATACCACTTGCCAGCCGCTGTCTGAAGCAGGGCGCGCGTGTTATTGGTTCAACCGGAAAACCGTTTACCGATAGTAATATCGGTGAAGCTGTAGCGACCCGTAACCTTTTGTCAGAGCTGCGCGGCGCGGGAGAGATAACAGGCGGTCCGCCACCGCTGCAGAAGCGCGACCGGTCACGTTTTCTTCAGCAGCTTGATGATGTGATTCAATCAATTCTCCATAAGCAGCGGTTCAAATCCGGCTGATCAACGGATCATCCGGGGTGTTTGTCCGAAAACATATAGCTGCCGTAAAAATCTGTTCACTAATGTTTCTGCTGTTTTGCTGACCTTTTTATCACTAATTCTATTACGACAGGATTTCCCATTTTTACTTTTTTATCAATATAAATAATAACATTTCTATAACTTTCCTTATTGTCTTTAGTGATAAAATATATGCTGCGCTGAAGGCTGCAGATAAATGGACTGTTGAGCCCGGTAATGGACTTGTTGACTCGTCTATGATATGAAAGCAGGGAACTGGATAATTATTTTCCACTGTCCTAATCTCGGGAAATATTATGTCGATTATCCGTGATGAAATAATCATTAGGGAGGCAATTCATGCGTTATGGTGTTCTTTTAATTCTTGGATTATTTGTTTTTCTAAGTTCCTGTGCAACGGTACCCCCTCCTTCGGAAATTGACGATGAAACTGATCTTGTCCTGGACCTGCCGCCGTATTCCGGTGAGAAACTTACCATCGCGGTCCTCGATTTGCAAAACCAAACCGAATTTGACGACCCGAGAATCGGCCGGGGAGTCGCCAACATGTTAGTAACCGCGCTGGTAAATTCCGATCGTTTTACCGTAGTGGAGCGAAATTCTGAAGCGATTCAAAAACTGCTGGAAGAACAGGCGCTCGGGTTAAGCGGAGTCGTGGACGCGGCTACAGCAGCCAAAGTGGGTAAAATGTTAGGAGCGAAGGGTGTTGTTATCGGTGAAGTCAGTGAATTCGGCATTCGAAAAACAGGGGCTTTTGTGGGAGTCGGGGGCAAAAAAACCATTACAACCAGGGTCGTCATTGACGCGCGGATGGTAGATGTGGAAACAGGGAGAATTATGATGGCTTCCCCGGGTATTGGTAAAAGCAGAACAAGCACTTCGGGGATCGCTCTGACATTCGAATTCGGAACTTCCGGATTTGACGAAACTACTATCGGTATGGCCACGAGGAAAGCGGTAAACCAGATTGTCAAAAAATTTGCCATGACATTCAACCCGACTAATATTTAATGTTAGTGTCTCAATAAAGACACTATGATTTAATTTCATGGAGGATGTATGAAAAGGACTATTTTGTATTTTCTTCTGTTTTTAACGATTGGTTTTATGACTGTTCACGCGGATGACAACACTACGGATTTTAAGATTACCCCACCGCCGGTATCATGTATCAAATTTTTTCCCGGAGTAAAACAGTTCTCAGTCACGGGTATTTATTATAAAATGGGAGAACTTGAGGGTCAGACGGGATCCAGTGACAGTCCCGTCGCGTACGGGTTTAACGCAAATTACGCGTTTTCCTCTCCTAGTACCTTATTTGGAGCTCAAAACGGTGGTATCATTACTTTCTCTTATATGAGAATCACCATGCCGGCGGGTGCTTCCGAAATTTATGATGAGGATATAAGTACCAATTCTTTTAATTTGGGTTATACGGCGGTTTTGGATCTGATCAATGGAGAGAAAAGAGATATTGCCGGAGAAATAATCGCGCTCAAGCCCACATGGGCGGTGTTTTTTGGCAGCTCTATCAATTACTTCAGTCTGAACATGGGGCCTTTGTATCAGGCATTTGGACATTCACAGGATATCGAAGCCATAAACCTTATAACGAGTTTTTCTTTGGGCTCGGCCGCTGATTTTCCTATCGGATCTCATATTGCCCTGGTCCCATTTATCCGTTATACAGTGAATATAGCGCAAACCATTATGGATGTGCCTGAACCATTTAATCCCGATAAGCTATACTCGGAAACTTATACATCTGACTACAGTTATCTGGATTATGGTATGGATATCGATCTAAGGCCTTTCAGCAATTCACCGGACTGGATCATCAGTCTGGGAACTGCAATGGCCCAGGTGGAAGGAATGAAAAACGGTAATCTTCTCATCACTTTGGGCATCAAACATGAAATTGGCAAGTACTACAGCAGCACAACGGTAGGACCCGCGCTTCACTAATTCTATAATCCCATTCAAAAATCATACCCCCCAGCCATCTTGGTCGGAGGGGTATGATTTATTCAATTGATTTTAGTGATTTCGAAAAACTATTTGATTTCCATTTTTCAAGTTAACCGGATTTACATCCACAAATTATTTAATCATTTGCTGAATGAAACAGGAATTATTCCCTAAGATTTAATAGTTAAACAGACAAAAGCCTGTGTCCGGATTTTTGTGATGTTTTGTAAAAATCAAAGTTGGAATCAGGTCTTAGCGCGGCGAAGAATGGTTAAATTATTTTTATCAGGGGATAAATTATGTCTGAGAAAATCCGTTTTACAGAACAGACAGGTTTCTATCAGGAACTGAGGTCACGGGTCAATGAGTATTTCACACAGAACAAAATGACGCAAACCGGAGGATGGCGCATCTTTTTAAAAGGCTCCATCATCTTTTCACTCTTTATTACATCTTATGTCTTACTCGTATTTTTTACGACTTCATGGATAATGGCGATTATTTCAGCTTTTGCCCTTGCCCAGGGATTCGCCCTGATAGGCTTTAATATTATGCATGACAGTGTGCACGGCAGTTTTTCAAAAAACAAAAAACTAAATAAAACGCTTGGTTATACCCTGGATTTGATCGGCGGAAGTAAACGGTTGTGGTATCATAAACACAATATTTTACACCACACCTATACAAATATTGCCGGGGTGGACATGGATTTGGATTCAAACGGTCTGCTGAGATTAAGCCCAAACCAAAAATGGCGCCCCTGGCACAGGTTGCAGTTTTTATATGCTTTTCCCATGTACAGTTTATTGACACTTTCGATGATTACCTTTACCGATTTCCATAAATTCTTTAACGGCCGCATAGGGAATTATAAATTGCCAAAGCCATCCGCCGGTGAAACGACACTTTTTTTATTAGCTAAGATTTTTTACTTTGTATATACTTTGATAATCCCACTGTTTTTTAACCCGTTTCTTTATGTACTGGGTGTTTTTTTACTGGTTCATCTCATTCTTGGATTCACATTTTCTATCGTTTTTCAGCTTGCTCACACGGTTGATGATAATGAATTTCCGGTTGTTGATAATGAAAGGGGAGTAATAGAAAATGAGTGGGCTATTCACCAGGCTCAGACAACGGCAAATTTTTCACCAAAAAGCCGACTGGCGAATTGGTATCTCGGAGGATTAAATTTTCAGATTGAACATCATTTGTTTGCCAGAATTAGTCATGTGCATTACCGGAAAATCAGCAGGATTGTCCAACATGTTTGTACCGATTTCGGCATAAAATATACATCCTATTCCAATATTTTCAAGGCGATACTGGTTCACTGGAAATGGCTTTATATGATGGGCAAAAAACCGGCTCTTATCGTCGAATAGTTAATAAAGAAGGGGTGTTCATTTTGGAATATCCCTTCATCTTTTCCTAATGCGCGGGTATATTAATCGATGTTGATAAGCCGAACTTCTGCGGTGAATTTAAACCGGATTGCGGTATTATTTCCATTCCTCCGCCAATTTGTTCCGGCATTAACGCGTGATGGCAGTTTATAAAGGCCTGCGGTCACTTTCTTGTAAAAAGCATACCCATTTATCTAATTTAGATTTGAGCTCCTAATTTCTTAAGATGATTATCAGATAGCTCATTCTGCTCAGTTAACCGCACAGTTTGTAAATCGTAAGCAATCTTTTATTTTTTAATATTTAGATGTTTAGAAATGAAATTATGTATATTATATCCGCAAATTGGATTGTGATGATGTGAATAAGATCTGCGCGCCCGTGGTATGTGGATGGTGATGCGTTTTGGTTCGCTTTCTTTTTAAATAGAGATTATTTTCAGATATGAACATGGATGGCCGTTCTAATCATCTTTCATTTTACAGAAAAGACATCCTGCTATGATAAAGAAAACGTTTGGAACATTTGCCGGGGTATTTACACCTACAACATTGACAATTTTAGGTGTAATAATGTACATCAGACAACCCTGGGTTGTTGGAAATGCCGGCATTGTTGGGGCTTTGATGATCGTATTACTGTCTGTGGCAATCACCTTTACTACGGCCCTGAGCTTGTCTTCCATCACTACCAATGTCAGAATTGGCGCGGGCGGCGCTTTCAGTTTAATATCGCAATCGCTTGGTCTCGAAATTGGCGGGGCGATCGGCATTCCATTTTACTTCGCCCAGGCCATTGCCGTGGCCATGTATATTTTTGGATTCAGGGAAGGTCTTCAAACGCTTACGCCTGATGCCAGTCCTTTGCTTCTCGATATGGCTGTTTTTATTTTGGTGATGATCATTGCTTTCATCAGTACAAGCTTTGCGTTTAAAATTCAATATGTCATTTTAGGTGTCATCGCTCTGTCATTAATCTCAATATATGGCGCCTTATTTGTGAATGAGCTGAATTATAATGTCGAGTGGTTTGGTAAATATCCCGGGTCTGTTGAAAATAATTTTAGCGGTTCATCATTTTGGGGCGTGTTTGCCGTATTCTTTCCGGCAGTGACAGGCGTTATGGCCGGTTCTAATATGTCCGGTGATCTGACCAATCCGAGGAAAAGTATTCCGTATGGTACCATATCTTCGGTCATTCTTACCACTATTATTTACATTAGTTTAATTTTTGTCGCGGCCGTATTGGCAACGCCAGATGAATTATCTCAAAACTACAATCTGTTTATTGATAAAGCCCTGTTCAGTCCAATAGTGTTGGCGGGTTTATTAGGCGCGACGCTTTCATCAGCTCTTGGCTCATTTGTCGGAGCGCCCAGAATCCTGCTGGCATTGGGTGAAAAAAACATTCTTCCTGAAAGCCATAAACTAGCCAAAACTTCAAAAAGGGGTGAACCGGTCAATGCGATGCTGGTAACAGCAGTCATTGTTTTATTCGGAATCTCGCTCAGAGACTTAAATACGATAGCCCCGCTGTTAACCATGTTTTTTATGATCACCTACGCTATGGTGAATGTTGTTGTGCTGGTGGAACAAACACTGGCATTGCCCAGCTACCGGCCTACATTAAAAGTCCCAATCGTGATACCGACGATTGGCGCTTTCGGTTCGATTGCGATAATGTTTGTTATGAATGTGATCGTGGCGTTGTTTTCATTGATATTTATTGTGTTTTTTTATTTTTATCTGGTGAAAAAAAATATCAAATCAGCGGCGGGCGACTCGCGTAGCGGGTTATTTACCGCCCTGGCGGAATGGGCCACTAAAAAGACGAATAACCTGCGTCCGCAAAGAGAAGTGAGATCATGGCGTCCCGATTTACTCATACCTATGACTATGCCGAAAGATATAAGAAGTTCTTTTAAACTTATTCAGTCAATTGTCTCCCCGAAAGGTTCCATCAAGATTTTAGTTCTTCGGAACGAAAATGAGATTGAACAAAAAAATATGGAAAACTTTTTAAAAAACGCAATTCAAAAATTTAAGGAAAGTGAATTACCGGTGTCTTTTACAGTAATTGATAATACCGATTTTAATAATACAATAAATATAAGCATGCAGTCCCTAAACGCGGCTTTCTTTAAACCAAATATCCTTTTTATCAGTGTCGATTCAGCAAATTCTAATGAGGATTATTATGACAGACTTTTAATAGACGCAAAAAAGAATAACTTTGGCGTGATTATATACGTGCCATTTTCAACCGCCGGTTTAGCTATTGAAAAAAATATTAATTTGTGGATGACCAACATTCCGGCCGATTGGAAAGAGACCTTTAGCGTTAAAAATAATGATTTATCGACGCTGGTCTCCATATTGATTTGCAGGAATTGGAAGGGATCTATTGATGTACACCTTTTAAATAATGATCCTCTGCTGGCAATTACCGATGAAGATATTGAAGACTTTCGGGTAATGGTTAGGTTTCCAAGTAAGACGACAATTGCCGTTAAAACCGGCAATTTGATTGAAAATGTTAAAAAAGAACGAAATACCGATATAAATATTATTAACATTGATCAGGGTATGACTATTGATGATATGGTTAAGATTGTGATTGAATCCCGGATCTCTGCCATATTTTGCGCTGATTCAGAATACGAAAACGTTCTGGTATAACACATATTCCGTTGCGGTAAGCTTATAATTAAGTTGAACGCGGAGTAAACATGACCTTTCAGGATCTGTACAGTCAATTAAAAGCCGCTTACAACGAATCAAACTTAAATGATATTACTACACGAATTATTGAACTGTATCGCCATAATAATGATGCGGCAATATTAAAACTTGGCAGAAAGATAAAAGAATTCGCCGAGCTCGATAGCTCAAAGGCAAATCGGCTGTTTAGCCAATTAATATTGCTTTATCATCCTGACAAACTAAACTATTACCGGAATATGCTTGAAAAGCATCATTTGCAGAAGGATCACGAGAAATTAAGTCAGTTCACGCATATATTTATAATTCAGGAAGCCCTGAACACCTCAATTGTTCATTATGATTTTGATTATGAAAACCTTTATTATTCTCAGGTGCAATATGGGCTGGATGAAGATGATCTGAGTTCAATGGGTCAAACAGACTCATTGGAAACTGGATGGGATCATGAGGTTGCCGCGGTGCCCGATGATCGTTTTATTGATTTTCTAAAGGCATTTCAGAATCAAGAAAACATAGATTTTAATACTAATTCTCCTGATTTTATCCTGGAGCAGCTGGTGGGGGAACTTGATTTGTCTGATTCAAATATTGGTGACTTAAAAGGCGTGGAATACTGCAAAAATATTACATCTATAGATCTTTCCCGCAATCAAATAATTGATATTTCAGAACTAAGTGAGCTGGTGAACCTGGAGTCCGTTTATCTTTCAAATAACTATATTTCCGATATTTTCATTTTATCAAACCTGATAAATTTAAAATATATCGATCTGTCTTTTAATGACATGTCTGATATAGAGCCGTTAATGGATCTGGATAAGCTTGAATATTTAAATGTCATCGGCAATGTGGTCCCGGTTGAACAAATCAATAGAATGCGAAAGAGAGGCGTAGTCGTCATTGACTAAACGATTCAATTGATCTTTCTTCAGCAATGTCTGAAAAAGGCAGTAATTTTTTTTGGCTGCTGTTTATTTCCAATACAATTTCGATTTATTTTATGAATATTGAGGGAATAATGATTTTATCCGCCATCTCTGTTCTGGTTATAATCTCGGCTGTTTTACATATCAAAGCCGATTATAAAAAACAACGATATCAAACTTATATTTTTAAACCGCTGACAATTGGTTTGATTATTTTGATCACATTTATACAAGCGGCCGAAGTTTCTCCGGCTTACCGATATCTGATTATTGCCGGTTTATGCTTTGCTCTGATCGGTGATATTTTTTTGATGCTGCCTTCGGATCGATTTTTATTTGGGCTGTCCAGTTTTTTTGTAACTCATGTTTTCTACATCCTTGCTTTTATAAGTGATTCAAGTTTCCCGGTAAGTTATATATACCTCATACCGGGTTTAATTTTGAGCGCCGTCTTTTTAAAAATATTACTTCCTCATGCGCGCTTGAAAACAGTCCCGGTTATAATATATTCCATGATCCTGGTGTTTTTGCTCTGGCAGGCGGCCGGCCGGATGGAAGAGATGTTTACACATAGTTCAATCATTGCGTTGATCGGAACAATCTTATTCGTCTTTTCTGATGTCGTTTTGGCATATAACCGGATTGTCAAAAAATTCAGGAGCGCGCAGTTAATCATTTTGAGCACATACTATACAGCCCAATTATTGATCGCTTATTCTGTATAGTATTGTTCTTTACTTAAAGATTAAGTATATGACAAATGATATGATTTCAGATGATTAAATATGTTAATGGTATCTCTTTTTTTAGATTGTTTTCGACGAGAGGGCAGTGTTCAATGCCCTGTAAAATAGTGTAATCCCGGTCTTTATTTTAACATCACTAATTATAGAACTGTTAACTCAATAGTCTTCGTTGCATTCATTTTCAAAGATGTCTCAGTATTCATCCAAATCACTGACCAGGAAGGCATTTAAATTATCAGTTACAAAAGTTTTTACCCATACCGGTAACTCGTGGCCGTCTAAAAGTGGAATATCATTGCGATAGACATCATCCAGCCATTTCCGACTCTTTTCGGTGACCGCGCGCCACATATTTGATTGTCTCAAAAAGCGGGTCCGGAGAATCTCGAAAACCAGAACGGTGGAAAGCAGCGTAAATAAATCGACATTCTGTCCTGTTTTGATGTTTTTTGAGAGTTTTTGAATTGTATTCAGATCGAGTTTAAGTACATGGGCCAGATCATCAGTAATCCGGAATCCTCCGTCGGATTGCTGCCTTGCGAGCAGTGACATCAATACATCAGTCGCGCTTATGTTATCAGAGGAAAGGCATGACTCGGACTGACAATTCATTTCGTCCTTATCAATATAATGACTCTTTTCAAAGTTGATAGAGGACTTCTTCAACTCGCAAATCTTAGGTGGGAAATGTATATCATTAGAAATTTTCATGGGCGCGGTTTTTACCTGATCGTGCCAACCGGTGGTAACCAGAGTCGGGACCGGTCTGAGTTTGACTTCGCCAAAAGTTTTTTCGTTTTTCTTCCGTCTTTCTACTCCCAGAAAACTGGTATGTTTCGAAAGGATACTATATTCCTTTGAAAGTTCGATAATCAGGTCGGTTGTTTTGTGTGGTTTCCGTTTTTGCTGCAGGGATCCTGAGCTTTGATCCGACTCCTCCAGATCACGGATTCGTTCCCTGGCCCATAGTTGCGGCAGGGGCATGTTTTCATTTGAAGTTTCGATCACCTCAAAATGCCATTCTTTCCTTTCCGCTCCGGCGCGGCCGTGTACAACTATTCGGGAAGGCAGGGAGGTCACTAAAGCTCCGCGGGCGAAAATTGTGGATACTGTATCGCCAAATAAAGTGGGATGAGCCGGCGCCTGTTCAATATCCTCGCCGTCCCAGAAAATACTTTCTATTTCCAGTTCAGGGCGCATGATCCGGTCAAAGATTCTCAGCACTTTAGTTTCAATTCGTTCTCCCGGATAAACAAATTCCGCTGCTCCGTTGCCCGCGCGCGCCACGCCTTTGATCAGGTGTTCATTGGGTCCGCTACCGATGCCGATCGAGAAAACTCTCGTATGTGAGCGGTTGGAAGCCACGAGATCGATGATTTTCTGTTCATTTCCGACTTCACCGTCGGTTAATAATAATATCGTTCGTCCGTTCTCCGCAGATTCTGAATAGATTTCCTTCAATGGTTCATAGATTTCAGTACCACCCAGGATGGCCTGGGTTCTTTCCAATTTATTGAGAGCCAAAGTCAGTTTGTCTTCCGAGTAGTCTTGTGATTTGATGAAAAATGAATTAAACGATGACCCAAAACGATACACATTAAATTTGCATGCCTTTGGTAATGCCTTAAGGCAGATCTCCAATGCCTTTTTTGCTTCAAGAATCGAATCTCCCGACATAGACCCGGAACAGTCCAGCAGAAAAATCACTTCCTTTGATCTGGTTTTAGGGGTGAAATAAATTTGCGGAATCGAAAAATCCAGTTGCCAGTAAGAATAATCACCGTCATTGCAGCAATAGGCCGCGCCGGATTCACTCTCCCCTGGATCGATTATAAGGATAAAATCACGATCCATGTTCACTGAATCGCTGACAAATTCAACAGCTACAAGTTTCTTCCGCAGTTTAATTCTGATAGGATGTGTGATGGATTCCACGGAGGCCAGACCGCCGTCATGATAAATGTTAAGTTGCAATGATAAACCGTAGGGGACTTCCGGCGCGTAGGGTGGATTTACAATGTCATGAATTGGAATCCCCTGATCGTCAGGCATGTCGCCCGGGATATAACGAGGGGAAATAGTTGTCGGCAGCGTGAAACGATAGTTGTGACCTTCGCTGTCAAGCAGCATTACCAGCTCGATTTCAACAATTACCTCCATACCGGGATTCAAATTGCCGACAGACAGCGTAAAAATATTCGGCCTCTCCTCATCCAAAAGATAGGCGCCGTCGCCAGCCATTAATGCATCGTCGTATTTATCGAAAGCCTTGTCACGCTCTTCTATCTTCCCGTCAATCCGTCTTTCCCCAACCCAGACCCGAAAACCGGTAATAGCGCTGCTTTCCGGTAACGGGAATTTATAAACAGCTTCAATGGCATTTTTTTCTTTATTACGGAATTTTTGCCGGATGATAATCTTTGCCCCGCGACCAAGCAATTCACCATTCACAGTAACACCTGTCAAAGGAACGGAATGGTTGTTTGTTGAGAAAAGACCACAAAAAGCACTCATTTTTTATCTCCTTTTAAAATCGATTTAGCTATACGAATAAGCTCGGTAATCCGCCGCCCTTTGTCCTGTTCTACATCGCGTCGGATATGAATCTCGATTCCCGGGATAATGGGATATCTGACCCATATATCCCTGACAGACTCCGGTGTGTTTTCCAAATCGGTTTTTGTCAGTTCCTGAATAGCGGCCAGTTTGATTCCCTGTTCCTGATTTGCCCGGATTTCTTGTAATTTATGCAAGTGACTGTCATAATAAAATCCACCGCGCCCTCTTCCGGCCGGCGGCTCAAGAAGTCCTTGTTGTATATAGTATCGTATGGTACGTCGTGTGTATCCGGTTAGCTCAGATAACTGCTCAATGGTATATTTTTTGTTTTTCATGGATTTATAATAACAGTTGACTGTCGTAAAAGCAATAAGAAAATAAAATATTTTGATTCTGTTGGATCGATGTTTTTTGTTGGAGATTTTTGATCATACTTTTGTTATGATCATTAAATATGATGATGTGTTCTTAGGAAGAATCATAAACCGGGAAGGGAATCGGCCAATGGGGTGATTCCCGGTTCCGAAGTTTTCATAGTTGCAAATTCCATTATGCATCATTAATATGGTTGACAGTAGAATGTCATGAAAAGAGAACTTTAATCGCATGAAGTCTGATATACCTGATATCAAAGTAAAAAAAGAGAAGCGGGAGAAAACAGTCCCAAAACTTATTCCGTTGTATCATGTGATTCTGCTTGATGATAACGATCATAGTTATGATTATGTCATCGAGATGCTGATGCAGATTTTTGGCCACAGCCGTGAAAAATCTTTTCAGATGGCCAGGGAGGTTGATACAAAAAGTCGCGTGATTGTGGATACTACCCATATGGAAAGGGCGGAGATGAAGCAGGATCAGATCCATGCGTACGGAGCCGACTGGAGAATTCCGCATTGCAAAGGTTCCATGTCAGCCGTCATTGAACCGGCGGAAAATCAGAAATCATGATTCAAAGGCCGGAGAAAGCGTGTGATGATGTTCTCCGGGAATAGTCTATGCCGAAAAAACCGGTAATATTTGAAATAATTGATGTTGAGTGCTATCACGGTTATAAATCCAACGAACGGCCCTTGTCTTTCACCTATCGCGAACAGCGATGGAAGGTGGATGAAATCCTGGACCGCTGGTATGAAAGCGGTGTCGTGGCCGGATATCCGAATCTGGATTATTTTAAAGTGCGGACGGATGAAGGAGGGGTCTTTTTGTTACGTCATAACATCAGATATAAAACCTGGGCCATCCGTCAAATTTAAATACGATTCCCATCCACATATCCAAATAAATTCTGAATTTTCTATTGTAATTGAATTGTTGATTTTTTATACTGGTGTACATGAGTACAATATCAAGATGAATTGACAATGAACAATGTCGATCATTCCCTGCGCCTGATATTTTTTGCGGATACGCATCTCGGATTTGATTATCCCATGCGTCCGCGAATTAATATCCGGAGACGCGGGCCCGATTTCTTTAAAAATTTTTATCAGGTCCTTGATTACGCGCGCGCTCACAAACCTGATCTGGTTATTCATGGTGGTGATTTGTTTTTCAGAAGCCGGGTACCAGAGAAGATTGTAGACATGGCGTATCAGTCTTTAGCAGATTTAGCCGATTTCGGCATCCCCGTATTTATTGTTCCGGGAAATCACGAGCGATCGAGATTACCGGTATCGATTTTTTTGTCGCATCCCGGGATAAAAATATTTTCAGTTCCAAAAACATACCTGATTGAGACCGTTCATGGTGAAGTTTCCATTTCAGGATTTCCGTCTGTTCGCGAAAATATCCGTGATCACTTTAATGCCGTTATCCGTCAAACCGGTTACGCTGATCACGAAAGCAAAATCAGAATGTTATGCATGCATCAGACCGTCGAGGGCGCCATGGTAGGACCAAATTCCTACACATTCCGTTCAGGGAAAGATGTAGTAAATATAGATGATATTCCTTCAAATCTTACCGCGGTCCTATCCGGTCATATACACCGGAGTCAAATATTGCGGACAGCAGACAATATACCTGTGATTTATCCGGGATCAACGGAACGAACCTCGTTTGCCGAACGCTCTGAAACGAAAGGATTCTATGATATCAGGATATGCGCCGAAGACAGGAATCATCAAATTGTCAAAACGGATTTTATAAAACTGAATGCCAGACCGATGACGGATATTATGATTAACGATTCCATCACTGAAAATGAACTGGAGGGATATCTGGCTGCAAAATTTTCGTCACTTCACCCTGAATCAATTGTGAGAATAAGGACAGGCAATGTGATAGATAGAAAGATAAAATCAAAATTGACATCAAGCTTTTTGAGAAATATCGCTCCGGCCCATATCAATATTCAGCTCAGTCCTGTTTTTGAACGCTTATGAAAAAAGAAGGGCATTTTGATTGAACTTTAGGTGTGATATTAATCCATTAAATGATCAAAAATTCTTCTAAAATCGACTAAATTACATTTAAATCCGTCCATTCAGTCGAATTTGTTTAAACTCAGTTCAATAAAAACAATAACTTACGAGTTGGTACGGCATTTGAAATAGAATATCTTGAAAACAGTCCAACAACCCAAAGGAGAAGGAAATGAAATTAGTAACGACATTTTTAGTCATCTTTTTTGCAGCCCTTTCATTATACGGTCAGGAAGTGCAGGTGAAGGAGAAAGTTAAGACGGAAGCAAAAGAAAAAGTACAGCTCAAAGAGCAGGCAAAAACAGCCGAAAAAGAGCAAGTCCAGGTTAAGAACGAATTGAAAGAACAAGAACAGACTAAAAGCAAAGAAATGATTCAGACCAAAACCAAAACAGAAGAGCAGGTAAAAGAAAAAGTTCAGGAAAAAGCGGAAGAAAAAGCGCAGATCAAAACAAAAGAGCAAACAAAAGAACAAACCGGATTTATTGATGAAGACGGCGACGGCATCAATGACAAGTCAAAGAAGGATGAAGGAAGTCAGTTTAAGGAAACAAATAAAACTCATTCCGGTGAAGGAACCACAGGCGAAGACGCGGCTAAACTGATTCAAAAAGGAAAGAAGTAATCATCGCGGAACTTCCACATCAATAAAACTGAATATGAATGAAGGAGCAGAGATGCTCCTTTTTTTTGTTTTAAATATCTTTATTGAGTCTTCCTGTTTATGCGCCTCAATGTGAATCCATTCTCAAAACTGCCAAATTTTTTCCCGCCATTCTCAAATTTAAGAGAAAAATCGGTTCATTTAACATCATGCTCCTTGATCGTTTCATATTTCACAAGGGTATATGATCTAAAATTTTTTTGGTACGATTTTTGTAAATCTATATTGAAAAATGTAGATATTTCTACAGCTTAAACTATAGGTTGTGAGGATGGAAGAGAAAAAAGGCCAAAAAAATGTACTGTATCCGATAGGGATGGTCGCCAAAATTTTTGATATTTCTGTGGCGACGCTCCGGCTGTATGAAGCGGAGGGATTAATCATTCCGCACAAAAGTAAGGGAGGACATCGTCTGTTTACAGATGTTGATCTTGACCGTATCCACTGTATCAGGGATATGATTGATGAAAAAGGCCTGAATCTGGCGGGAATCCGCATGATGTTGTCGGCAATTCCCTGCTGGGAGTTAAAACCATGCTCCCTTGAAGAGCGCCAGAGTTGCGACGCTTATTATGAATCCAACTCTCCATGCTGGATGGTCGAAAATAAAGCTGAAATTTGTACCAATGAGGACTGTAGTCAATGTCCCGTATATACGCAATCAAACAATTGTACCAATATAAAAATGATTTTAAAGAAATATTGGAGGGCGAAAGGTAATGGCTAAGAAATTCGACAGACGCGAATTTATCAAAATAATGGGTGTCGGTACCGGAGGGGTGATGGTCGGTTCATCCATGTTGCATGCGCTGGATTTTGGTTCGCTTAATGCCGTCACGCAAGGGGCGATGGACAGAACCCCGACCTACTGCGAGATATGTTTCTGGAAATGCGCCGGATGGGTTTATAAAAAAGATGATAAACCATGGAAGATTGTAGGTAATCCGGATGATCCCAACAGCAACGGGCGGTTTTGTCCTCGGGGGACAGGCGGAGTTGGCACTTATAACGATCCTGATCGTTTAAAAACACCGCTAATCAGGGTTGAAGAGCGTGGAAAACAGGTTTTCCGTGAAGCATCCTGGGAAGAAGCGTTCGACTATATCGCTGAAAAAATGATTGATATTAAAGAAAATCATGGTCCGGAATGCGTGGCTTTGTTTACGCACGGTTCCGGCGGTGACTATTTTAAAACATTATTGCGGGGATATGGCTCAAACAACATCGCGGCTCCATCATACGCTCAGTGCCGCGGACCGCGTGAAGAAGCTTACATGCTTACTTTTGGCGAGGCGGTCGGTTCTCCGGAAAGAACCGATATCGAAAACAGTAAATGCATTGTTCTGATCGGATCACACATTGGTGAAAATATGCATAACGGCCAGGTTCAGGAATTCTCGAAAGCAGTGGCAAATGGAGCCTCGGTGATCACGGTTGATCCCAGATTTTCGATTGCCGCCAGCAAATCCAAATATTGGCTTCCAATAAAACCGGGGACAGATATAGCCTTACTTCTTGCCTGGATTCATGTGATTATTTATGAAGAATTATATGATAAAAAATATGTAGACAAATATACCTATGGGTTTGAACAATTAAAGGCCGCGGTAAAAGATAATACACCGGAGTGGGCGTACTCGATCACAACTATTAAACCGGATGTAATCCGTGATACCGCCAGGGAAATGGCAAAGAACGCGCCGGCTACTTTAGTGCATCCGGGACGCCATGTAACATGGTACGGTGATGACACGCAACGTGTCAGGGCAGGAGCGATTCTTAACGCGCTGCTTGGCTCCTGGGGACGCAGGGGAGGATTTTATGTTCCCGCGAAAGCTCATCTGGCCAAACCAAAATTGCCTCCGTTTCCCGCGAACAAAAAGAGCTGGAAAGACGCGTTCCCCGGGAGATTCCCGCTGGCGAGCCTGGCCTTATCCTCTGGAATCTGTGACGCGACAATCCCTTCACCGGAAAATGATTGTTCATTCAAAGGGTGGATCGTTTACGGAACAAATTTACCGTTGACGCTGCCCGAACCGAAAAAAACGCTGGAGGCGATTCAGAATCTTGAACTCCTTGTGGCGATTGATATCATGCCCGCGGAAATTACCGGTTGGGCCGATGTAGTGCTTCCTGAATGTACATACCTGGAACGTTATGATGACATAAGAATCTCTCCGGCACGAGTCCCGACAATCGCGTTGCGCGCGCCGGCATTCGAGCCTAAGTATAATACAAAACCCGCATACTGGATGGCCAGGGAATTGTCAAAGAAACTTGGACTTCAGCAATATTTTCCGGCTGAAACCATGGAAAAACATATCGATCTGCGTCTCAAGACAATCGGCAGCAGTCTGAAAGAAATGAAGAAGATTGGCGTTAAGCGGTTTGAAAATGAATATGACCTCTATTTTCTAAATGGAGAAGATTATGAGTTCGGCACGCCAACCGGTAAGATCGAATTATATTCGACCATACTGGGCGACGCGGGATTTGATCCAATTCCTCAATATACCGCGCATGAGGAACCACCTGAAAATTATTACCGACTTCTTTACGGTCGCGCGCCGATGCATACTTTCGGCAGGACAGCAAATAATCCGAACCTGAATGATCTGATGGATGAAAATGAAGTCTGGGTAAATCCTAAAGTCGCGAAACAATGGGGAATCAAGAATAGGCAATATATCAAATTAGAGAACCAGGATGGTGTCATATCCAACAAAATTCGCGTAAAAGTGACTGAACGAATTCGTCATGATTCTGTCTATATGGTTCATGGATTCGGTCACACACAGAAACAAATGACCCGTTCTTATCAGAAGGGTGCAAATGACACGGAACTGATCAGCAGGGTTAAAGTTGATCCGATTATGGGAGGCACGGGAATGCGTGTTAATTTTGTCACCTTTAAGAGGGAGGTAGCGTAAATGTCTCGATATGCAATGGCTATAGATACAAAACGATGTGTGGGTTGCGCCGATTGCGTTGTTGCCTGCCAGACAGAAAATAATGTTCCGATAGGATACTGTAAAGACTGGATTGTTGAGGAAATGACCGGTGTCTATCCGGAATTACAGCTTGAAATCCGCTCAGAACGATGCAATCACTGTGAAGACGCGCCCTGTGTGCGTTCCTGCCCGACCAGCGCCAGTCATTATGAAGAAGGTGGCATTGTTCTGGTAACTCATGAGGAATGTATCGGTTGTAAAGCGTGTATCGCTTCCTGCCCTTACGATGCAAGATTTGTTCATCCGGAAGGCTATGTGGATAAGTGTACATTTTGTATTCACAGAGTTAAAGACGGAAAAGATCCGGCATGTGTCAGCGTCTGTCCGACACACGCGATGATTTTCGGAGATCTGGATGATCCGAACAGTGAGATCTCAAAAGCAATCCGTACAAGAAAAAATAAGACACTCATCCCGGAAGCAGGTACAAAACCTCATGTTTATTATCTGCTGTAAAATAAGAACCGGTTTTTAGGATTTGTAAATAAAATTTCTGGAGAATCAAAATGAAAGAAATAACCATCACATCAGGGAGAATGAATCCGGGTATTGATCCGGTGCTTCATGCGTGGGGCTGGGAAATCCCTGTTTACCTGTTTCTTGGAGGGCTTGTTGCCGGTATTCTGTTCTTCTCAACTCTTTATTATATCCGCGGCCGACAGAATGACTACCCGACAGCGGTGAAAATAGCGCCGTTATTTGTCCCGGTGTTTTTATCAATCGGCTTGCTGGCGTTGTTTCTCGATTTGTCGCATAAACTCTATTTTTGGCGACTGTACACGACAGTCCGGTTTGAGTCACCGATGTCCTGGGGCGCGTGGACGCTTCTCTTAATCTTTCCGCTCTCCATACTCTGGATTGCAACATGGATTGAGGATGTATTTCCTAAATGGGACTGGAAATATAAGATATTAAAAATCGGCGCGGATTTACTGAAAAATTACCGCAAACTTCTGGCCTGGTCAGTCATGATCCTGGCGCTTATTCTCGGTATGTATACCGGGATTCTGCTTTCTGCCTTTAATGCGCGTCCATTCTGGAATACATCGATACTCGGGCCCTTATTCCTGGTTTCCGGTTTATCCACGGGTACAGCATTCATTATTTTGTTGTCAAAATCTCATGAAGAGAAGAAAAGATTTAGTCAGATTGATTTAACCCTGATTGGTACGGAGCTGTTCTTAATCGTTCACATGTTTATGGGATTTCTGGCCAGCACCGAGGTCCATATTCAGGCTGCGGAACTTTTTCTCGGCGGACCGTACACCGCGGTATTCTGGACATTTATCGTAGGATTAGGCCTCGTGATTCCGCTTATTGTCGAGCTTCTGGAACTCCGCGGCGTGAAGATTCCTCTGCAAATTCCGGCATTACTTGTGCTTATGGGCGGATTTATTCTGAGATTCATTGTTGTTGACGCCGGGCAGACTTCGAGATGGCTGTATAAGTTTTTGGAGTAGGGAGGAAGTGAGAAGTAGGAAGTAAGAAGTAAAAAATAAGAAAAAAGATAAAAGAAAAAAGATAAAAGAAAAAAGATAAAAGAAAAAAGATAAAAGAAAAAAGATTAAGAACGGTCTGAACCGGGATTAAAATGATTAAATGATTTGGATGATTAAGAAATTGGAAATCAGAGTTTTCATTTAATCAGACGAATCAGAGTTCAGACAAAGAAGTGAGAAGTAGGAAGTAAGAAGTGGGAAGTAGGAATTTAAGAGCGTTAAGAGAAAAGAGTTAAGAGTAAAGGCGCCCGAGTGACATTCAGGACATATTTGAGTCGTCCCATTACACTTGCAAACCTGTCATCCCGCAGGGATCTTCTGCTTGCTTGGGAAGTAAAGAAAAGTAAGAAGTAAGAAGGTTAAGAAAAAAGATAAAAGACAAAAGAAAAAAGAGTCTGAAGTAAGAATTAAGAAGGTTTAAAAAAAATATTGGGTGAGGAAATCCGTGCCCAAAGAAAAAAGTGGATCTTAAAATAAATATAAAGAATAATTCCGGGTTTTAACGAGAGGAATCAAAAAATGAAAGAACAAAAGTATTGGTCACCTTATTTATCAGGAATTGGCCTGGGGATTACACTCTTACTGGCTTTTGTGATTATGGGGCGGGGACTTGGCGCTTCCGGTGCCATGATGAGGTTTGAAGTCTGGTTTCTAAACCTGTTCGCTGCCGATCATGTGGCGTCAAATCCTTATTTTAGCAAATATGCAAATAATCCTTTGTCCAACTGGCTGATATTTGAAGTAATCGGTGTCATTATCGGCGGATTTTTATCAGGGGCTCTCGCGGGACGTCTGAAATTTAAAATCGGCAAAGGTCCGAATATTTCAAACAAAGGGCGTTTAGCTCTTGCTTTTGGTGGAGGCGCCTTAATGGGATTCGCCGCGCGTTTGGCGCGAGGATGTACCAGTGGTCTTGCGCTTACCGGTGGGGCGACGCTCGCTCTTGGAGGCTGGGTTTTTATGCTGATGATCTTCGCGGGTGGATACATGACCGCATATTTCGTCCGGAGACAGTGGTTATAAATCAATGATCGTCAAAGGGAATATGATCTGATAAGAATTTAAGATCTTCTCGGAAATTTAAATGATGGAGAAAACTATGGCACCCTTTTTTAAAATGGGATTTTTTGGAGAGCAGACAAGTTTTATTATCGCTCTGATTCTTGGTATCAGTTTTGGATTCTGGCTGGAAAGAGCCGGTTTTGGCGACAGCCGTAAATTAGCCCTTCAATTTTATTTTGAAGATATGACGGTCCTTAAAGTCATGTTCACGGCTATCCTGGTGGCGATGGTAGGAATGATGTATATGACCTTGTTTGGCTATCTGGATATTGAAAAAGTATATATCAATCCGACCTATATATGGGCACAGACCATTGGTGGACTCATCCTGGGAGTTGGTTTCGCGATCGGCGGTTATTGTCCGGGCACATCAATAGTCGGCGCGGCGACAGGAAGAATTGACGGAATTGTGTATATTTTGGGCGCTCTGTTCGGGATGTTTGTGTTCGGGGAGATGTTCCCGTTCATCGAAGAGTTCTATTATGCCGGTTTCATGGGTAACACTAAGCTGACCGACTTCTTTGGTCTTTCCACCGGTGTTGTCGGACTTCTCGTTATTCTGATGGCCGTGGGTATGTTTTACGGCGGTGAATGGTTGGAGAGAAAGTTCAGGAAGGAGACTGTATAATGACATTTTCAAGCAAAACTCTCGGTTTTGGTTTGTTGGTTTTATTGGGTCTGATTCTGGCATTCTCACCCGTGGATAAGATGAGCCGGAAGCCGGTTACAGCCGAACAACTGATAAAAGAAATCACGACAAAAAAAGATTTTGTTCAGCCGGAAGACCTGGCGCACTGGATTATTGATAAAGATCCGGGTTTTCAGGTAATTGATGTCCGGTCAAAAGATGACTATGCAAAATATCATATTCCCGGAAGTGTCAGCATTCCGCTTGAGAAATTGGTTGATTCAGAGAGCAGGGACTATATCTACGCGAATAAAATGCTGATTCTTACTTCAAACGGAAACACAAATGCATCCCAGGCCTGGATTTTTATGAAGCAATTAGGGTATAAAGAAGTTTATATTCTTTCGGGCGGAATGAATTACTGGGTAGATGTTTTTAGCAATCCTAATCCTCCGGAAGGCAGCTACACGGACGATGAACTCTTCACTTACCAGTTCCGTAAAGCGGCTGGGCCGGTGATGATGGGAACGGCGGTCGCTACTTCATCCGAGGTAACAATTGAAGCGCCGGCTCCTGTAAAAAGAGCAATCAGGATGCCAAAGAAAAAGCGTGATGAGGGATGTTAAGATTACCTGAAGCAGGGCAGATAATTTCTGCTCTGCTTTTTTTATTTGTTGAATAGTTCTTCTATGCCGTCGTTTTTAAATGCCCTTGTCCGCCACTTTTTGTAATCCGCCGATTTTTCCAACAATCTTCGTTGTTCCTGACTGTTTAATAAACGGCTTCCCTGTATAACAGGTTCGGTCGGCAGAGTTATTGAATTTGAAACGGAGTCCGAAAAAGCATTGCGAATTCCCAATCCGGCGGCTTTGGTATTACCGTGACAGCTTTCACAGACGCGTCCACTCTTCCCGGTTGTGTGGGGCGTGTACGCATCCCATGACCAACCGGGGCGCCCGTCAGATCTTTTCGGGATGACCGAATCAAGCCATAAATTTTCACTGGAATCCACATACGTTATATAATACTGATGTAGCGGTCGGATAATCGAGTATTTTCCATTGGAATTTACTCCCAGCACGGGATCTTCCCATCGTCTGAACGACCAGCCTTTATACCAGATTCCGGTTGATTCCACACCTGTTAAACGATTGGGCGAATGAGCGGTTGGACGTACTGTCGGATCAATAAGAAACATATCGGTCAATAAATTGATAACGGATTTATCTCCCTGCCAAATCAAATTTTCCCATATTTCATAATGTCTGGTTTCATCCAGAAAAAGATGAAGACCATAATCCTGGTATGACCATTGCGCGTGACACGAACCGCAGGTTAAATCCGCGTGAAAATCCATATGTGATATGATGTCTTTATTAAATTTTATTACATCTTCTTTATGTGGGGCTTCCTTAAATCCGCCGTGGCAATTTTCGCACCTGATATCCGGAGACTGATCTCCAAACTTTCTAATTCGGGAATTACCCATCACACTCTGTGATGTATGACAGTCAAGACATGTCATACCGGCATTCTGATGCACATCGGTAGTGAGACGGTGCTGATAGGCGCCGAATATGGGTTGGCTTCCGTAAGGCGTCGCGTATTCCTGATGATAGTCATGTTCAAAATAACCATAATAGTCACCACCGATATGATTATTTGAATGACAAGTCAGACAGGTTTCATCCGCAACTTTTTTCTGCATTTTATGACCATGCAGGGGCTCACCATTTTTCTGATCGAAGGGAATATGACACGACGCGCATCCGCCGGCTCTTATTTTACCCGGCTGCTCATCCTTCCCTGAAGCGTTAAAGTGACAGGAAAGACATTTCTTTGCCAGCAGATTGTCCGCGAGTTCCGGAGGGGTTGTACCTGTGGCGCGTCCTGTTCTGTTTAGCAGTTTCCATTGATCGGGATCAGGATTCGTAACAAGCGTTTTGTCTTTTCCCCAAAGATATCTGGTTTGTGAGATCATTCCCCCGGCAGAGTAGTGAAGGCTGTTTTTAAATTGATTGATTTCTTTTTGATGACAGCTGAGACATTTTTCCCGCCACCATTTTTCTAATGAAGGATTTTGTATCACACGCGAATGACCTGCCTGATCGGGTTGAAAATCAGCGTTGGGTGACGAATGACAGCCGACGCAGGTAATATTGCAGCTGGATTCAATACCCTTATGACAATCAACGCAGTTCTCGCCCGCGTATCCGGCGGACACGGCCATGAGCAATAAAACCTGAAGGCTTATTTGTCGGATTAACTTCACAGAATAACAACTCTTAATCATCAATTTTTTCTGCATGGCAGACGGCTCTCATTCCGGTACCTTTCGATACTTTGTTCAAAATTTTTATAAATGGCGTCATTATAGGTATCATGACAGGTGATACAAAGACTAACCCTGTAAATGTTTTTGATCTCTTTCATGTCAAACGGGCGGGCGGTTAGTCTTGACATTCGTTGGGTAAGCCTGCCCTGACCGTCGGTCATCATCTCAAGACTGCTTTTTCCAAGGCCTGCCGTTTGCGTATCGTACAGTTGCTGTGTTTTGAAGCCATTTTCTCCCGGTTTCAGAAATCCTTCTCCCATCCCAAGACGCTTGATATTACTGTGGCAATCTATACATTCCGGCACTGATTTTCTTGTAGAATGCGGATCAAACGGGGCCATGGTTAGCCAGGTTTTTTGCTGTCTGATCTGCAAAGAGTCATTCAGTTCGGTTAAATACACCTGGCATCCGGGAGCGAAGGGCATAACCCGATCCAGATTGTCCACACCGAGTGTGGGTTTTTCATAGCGCAGGTATGAGCGTCCCTCACGCCAGTGGCCGAATGTTTCCTCATTGCTGACTTTGTCAAGCTGTTTTTTGGTGGGATCATAAATATCATGACAACCGTAACACTGCGGCGTATAAGCGGAGTGACAGGACTGACATCCCATCCTTTCATGTCCCTGAAAATTACATGTTTCATTATTTTTATTTTGCGGAATTTCCAGCTCTTTACCGTCAAGTTTTCTGGTCAGCACAGGCTTTCCAGACCGCATTTCTACATTGGCGTAAAATGAACCTCGGGTTGTTCTTGCCAACAGGGAATCATCCGGCATCTTAAGATTTTGGTTGACAGATATAATTTTCCATACAATATTATCCGCGGAAGGGCGTTCAAATTCCGCGTCATGACAGTCTTCACATTTGATATGGACCTGCTGTTCCAGGTGCTCGTATCTTTTGCCGTCTCCCATGACATCTTCCGCGACATGGCAGTCGATACAGGTCATTCCCGCATCGAAATGGACATCCGCTGTTATATGATAGTAAAATCTGCCGCCTGAGAGTTCCATTTGGGAAGTATTTCCGCCGTCATAGGGTGTACCGTATCCTTCGGATTCAAATTTTCCCTGATAGGTCAGCGCTGTTCTGTTGGAGCGGTTATGACATTTTTCACAGGTCGGGATATCGATTTCCACACTCAACGTTGGATGAATTTTCACATTCTCGTTTTTCACCAGGTGACAATCGTTGCAGCCGCCACCGCGTTCTCCGATTTCTCCGGGGAAATCATTTTCGCGTTTATTGATATGACAACTCGCGCAAAGCTTTCGGAGATGCGAGGTCGCCAGCGAAGTGTCCGGAATGTTCTGATCTATATGAAGTGTGGAATCATCCGGAGTTGATTTTTCATACCACTGATAGAGAGTTGCCGCGACCAGTCCTGAATTTGAAGTCATTATGGAATTTTTAACGGAATGCGCCAGATCGGAGTGGCATTCGCTTTTGCCGCAGGTTTGGTCAACCCAGTGTAGATCGGATGGATTCCTGACCATGCCGTAGTGCGCGTCTCTTTCATCGGCTGCATCCGGATTCCCGAGATGACAGGTGTAACATCCGAAAATTTTATTTGGGTGTGAAGAACTCATATCCTTTTCATCAACATGACAGGAAATACAACGGTCAGGCAGGTTCCGGGCGTTTATGTTATCATTCATGCCGGTATTCTGTATGGTTAAAATGATAACCAGAAGAAGAATCAAAATGGAAAGAATTAAATATGTCCGGGATTTCATCTGCTTAAAAATTGCCATCCATCCCCTCGAAAATATGTACCAATGATGCTTTCAATCATATAAATAATGATCATAAGGAGTATAAAATACAGTACGGACTTTTCAAGTTTCTTTGCTGCCGGTAACAGAAAGAACGCGATGAGTATCAGCGAAGGGAAAATAATACCTGCGATCGAAACCGGCAGCCAGGCAAGCAGTTCCTGCAATCCGATGAAGTACCAGGGCCCTTTTACGACATCGATAACCGCGTCCGGTCTGAATCCCAGTCTTGCGGGGAAAAAAATTGTAAAAAGTGAGATCAATATGATTGTATAAACAAACGCGTACCGCTCCGATTTTAATCTGCGAATATGAACATAAGTAAGTATCACGGATAAAATTGAAAAAGTGGCCGCGTGATGCGTATAGATTACCGCCAGCGGTGTTGTTGAACGTTCCGACTGCAGGAGAAAATTTGACAGAGTATTTCCAAGCGCGGGAAGCGTTTGCAGGATTCCGTCAAAGATATGCACCGCGGAAAAACTTTCCTTGCTGCCGATACTTAAAAATCCGCTGAAGACGGTAAGAATGGAGATTACGAACAGAATGATAAGCAATCCCCATGATTTCATCGTATAGCTTTGATAAGTTTTTTTAAAAAGATATTCAATGATATGGATGACTGTTGAAATTAGAAATATATCACCCGCGTAAGAATGGAACCCGTGCAAAAAAGCTCCCATATAGCCGGCGCTGATGAATTGGCTGACACTCCGGAATGGATCGTCGCCGGAAATATAGACGGGTATGAGCATTAATCCTGAAATCAGGGCTAATACAAGGCTGCTGAGTGAAATTTCCCCCCAGCCGGGCATCCACAATTTTTTTTCAAAAAAGACTGATTGGTCCAAGATTTTATCCATTTTTAAAAAAGATCAAATAATTATCTCAATCTCATTCGTTTCGTTCAGTTTATAATCCAGATCGGTCAGATTCTTTTTTGCCGGTCCGGATAAATAATTCCCTTCATTGTCAAATTTGCTGCCGTGACAGGGGCAGACGAACATTTTGCTGTTTTCGTTAAAATTTACAGTACACCCCAGATGAGTACATTTTTTTGAAATGATGCGCAATTTTTGATGATCAGATCTGACAAAGAAAAATTCGGTTTCCTTCAGGTCTTTCAATTTAAATTTTAAAACATGTTTCTTTTGGGAAATACGATTTAAAAAACCGGAAAAGGGAAAATACAAAAGACCTGCAGACAGAAATAAAATTCTCCGGCCTAATGTATGTAAAAATGTGCGGCGTTTGTAGGTATTTTCCGACATATCAATCATTCTTTATGAGATCATTTCATTCTATCCGGGTCACGTCCGGGACGAATTATTCACATCTTCGACGGTTGTTTGAACAGTTAAAACCTGTATGAATAGCAGCGTCATAAATCTGTCCATCCTCCTGATCCCTTTTTCATGTCCGGAAACAGCCCAGCTCTGTCGGATAATTCTTCGGAACAAAGGAAACAGTCCTATAATAGATTCAATTTCCGGCGAATAGTGCATTTTTTTTCTGTTCAAATATGAGCGGAGTTTATTGATTATGACCGGTCCTAAAATAAAATACCAGATGGTCATTATCAGAACGGACCTTGCTACCATTAACAAAGCCGCCGTTCCCTGATTTTTCTCAAATACAGGAAAAATATAAGACAAAATAAGTATCGATGATATGATCAGGAGTAACATCATATTAGAGAATTTATGCCAGGGACGCTTTCTTTTCTTTTTATTCAAATAATTATTAGATTTATCCGCATCCGCGGGTAAGTTGAACAACTCCGGTTTGTTTTTTAATTCATTTTCAATTTTAACGCTGAGAAGAGGCGCCCAGATGCCGGCCAATATACCGCCTGTGACGTGAAGGCCTACATATAAAAAGATAAATAAGGCGCTCATGCTGAGTGGCAAAGAATCCGTTCCCGAAAGAAAAAGCTGACCCAGAATATAATCCGTAAACAAGTCAATCGAATTCCACAGATTATTACCGAAAACAACGGTCAGAATGATGATTTTCTGAATTCCAGATTGAAACAAGGCCAGAGCTCCGAGGATGGGAGCGGCTATACCGGGGTATTTTATCCATCGGAATATAAACTCACCAAACAATCCCTGTAAGCCCACTGCAATATAGGCGGTGAACGGTGTATGCGGACTCACAAAGCCTTTTACAATTAAAACCAATAATGTGGCGCGGAGAATGGTATTTTTTTTATCAGAAAAACAGGCGAGAAGGGTCATAAAAATAACAGCGCTGCTGCCAATTATCAATCCGGTAAACGGAATTTTAAAAGCATGTAGAATGCCTCCGAGGCCCGCTTCGCTTAATGCCCATAGAGCTGTAATCCGCTCAATGGCTCTGCCCCGGGGAAAGAAAAATCCGGCCGGAGAATCATCAGTAATCTTTGTATTTTTGATGGGGTTATTCATTTTTTTTGCTTCAGGTATTACTCAGTCTGATCAGGCAACTCATCTGTCTGCATCAATCTGGTCAGGTCTTCCTGGGTATTGACATTATAAAAGTATTCGGGTTTATACCCGGGCATATTTACGGGGATATCGACCTGAACGGCGTTTAAGCGTGAAAGAAGTTTGTGCAGACTGTAATTCCCCTCCCGGATTGACTGTTCTACGGTACTTAACACATTTCCCGGCCAGATAGAGACTAAGGGCTCGATACCCTTAGCGGACTTTGCGACAACCGGTTGATCGTCCGATCTGAACTTCATCATAAATTGATACACTTTTACCGAAAGGCGGGGCATATCACATGGCAGAACGGCTATCCATTTGTCCGGAAAACAGGCCAGCGCCGTATAGATCCCGCCAATAGGTCCCCGGTCGGTAACTTTGTCCCGTACAGACCTGATGTGATCAAAATATTTGATCTCTTCCGGGCCTGAAACGATAACGATGTTGCCCGCGATACCTTCAGCCAGCCCGGCAGCCCAGTCGATGAGCCGCTTATTCTGATAGACAGCTGTGACCTTCGAAGCACCAAATCTGGCGCTTTTTCCACCGGCAATGATCGCCGCGGAAATCGCATTTATATTTTCCAAACATTTCTCATCGTAAATGATCATGTAAAACTATAAAGGTAATCAAAATATGAACTTAAACAAGTAAAAAGTTTGAGTTCAATTTAGTGTTGGCTGGAAATAAAGAGATAAAATAAAGAAAAAAGCCTTTCCCGGTGAAGGGAAAGGCTTTAATCATGGATGCTATGTTAAATGACGCCGCGTAGTCTCATAATTTCTTCGTGCAATGCCTGTTGTCCGTCGGAAGTGTTGACATCCGTATTAAAACTGGCGTTTAATTTCCGAACTTCAGTCAGGCTGCCTTCGAAATCACCGAGCCAGAAATAATCCTGCGCCATACACAATTGTAGGTCCTTATAATCAAGATCGATTCCAATGGACGGAGAATTATAGGTAAATGACCAGGTAGCTTGATTACTGATTGCCATTGACGCGTGCACAATCGAATCGTCATAGAAACCGAGAACGAGTTCGGCAAAAGCCATACCTGCATACAGATCATTGCTTGAAATGTTCAGGCCATCTGCTGAGTCAAAATAATCGTATGCCGTCGCGATTTCTCCCATTTTGGAATAACACCATGCAAGACCGAGATGCGCGGCAAATTCATTTGGATTGTCAGACAGCGCGATATCAAAATAATCAATGGCTTCCTGATAATTTCCCGCCTTAAAGGCATTCCAGCCACTAACGCTCGCTTCCGATATTGTCGTGCCATCGTCTTTATTGCTCGTAGAATCTGAACTGCAGCCGACAAAAGCAATAGAAAATATTAATATCAGCCACAAATTATATAAAAGAAGTTTTTTGATTTTCATAATAAAGCTCCTTATCCCATCTAATTTATTTTATCAATATCATTTTTTTAGAAACTACCTGATCGCCTGAAACAAGCTGGTAGAAGTACACACCACTGGAAACTTTTTGTCCGGATGAATTGGTTCCATCCCAGCGGACTTTGAATGTACCAAAAGAATAATTTCCGCTGAATAATGTGTTTAATTTTTGTCCGAGACTGTTATAAACGATCAGTTCAGTGTTCTGAGGAACCTTATTAGCCAGGGTAAACTCAATTTCCGTAACAGGGTTAAAAGGATTCGGGTAGTTCTGGTTTAGCACAAAATTCTGAGGCATTACACTGGTTATTACGCTTCCTTCACCTAATTTATAAGTACCGAGTTTGGATGTATTAATGACAAGTTCCTTGTTTGTCTTATCAATGTAGGTCTCTTGCTCTACCCATCCCGTTGCAGAACGATAATATACCTTAAGTCTTGATTCATCATATACCTGATTCTTGATGAGCTCATCATATTTAAAGGTCAGGACAAATTCTTTATCTGATACGTAATCGGTCGGTCCAAATTGGATTTCTGAACCTTCAAACATACCCGATTCATTCCTGATGATATCTGATTTAAAGATTGTCATGAACATTTCATCTCTAATGGCATCTGCCGGAATGAATAGGCTCACATCACCATCGGGACTGTAGGCCAGGGTTTCTTCACCGGGTTTTAGCAGCTGAACTCCGAAGTCTTTTTCAAAGGATGCGTCCGGTCCGAAAACACTAATGGCATCTACGCTCAAATGGATAGTGCCGGAAGCCGTAAAATAAACCTTACAGCCATAATTGTAGAGGGAGATATCATTCACCGTTAGATCTGCGCTTGACTCTCCGAGGGACGCGGTCACCTCAGGCGGCGCCATGAGAGGAATATCCGTGGTCATAAATATTTCGGCAAACATGGTAAACGCAGAATTCTGAACTAGGGAGATGCCCAGATCAGGCGGATCCAATTTATTTATCTGAATCATGCGCTCGATGATTTTTGCGGGAGCGTTATCCGCATCAACGGTGATGGTGTAAAAAAATACATCTCCGGCAGGAAGGTTATCAACATGAATAGGCCAGACAGTATAGTCACCACCATTTGCCTGCATGTTCCCAAATTCGGTAGTCGCGTTACCTTCGACCAGAGAAAGACCGCTTGGGAGATTTATTGTGGCAGTGACATTTGTCGCTTCCACACCACCGGTATTGAACAGGCTCGCGGTAACTGAAAATGAAGTGGTCTGCGGTACGCTGTCTTCCACTTTTATTGATGATATAGATGAAACCGATACCGATATTGGCGGCAGCAGGTCATCGTTTGGTATGACGAACTTATAAGCGATATTGTTTGAGCCGTTTGATTCAACTACCACATCGTTTGGATCTATCTGAGCATAGATAGCATGGTACGCGGGATTAGTCGGTACAGTCCAGTCGAATGAAAATGTATAGCTTGATCCGGCCTGGATTGAATCGACATACATGACTGCTGAGATTGGAATACCGCCGTCAGGGTCGCCGTCGAATAAACGGATTCCCACATTTTTAGCGGTGGCAAACCCATAGTTATGAACCGTTGTTTTAATAGTGATGGGATCACCGGCATTTCTTGTTTCAGTGTCAGGCAATAAAACAATATCACTTGCCGAGACAGCGAGATCGGGTAATCCCAGCGCAAAATTCAATGGCATAAAGTCGGCGCCGGCCGCGCCACCAAATGAGCTTATAATTGATAAGTTTTTTGTCCCCGTTACATGATAAACGGTTTTAGTCGAATAAAAATAATAGCCTTCGCCTTCATTTAAAGTCCCTGTCCAGACGTTTGACTCCGTATTGGGGTCATAAACCGTAATTTCATTTCCGTCCTCGTATGAGAAGATATTATAGTCGCCGGGAATAACGGGTGTATAGAAATTAGTACCTATCCCGCGGCCTGATTCATCCACTTGCCTTGTCAGATAGTAATAACTACCTGAGTAATATGCATAAGGAGTATTACAAACTGTTGCATTATTACTGGTTTCAACTTCCCAATAAGTATCCTCATAAATGATGTCATAGGCGACTTCGCCTTCATTTAATGTGCCTGAAGATATTACTTCCTGAGTTGTGGAGTTGGTCACCGTATAAGTGGTGTTATCTGAATATGCGGTAATAATGATTCCGTTTGGCCAGCCGCCCACATAACCTGAAAATCCGTAAAATTGCGTGCCCGTAAACAGGCCGTTCGTCGCCGGAACAAAGTATCCCTGATCGCCATAACTTAGAGCGGATACAGGCTTACTTGATCTGACACCAAGGAAAACACCATAATAATCGTCTAATTGAAAATGTTCACCTTCATTTAATATACCCGCTGCAATAGTATTGCCCGAGGATAGATCCCGAATCGTAAATTCTGTACCGTCTTCATAACCGAATAAGATAAAATGCGCATAGCCATATGCAAGCGGCATATATGTATTTAATCGGGTAGATAAAGCTCTTCCAGATTCATCAACCGCGAAATACCCCATCACATAATTAGAAACAGGATCGCCAACAAGCAGAGTAAAGGAGTTAGAACCTTCAACTCTATATACACCGGCGCCGGAAGTAAAAGCATAATATTCATCATTATTTAATGTGGTTGTGCCAATTAATTCACCCGCAGAATTAAAAAAGTTAAATGTTGTATTATCGAAGTAGCTAAAAACAATTAGATCGGAAAAAGTGTATGAAGTAGTAGCAAACACAAAATCCGCGGGTTTAAGCAAAGATTTCTCGATTTGCGACGAGATCACACCTTGCTGGAACCCGGGGGACGCGTTATCCGTTGTAAATCCGGGCGCTGCTCCCGGTATCTGCTGGGCAAACAAACTGCCGACAGACAGATACAAAAGAATTAATAATACCGTAAACTTCTTCTGCATAAAAACCTCCTTCAATAAGTTAGATTTGTAGATGGTGAAAAAAGTCGTTACAAATATTATTAAAATCCCGGACAGTATATTGACCGTGCCAGGTAATTAAAATCATAATTCAACCTTCAATTTTGCAGGAGATAATATCATATCGATCAGTACACGGTTTAAAATTAAATGAAATCTTTTCGCTTTTGTCCGTTTGCCACAATTGTTAAATCCGGGTATAAATAAGAGCCCCGGGTCAAATCTGCTTCCCGATTAAAAAGGGAAGATGACTAAAACTATCAGGATAGTTATCCGGTACCGCTGTAATGATAATTAGTCATGTCCTTTTTTAGGTGAAAATTCTGAATAGTTTTGTGATATTTTAAAGGGAAATATAAACAATAATCACCTGGGAGCTTTGATCTACGTCAAAAGAATGGAAATTCATAACACTTAATTCTATAAAATTGTTAACAAATATGGGTAAAAAACAGAGAAATGTTTAAAAATTGATAAGTTTTACCGAATATTAAAAAAATAGGATTGTCTATAAGTCATATAAAATTAATGACTTATAAAAACTATGCGGAAATATTTTGATATAAAACACATTTAATTAGATTTGGGATAAAAAAAAGACCTTTTTTAAGGCCTTTTTTTTGTTTGCTTATTTCCCGGCAGAAATAATTCTTTCAAGGGTTGCATGATCCACGTTCAGAAGTCCGTTTTTAACAATTCGCCTTGTTAGTTCCGCCCAGTTCTTATCTTTTTTAAATATTTCTTCGAACATGGGCAGGGCTTTGTCTACCATGCCGATGTTTACAAGAGAAACCGCGTGCCAGTATTTCATTTCGATGTTATCCGGAAACATCGATTCAGCCGCTCCGTATTCCCGCAGCGCTCCCGGTTCATCGCCTTTTTCGATGGCCAGATCACCGTTGTTCATGTGTTCATAAGCGCGGTAAACTCTAAGAACGCGTTCAATTTCTTTAACCGCGTCGGGATGATCTTCAACTCTTAAATCAATTTTGCGGTCCTCCCAAAGATTACCCGTCGCTTTTCCTTTAACAACAAGTATAGCCGCCGACTGTTGTCCGCGAATATCGCCTCCTGCTGCCTGTGCCGCTTTCAGAGCCGCCAGCATTCTTTCCGCGAGAGGGCCCTTACTCGATTCAAATGCTTTTGACATGGCTGGAACAACTTTATCATTTAGCATCATGTTTGCCTGAACGGAATAATTTTTACCGGTAATATGTCCGGCATCAGCTATACATTTCTCTCCGGTGAAAGCCGCGACCTGACCATTTGTATTGATTATTGCCACCTGCCGGAAATCACGTCCCTCATCCGAGGCAATGAGATCATTGAGCGCTTCGGAAGATGATTTACCGGTTTTTAGCAGATCGAGTCCGCGCGGGCCAAAAGAAGCGTTTACCATCGATTGTGTGGCGACTGCTCCAACGCCAGCCTCCGCCCATGAAACAATCGATCCCACGGAAAACCAGTGTGACTGGACAGCCACACCCAATTCGCCTGTTTGTTCATCACGGGCTACGATTGAAAATGTGTGTGTAAAAGGTTCTCCGTTAAAAGTTTGCGCAAAGAGTGTTGATGCAAGGAAAATAATAGTTAATGAAGTGAAATTAATAAATCTCTTCATAAAGAGCCTCCGGTTGAATGCTTATTGAGCAACATAAAAATTAATTCCGGTTCATCAGTCTTCATTTTTTAGAGTGGCGGGATTAATAAAGACGATCTATCACCAATTATATAAGACCCTGTAAACTTTTAAATTTAAAATAAAATTTCTTCGGTTCAATTAATACTCCTATGCAGAAATAAATTAGTTTAAGCAGAATTAATCCACAAGATTTTTTATTCCTTCACTGATTCCGGATTTAAATATGGACGAATAATTCAGGGAATATGGGGGAAGAGGATTACTCAAGGATATAAATATTCATTTCTTTGATGGTTTTTAATATTTTAAGCGTTATTTTTAAATGTTTGTATTTAATGTTCAGAATATTGAATTTATAAAACTATATTAGTTAACGATGCGGGCGATATTGTCTGGAAATGTCTAACTAAGGAGTCGGCATGCAATCAAGAAAAAATCATGCTCCGGGGGTTAACCTTAATCTTAATGTGAGAGGATTGCAGCAATCCGCAACATTACGAATTAATGAAATCAGTAATAAAATGATTCGCGAAGGCCACCAGATTTTCAAGTTGGGACTGGGGCAATCGCCTTTTCCGGTACCGCAGGTCGTTCAGGAAGAATTAAAAGCGAATACTCATCAAAAAGATTATCTTCCGGTCATGGGGCTAAGGGAACTTAGGGGCGCTGTCGCGGGATATCTGCATCGCGCGCAAGGTGTCGATTTCACCCCTGACAACATCATGATCGGTCCGGGTTCAAAGGAATTAATGTTCATCCTTCAACTGGTCTATTACGGTGATTTAGTTATTCCTACGCCAAGTTGGGTTTCCTATGCGCCGCAGGCGCATATCGTGGGACGGCATATAAGCTGGGTACCCACCAACGCCGGGGACTGCTGGCGCATCATGCCGGAGGAGTTTGAAAAATTATGTAGTATGGATCCGGACAGGCCGAGGCTGGTGATACTGAATTACCCTGCTAATCCTCATGGGTGTACCTACCGGATTGATGAACTTAAAGCGATCGCGCATATTGCGCGTAAATACCATGTATTGCTTTTATCAGACGAAATTTATGGTGAATTGCACCACCTGGGACAGCATGTTTCCATCGCGCGGTATTATCCTGAAGGCACTATTATAAGCTCAGGTTTGAGTAAGTGGTGCGGCGCCGGCGGATGGCGTCTTGGTACATTCGCGTTTCCAAGATCATTGACCTGGCTGCGTGATGCCATGGCTGTTGTAGCCAGTGAAACATACACATCCACCTCAGCCCCTATTCAATACGCGGCGGTCAGAGCCTTTCAGGGCGGACTGGAAATTGAGAGATATCTGTCGCAGTCAAGGCGGGTTTTAAGATCTCTAAGCGCGGTTCTGGCATCTAAATTAAGAAAGTCCGGAGTCAGTTTGTCAGAACCAAAAGGCGCTTTTTATCTGTTCCCTGATTTTAGCCCTTTCAGGGAGAAAATGATACAGAGGGGAATTTATAACAATGAACAGTTATGTGAGCGTCTTCTGGAAGAAACCGGTGTGGCTATACTGCCGGGGAGTGTTTTTGGAAGATCACCTGAAGAACTCACAGCAAGACTGGCTTATGTTGATTTTGACGGGGCGCGTGTCCTGACCGCCGCTTCTCAAATCGCCGAGGGAAAACCGCTTGATCATGTATTTCTCGAAACGTATTGCCGGAATTGCCTGACAGCTGTAGATAAAATTTGTGATTGGTTAATCACGTAAATTACTTTTTTAATTGAGCTGCAAATTTATATACTTAATCTTCACAAAAATCGGGGGATGTGGGGTGAGAAAAGTATTTCTTTATCATATTATATTGGCGCTTATTCTGTTTCATACAATGCTTTGCGCGACGGAAATCCAGAAGGATGAGAATGCTCCCGGCGCGAGAGCGGCCATGGGACTATTCGCCAATGCGTACAGTAAGTCACTAACTGCAAGTGTTTTTGGCATTGAACCTTTATCGCTTAAAGGGCGGCTAAGCAGCCTGGCAATC
>JACDJC010000128.1_pt1 | contig 99038 bp, 95 predicted proteins | sample 7454191 | NCBI WGS metagenome assembly JACDJC01 (sample SAMN14253291, study PRJNA609438) | sludge metagenome | isolation source: sludge after 25d culture with pyrite and EDTA | collected 2018-12-20 | reverse complement strand
CTCGCCCACCCCGATCACCGGAAAGCGGCCCGGCTGGTAGCCGGGATTCACATAGGTGAAGTCGGCAATGCCGTCGCGCGCCATGTCGTAGTGATCGAAAGCCTTGCCCAGCTGCTGCGACGGATAGACCTTCGAGCGGAGAGTGCCGTTCGAGTCCTTTTCGACCGATGCGCCCCACTCCTCGAGCGACTTCTGCAGGGGGTGGGCCGGCGGCACCCAGGTGGAGATCTTCAGATCGAAGGTCTGATCCTGGGCCGGCAGGGCCGGGGCCACGGCGGTCAGGATGCCGGCAACCGCAAAAGAGACGGTACGGCCCAACAGTGCGCCAGATTTCATCGTGCTGTCCTCCTCGTGGTGACTTCGCAGCAGACTGCCGTGGCGTTCCGCTGCCCTGTTCTTCGCCGTACTCCGCTCGGGGTCGGCGATCGTTTTTCTGTTTGAAGCCTGCTGTCGCCGGCCAGTTGCCGCTCGGTTGCCCCTCGGTTGCCCAACCGTCGCCGGACAAGGTCTTCACCCGCCATCGTCGTGAAGCGCCGGCTTCGCTGAAAGCTTACCAGCAAGAACCGGCCACCGGCACCACCGCCGCTTCAGTTCAGCGGCAGGGTCGCGCGCATCGTTCCGGTTTCCCGATCAGCTTCCAGCGCGAAGCCGAGGCGGCTCGCCAGGCGCAGCATGTCCTCGTTCTCGCTCAGAATCTCGCCGACGATCTCGCGCGTGCCCTGGCGGCGGCAGTAGTCGATGATCTTCGACAGCAGCATGCGGCCGAGCCCCTGCCCCTTGAGATCGGAGCGTACGAGGATGGCGAACTCGGCAGCAATGTTGTCGGGGTCTGTCACCGTGCGCACGACGCCAAGCGTTTCATTGATGCCGTCGGCCCCGGGCACGGAGGCGATGAACGCCATTTCGCGGTCATAGTCGATCTGGGTCAGCCGCGCCATCTGCAGATGCCCGAGCTGGCGCACGGAATCGAAGAAGCGGAAGCGCAGATCCTCGGGCGTCATGCGTCCGAGCAGCGTCTGATGCGCCGGCTCGTCCTCCGGACGGATCGGCCGCAGCAGCACCTCGCGGCCGTCGCGCAGCGCGACCGTCTCCTCCAGATATTGCGGATACGGACGGATCGCCAGCCGCCCCGTGCGCGGCACGTCCGCGGCGATGCGCATGTGCGCATCGATGCAGATCACCCCGTCATCGCCGGCAAACAGCGGATTGATGTCGATCTCGACAATCTCGGGAATGTCGACGACGATCTGCGAGACCTTCACCAGCGTCAGGCACAGCGCATCGAGGTCGGCGGCCGGCCGGTCCCGATAGGCGCGCAGCATCCGTTCGATGCGGGTGCGTCCGATGAGTTCGCGCGCCAGCGGCAGGTTCAGCGGCGGCAGACCGATCGCATGGTCCCGGATGATCTCGACCGCGCGCCCGCCCTCGCCGAACAGGACGACCGGCCCGAACAGCGGATCGGTGATGACGCTGATGATCAGCTGGCGCGCATTGCCACGCGGGACCATCGGCTGCAGCGTGAAGCCGGTGATGCGTGCCTGCGGCATGCGCTCGCCGACACGTCGCGTCATGCCCTGGGCCGCCGTGCGCACGGCCTCGGTGCTTTCGAGGTTCAGCGCCACGCCGCCAACATCCCATTTGCGTGCGATGTCGGGCGAAAGCACCGTCAGTGCCAATGGATAGCCGACTTCGGCGGCGACCTGCTCGACCTCATCCATCGAGCGCGCAATCCGCGTCGGCACGACCGCAATGCCGTAGGCCTGCAATACCGCCTTCGCCCGCCGCTCGGACAGCAGCGAGCCACCGTCGGCCAGCACCTCCTCGACCAGCTTGCGCGCGGCGTCGACGTCCGGACGGAATTCGCTGGGCAGCGACGGGGGCGTCTGCATCAGCATTTCCTGGTTGCGGTGAAAATTCACCACGTGCAGGAACGCCTTGACGGCACTCGACGGGGTCTCGTACGTTGGCAGACCGGCGTCGGCAAACAGTTTTCGTGGCTGCACCGCCGCATCGGCGCCGACCCAGCAGGTCAGGATCCGGGCCGCCCGCAGTTCGCGCGCGACACCGATCACCGCCTGCGCCGCCTCCTCGCCGCGCGTCGTCGCCGTCGGCGCATGCATCACCAGCGCGGCATTGACGCCGGAATCGGACAACACCGCCTTCAGGCATTCGGCATAACGCCTGCCGGGAGCATTGACACCGACATCGACCGGATTGCCGGCCGTCATCGACGGCGGCAGCACGGCCGCCAGTTGCCGGGTCGTCTCCTCGCTCAGCGGCGCGCACTGACCGCCGCCCAGCAGAAGCTCGTCGAGCGCCATCAGACCGGCGCCGCCGCCGTTGTGGATGATGGCGAGATTTTCACCGCGAAAGGCGCGTGCCCGGCTCAGCGTCTCGACCGCATCGAACAGTTCATCGATGTCGTAGACGCGCAGGATACCGGCGCGGCGCAGGGCCGCATCGAAGACGTCGTCCGCGCGCACCTGCGCCCCGGACAGCGTGGTCACCGCCTCGACTTCGTCGCTTTCCCGGGCGGCCCGCCCGGCCTTGACGGCCAGCACCGGCTTGTTGCGGGCGGCCGCACGTGCGGCCGCCATGAAATTGCGCCGCTCGCGGATGTTCTCGATGTACAGCAGGATCGCTTCGGTATCGGGATCCGATGCCAGGTAATCGAGCACGTCGCCGAAATCGATGTCGTCGCTGTCGCCCAGCGCAATCGCGTGCGAGAAGCCGATCCCCTTGGCGCGCGCCCAGTCGAGCACCGCCGTGCACATCGCGCCTGATTGCGACACGAAGGCCAGCTTTCCCGGCAGCGCCGACACGTGGCTGAGGCTGGCGTTGAGGCCGAAGCGCGGCACCAGAACGCCCAGACTGCCCGCACCGAGGATGCGCATCGAGTGCCGGCGCGCCGCCGCCAGCATGGCTTCGCGCACCGGTGTCCCGTCGGCATCGGCCTGCCCGCCCAGGTCGTCATGCACGACGATGGCCACGCGCGTACCGCGTGTGCCCAGTGCATCGATGGTGGCGGCAATGGTGGCCGCCGGACTGCAGATCACGGCCAGATCCGGCGCCTGCGGCAGGCTGGCGATGTCGGGGTAGGTCAGGACGCCGGCCACCGACCGGTAGCGCGGATTGACCGGCATGACCGGGGCATCGATGCCACCCTCGAGCAGATTGCGCATCAGCACGTTGCCGACGTGCCGTGGCCGGTTCGACGCGCCGACGACCGCTACCGAATGCGGCTCGAACAGATGGACGAGATTGCGTACGCTCATGACGACCGGGGAAAAGCGCGCCGGAACGCCCTGCGGGTCACGATCCGCAGCCCTCCGGCCCGGCGCGCCGACGCCGGTATCCGCGCTGCGCCCGTCAGATCGACTCCTTGACCAGGGCCGTGCGGATCTGCTCGATCGCGTGCGACGGACTCAGGTGTTTCGGACACACCTCGGTGCAGTTCATGATCGTGCGGCAACGATAGAGACGGTAGACGTCATCCAGGTATGCCAGCCGTTCGCTGCGCGCCGTGTCACGACTGTCGGTGATGAAACGCCAGGCCTGCAGCAGGCCGGCCGGCCCGATGAACTTGTCCGGGTTCCACCAGTAGGACGGACAGAACGAGCTGCAGCAGCCGCACAGGATGCATTCGTAGACGCCGTTCAGGCGCTCGCGCTCTTCGGGGCTTTGCAGGCGCTCGCGCTCGGGCATCGGGCCATCGTCGATGACATAGGGCTTGATCGAATGAAAGTGCGCAAAGAACTGGGTCATGTCGACGACCAGGTCACGCACGACCGGAAAGCCCGGCAGCGGACGCAGCACCACCGAGTCCTTCAGATCCTTCACCGACGTGATGCAGGCCAGACCGTTGCGGCCGTTGATGTTCATCGCGTCCGACCCGCACACGCCTTCCCGGCACGAACGGCGGAAGGACAGGCTGTCGTCGATCTCCTTCAGATGCATCAGCACGTCGAGCAGCATGCGGTCGTGCGGACGTATCTCGACGTCATAGTCCTGCATCCGCGGACGTTCGTCGACGTCGGGATCGTAACGATAGATGCTTACCTTCATGACTGCCCCATCAGGATCATCAGCACGCGTACCTGCACGGCCACCAGGATCAGCCCGATGAGCCCGAGCAGCGGCAGTCGGATGGCCGGCGGCTTGACGTAATCGAGAACAATGTCGCGCACGCCGATCCAGCCATGGATGGCCATCGCCACGAACAGCAGCAGGATCAGCACGGCGCCGTGCGAACTCATCGCCAGCGCCCGCCATTTTTCGTAGCCCGAGCCGTCGGTGACGACCAGCGTCACGATGCCGAGCGCCAGCAGCGCGAGAATCGCGATCGCCGTCACCCGTTGCAGCAGCCAGGCACGTTGTCCGGAGAACACTCTCATCGCAACCCCCAGGCCAGCAGCCACAGCAGCGCCGCAACGAAGCCGGCGGCGATCGAAACGAAGGCGCTCGCGCGCGCCTTCGGCAGCGCGAAACCGGCGCCCATGTCCATCACGAGATGGCGCACACCGGCGAAAATGTGATGCACCAGCGCCCACACGCCGATGAACAGGAAGGGTGCGAACCAGGAACGCGTGGCGCCGTCGATCACCGCCTGGAAGCCTTGCTCGCCCGACAGCGACGCATCGAGCGTGCGTGCGAGCAATGGCAGCGCAATGAGCAGCACGACGCCGGAGATGCGGTGCAGGATCGAAGCGATCGCCCCGACCGGAAAGCGGATCGCCGCCAGATTGAGGAATTTCGGTGCCGGTCGAGCGGCACTGTTGGCTGATGGTCTGGTCATGTCGTTCCTGCAGCTATCCCCGCAAGTTCGCCGAAAACCGGCACGGTCGCGCTTCGCCCGGCGCCGTCCGACACCGCCGGACACCATCGGCGATGACAGGAATCCGTCCGCCGGGGCGCCTCGTTCCCGTCGGGAAGCCGCGTGCCGGATGTCGGCGCGTGCCCCCTCAGAACATCCCCATTTCGAGCTGTGCCGCCTCGCTCATCATGGCGCGGGTCCATGGCGGATCGAAGACGAGTTCCACTTTCGCCTGGTCGACGCAGGGAATCTTCAGCAGCTTCTCGCGTGCCTCGTCGCACATCAACGTGCCCATGCCGCACCCGGGCGCGGTCACGGTCATCGTGACGTCGACACGAAAGCTCCCGTGATCGATCTCCGAAGTCACGCAACTGTACACCAGCCCGAGATCGACAATGTTCAGCGGAATCTCCGGATCGAAACAGCTGCGCAGGATCTCCCAGGCAGCCGCTTCGACCTTCTCCGCCGTGATCGGCCCGCCGTCGCTGCCCATGGCCGCGATCTCGGGCAGGATCACCGGCTCGAGTCCGAGTGCCGCATGGTACTCCTCGTCGACCCGGTACAGATTGCCGTCGACGAGCACCGTGATCGTTCCGCCCAGGCGCTGCGTCACCGTGCCGGGACGGCCTTCGCGCAGCGTCACCGTCGTGCCCCACGGCACTTCGACGGCCGGGCACGATTGCTCGATCGTGAAATCCTCTGCCTTGCCGTGTCTTCTACCCATCATTGCTACCTCACTCGGTTTTCGCCGTCTCACCGAATGCGGTGAGCGCATTGTGCAGTGTGTGCCAGGCCAGCGTCGCGCACTTGACCCGGACCGGAAAATCCTTCACGCCGGCGAGCGCGACCAGCTTGCCGAAATCCCTGTCGGGCGCGCCGGAATCGGTCATCAATGCATGCACGTCATGGAACAGCGCCTCGACCTCCTCCACCGGCCGCCCCTTGACGGCTTCCGTCATCAGCGATGCCGACGCGGTGGAGATCGCGCAGCCGTGGCCAACGAAGCTCACGTCTTCGATGACACCGTCCCTGACCCGCGCAAACACCGTCAGCTGGTCACCGCACAGGGGATTGTGTCCATCGGCCGAATGGCTCGCACCGGACATTTCGTGAAAATTCCGGGGATTGCGGTTGTGATCGAAGATCACTTCCTGGTACAGCTCGCGAAGATCGCCGCCGGCACTCATCGTGTTCACTTGCCCTCGAACAGGTCCTGCGCCCGCCGGATGGCCGCGGCCAGCGCATCAATATCGGATTCGTCGTTGTACAGCGCCAGCGATGCCCGGGCAGTGCCGGGAATGCCGAAACGCTGCATCAGCGGCATCGTACAGTGGTGTCCCGCCCGGATGGCCACGCCTTCGGTGTCCAGGATCGTGCCGAGATCGTGCGGGTGGATGCCATCGATCATGAACGACAGAATGCCGGCCTTCCCGGGAGCGGTCCCGATCAACCGCAAGCCCGGGATGGTTTCGAGCACTTCGGTGCCGTAGGCGAGCAGCGCACGTTCATGCGCGGAGATCCGCTCGAAACCCGCTGCAAGCACGTAATCGATCGCCGCGCCCAGGCCGACCACACCGGCGATGTTCGGTGTCCCGGCCTCGAAACGCTGCGGCGTATCGGCCCAGGTGCTGCCCTCGAAGCTGACCGTGCGGATCATGTCGCCGCCGCCCTGCCAGGGCGGCATCGCCCGCAGCAGTTCGTGACGTCCGTACAGGGCACCGATCCCGGTCGGCCCGTAGATCTTGTGCCCCGAGAACGCGTAGAAGTCGCAGCCCAGCGCCTGCACGTCGACCGCCGTGTGGGCCACGGACTGCGCACCATCGACCAGTGCCAGCGCACCGACCGCATGGGCCATCTCGACGAGACGCGCAACCGGATTGACCGTGCCGAGCGCATTGGAGACATGCGCGACGCCGACCAGGCGGGTACGCGGACCGAGCAGTGCCGCAAAGCCGTCGACGTCCAGCGAGCCGTCATCATGAATCGGTGCCACGCGCAGCACCGCTCCCGTCTGCTCGCAGACGAGCTGCCAGGGAACGATGTTCGAGTGATGCTCCATCGTCGTCAGCAGCACTTCATCGCCGGGCTTCAGGTTGGCCCGCCCCCAGCTGCCGGCGACCAGGTTGATCGCCTCGGTGGTGCCGCGGGTGAAGACGATTTCCTCGCTGTGCGCCGCATTGAGCAGCGTGCGCACCCGCTCGCGCGACTCCTCGTACAGATCGGTCGAGTGCTGCGACAGCCAGTGCACGCCGCGGTGGATGTTGGCATTCGACTCACGGTAGTAGCGGTCCACGGCTTCGATGACCGACACCGGCTTCTGCGTCGTCGCGGCATTGTCCAGATAGACCAGACGACGACCACGCACCTGACGCTTCAGGATCGGGAAGTCCGCCGCGAGTGCCTTCATCTCCGAACGCAGCGTCGCCGGCATGGCCGACTGCGTTCGTTCCCCGGTCATGACCGCACTCATTGGAACTCCTCCATCGTCCGCGCAAGCGCCGCGCCGCCGGGCAGCCTGTCCAGCAGCGCAGTGCGCGCACGCCGGCGCAGCGACGGCACCGCGATGCGGCCGAGCGCCTCGGCAGCGAAGGCCCAGGTGAGCAGATTGCGCGCCCGCTCTTCCTCGATCCCGCGCGTACGCAGATAGAACAGCGCCGTCTCGTCGATGCGTCCGACCGTGGCCCCGTGAGCGCACTTGACGTCGTCGGCATAGATCTCCAGTTCGGGCCGGGCATCGGCTTCGGCCTGCGCCGACAGCAGCAGATTGTCCGTGCGCTGGATCGCATCGGTGCGCAGCGCGCCCACGCCGACCACGATCCGCCCGGCGAACACGCCGCGCCCGTCGCCGTCGACGATCCCGCGGTAGTACTCGTGGCTGGTGCCGTGCGGATGCGCATGATCGATCGTCGTGTGATGATCGACGTGACGCTTGCCGTCGACGTGATACAGGCCGTTGAAGAGGGTTTCGCAGCCGTTGCCGTCGAAACGCGTGACGATGTCGTTGCGCGCCAGCCGCGCACCGAACGACAGCGAGTGCGAGGCGAACATCGAGTCGCGTCCCTGGCGTGCTTCGATGCGCGCCAGGTGGACCGCCTGCTCGGACTCCTGCTGAAGCTTCACATGCGTGACGCGGGCGTCCTCCGCGCACTCGATGCGCGTGACGATGTTCGACAGGTTCCGGTCGGCATGCGCGCTGACGTGGTGCTCGACGATGGTGGCCTGGGCGCCGGTCTCGGCGACGATCAGGTTGCGCACGTGTGCCGCCGCCTGCGGCGTCGCACTGACGAAGACGAGATGGACCGGATGCTCGACGGCCACGCCGCGCCGAAGCGTGATGAAGGCACCATCGGCCGCCATCGCGGCATTGAGCGCCGCCGGGCTGTAGCCGTCTTCGGCGGCGCCGAAGACGGCCTCCACGCGCTCCGGAAACTCGGTCAGCGCACGTGCCAGCGACGTCAGGATGACGCCCTCCGGCAGGCTGCCCGGCGCCGACAGCGATTCGGCATGCGCACCATCGACGAAGACGAGCCAGTGGCCGTTTTCATCCTGGTCGCCTTCTCGCATCGCGCCAAGCAGCTGTTGCAACTGCGTGCCGGCAGAGGCAGATGCCGCCGCATCGGGAGCCACGAACGACGAGCGCCCGAGCGACTGCAGCGACGTGTGACGCCAGGGATCGTTGAGCGGATCGGTGCGGATCGTGGGCCAGCCTTCGGTCTCGAAGCGTTCGAGTGCCTGCTGACGGATCTGCGCCAGCCACGGAAGCGCAGCGCCGGGCAGACCGGACGCCCGCTCGCGAAAGGCATCGAGCCAGACTTGATCGGTACTCATCACGCGGCTCCTGCAGCTGTCCCGGCGGGCGCCGCGCCGGCTGCGCGGGCAACTTCCTCCTCGATCCAGCCATAGCCGCGCTCTTCGAGCTCGAGGGCCAGTTCACGCCCGCCCGAGCGCACGATGCGCCCACCGGCCAGCACGTGCACGAAGTCCGGAACGATGTATTCGAGCAGGCGCTGGTAGTGCGTGATGACGAGCATCGCGCGCTCCGGAGAACGCATGCGGTTGATTCCTTCGGCCACGATGCGCAGCGCGTCGATGTCCAGACCGGAATCGGTCTCGTCGAGGATGGCCAGCTTCGGCTCGAGCAGCGCCATCTGCAGCACTTCGTTGCGCTTCTTCTCGCCGCCGGAAAACCCTTCGTTGACCGAGCGGTAGATGAACTCCTCCTTCATCTCCACTTTCTTCATCTCGGCCTTGACCTTGGCGAGGAAATCCATCGCGTCCAGCTCGGGCAGATCGCGGAACCGGCGCACGCTGTTGACCGCCGCCTTCAGGAACGAGGCGTTGGACACGCCCGGGATCTCGACCGGGTACTGGAACGCCAGGAAAATTCCCGAACGCGCGCGATCCTCGATCGGCATTTCGAGCAGGTTCTCACCCTCCCAGGTGACGCTGCCGCCGTCCACCGTGTAACTCTCGCGCCCGGTCAGCACCTGTGACAGCGTGCTCTTGCCCGAGCCGTTCGGCCCCATGATCGCGTGCACTTCCCCGGCGTTCACCTTCAGGTCGATGCCGCGCAGGATCTGCTTGCCGTCGACCGAGGCCTTCAATTGCTTGATTTCGAGCATCTCGTGCTTCTCCCCTTGATCCGTTGAATCTTTCGCTACGTTGACTGGATTGCCTGTGCGCCCGGCTGCGTCAGCCGACGCTGCCTTCGAGGCTGACGCCGATCAGGGCCTGGGCCTCGACCGCAAACTCCATCGGCAATTCCTTGAACACTTCCTTGCAGAAACCGTTGACGATCATCGACACGGCGTCCTCCGCCGACAGACCGCGCTGCATCGCATAGAAAAGCTGATCCTCGGCAATGCGCGAAGCGGTTGCCTCGTGCTCGATGTGCGCCGTCGGATTGCGTGCCTCGATCGTCGGGAATGTGTGCGCCGCACACTGGTCGCCGATCAGCAGCGAGTCGCACTGCGTGTAGTTGCGCGCGTTCTCGGCCTTGGGCGACATCCGCACGAGACTGCGGAAGGTGTTGCTGCCGCGCTTGGCCGAAATTCCCTTGGAGATGATCGTGCTGGACGTGTTGCGCCCCATGTGGATCATCTTCGTGCCGGTGTCGGCCTGCTGCATGTGATTCGACAGCGCGACCGAATAGAACTCGCCGATCGAATCGTCGCCGCGCAGCAGCACGCTCGGATATTTCCAGGTGATTGCCGAGCCGGTCTCGACCTGCGTCCACTCGATGCGCGAACGGTCACCGCGGCAGTCACCGCGCTTGGTGACGAAGTTGTAGATCCCGCCGACGCCGTTCTCGTCGCCCGGATACCAGTTCTGCACCGTCGAATACTTGATGTAGGCGTCATCGAGCGCAATCAGTTCGACAACGGCCGCATGCAGCTGGTTCTCGTCGCGCATCGGCGCCGTGCAGCCTTCGAGATAGCTGACGGTCGCACCCTCCTCGGCGATGATCAGCGTGCGCTCGAACTGGCCGGTATCGCGCGCATTGATGCGGAAGTAGGTCGACAGCTCCATCGGGCAGCGGACACCCTTCGGGATGTACACGAAGGAGCCGTCGGAGAACACCGCCGAATTCAGCGCCGAATAGAAGTTGTCGCCCACCGGCACGACCGAGCCGAGATACTTCTGCACCAGCTCGGGGTGTTCCTGCACTGCGTGCGAGAACGAGCAGAAGATCACGCCGACGTCGGCCAGCTGCTTCTGGAAAGTGGTCGCCACCGAGACCGAATCGAACACCGCATCGACGGCGACACCGGCCAGGCGCGCGCGCTCGTGCAGCGGCACGCCAAGCTTCTCGAAGGTCTTGAGCAGCTCCGGATCGACCTCGTCCAGGCTCTTCGGGCCGTCCTTCTTGCTTTTGGGCACCGCGTAATAAATGATGTCCTGGAAGTCGACCGGCGGATAGTGCACGCGCGGCCATGCCGGAGAAGCCATCGTCAGCCAGCGCTCATAGGCGCGCAGACGCCACTGGAGCATGAACTCCGGCTCCTTCTTCTGTGCCGAAATCTGCCGGATCGTATCCTCGGACAGACCTTTCGGAATCGTGAAGGTCTCGATGTCGGTAACGAAACCGGCCGTGTATTCCTGGTCGAGAAAGGTGTCGACCTGGGTAGTCGTGGAACTCATGCGATGGATTCCTCTCAGGGTTGCGCGACGCGCGCGCGTTCGGCGCGCTTGCCGGGACGTGTTTTCGTTTTCGGCGAAGTCGCCGACGCGGCACGCGGACGTCCGGAACGCTGCTCCGTCTGCCCTCCCGCCACCGCCTGCGATTCGTCCGCCGGGCCTGTGACTGCACCGGACGGGACCGGCTCTGGCACCGATGAACGCACGCCGGATGCTGCTCCGGCGGGCACCGTCGCCGGCTGTCCGGCAACGCCCGTCTTCGTCTCCCTCCTCGTGCCACCGCCGGACCTCTCCGCGGCGCCGCGTTCCGGCACGACCTGCATCATGTCGACCAGACTGACGTCTTCCAGCGTACGGCGCACGATGTCGTTGATGCGCTGCCAGCTCGTGCGGATCCGGCAGTTGCTCTCGAAGCTGCAGACACCTTCGCTCGCGCTGCACTCGGTCAGACCGAAGGGTTGTTCCTCGAGCGCATCGATGATGTCGGCGACACTGATGGTTTCCGGCGCCCGGCTGAGCGAATAGCCGCCCCGGAAACCGCGATTGCTGTGTACGAGTTCATGCCGCCCGAGCGTCTTCAGGATCTTGCTGACCGTCGGCGCGCCCAGACCGAGCGCGATGGCCACGTCATTGGCGCTGCGCATCTGCCCCGGGTGGGAAGCCAGATAGGTCAGCACGAGTGTCCCGTAGTCGGTGAGGCGATTGATTCTGAGCATCGAAAAATCGGGCTTTGCATCCTGTCCTGCTGCGTGTATATGACTGGGTCAGAGGCCCGCGTCAGGACCGGAACGATGCGAAACAGTACCACTTCGGTCCTCTATGTGTCAAAGCCTGAAATGCCCGATTCACGGCGGCACCCGGCCTGTTTCTTGATACGGATCAAGGCTTCGGAAAGCCGATAAAGGCAATTTATGCATTCTGGTACCGAAATACTGATTTAGCCCAAGGAGGCGCTCATGACCGACAAGGCCACCACGGCCCCGACCGACCCCGAACAGCGTCTCAGCGAGATGTTCGAGTACTGCAACAATCTGCGTCTGGGTCCCATCCCGGAAGGCGATTCGCTGCCTGAAGGCTATACCGGCACCTTCGGCCACTTCCCGGTGTATTTCCCCGAAGAGATCGTGCATGCGGCCGGCCTGCTGCCGGTCAACATCCTCGGCGGCGGCAACAAGGTGGAGATCAAGAAGGCCGACGCCCACATGGGCTCCTTCATCTGCTCGATCTGCCGCTCGACGACCGAGATGGGTCTCGACGGCTCGCTGGACAGCCTGACCGGCTTCGTCACGCACCCGATCTGCGACGCTGCCAAGCACCTGGGCGGCATCTGGTCGCGCAACTTCCCGAACCAGCTGGCCCAGATCCTGTATCTGCCGCAGAACCCGAACACCCCGGGTTCGGTTCAGTACACGGCCGCCGAATACCAGCGGCTGCGCACCGACGTCGAGAAGCAGATCGGTCGCGAGATCACCGACGATGCCCTGTGGCGCAGCATCGAGATCTACAACCGCAACCGCGCGCTCCTGCGTGAACTCTATGCACTGCGCAGCGCCGAACCGTGGCGCGTGAGCACGACCGAACTCTACCTGCTGATGCGTGCCCATGCGCGCATGCCGGCCGAGCGGCACAACACGCTGCTGGAAGAGGCTCTCGGGCTGATGCGTGCACGCAAGGGCGCCCTGCAGGACAAGCCGCGCGTCGTTTTCGTCGGCGGCTTCTGCGAACAGCCGCCGCTGGAAATGATCGAGGCGCTCGACGACAGTCTGTATGTGGTCGATGACGATCTGCTGATCGGCCTGCGCTGGATCAAGGAAGACCTGCCGATGACCGGCGACCCGATCGCCGCCCTGGCGGAAGGCTTCATCAACATGTCGGCGGCCAGCCCCGTCCAGCACGACGAGCGCAAGCCCAAGCCGATGTGGCTGATGGAGATGATCGAGAAGAACAATGCCGAAGCGGCGATCGTGACGGCGGCGAAGTTCTGCGAGCCGGGACTGGACGAGCAGGTCATCTGGTCGAAACACCTGAGCAAGGTAGGGGTCACGCACCTCATTCTCGAGTTCGAAGAGAAAATGCAGTCGTTCGAGCAAATGGCGATGCAGCTCGAGACGTTCTCGGAATCCCTGCTTTTCGCTACTGCCTGACGGGAGAGCCATTCAATGACTACCGCAACAACCCCCGTCGCTGCCGAGGGCAGCGAATTCAACGCACACAAGGAAGGGCAGAGACTCTTCAAGGAGTGGTACGCCGGCCTGAACGGGGCCAACGAACGCGGCGACCACGTCTGCAACGTGTTCGTGATGGGCAATGCCATCGAGATCCTGCGGGTCTTCGACTTCAAGCTGATCTTCCCCGAGATCACGTCGCTGCAGATGGGCGTGCGTCAGGTCTCCGAGGACTATCTGCGCGAATCCGAGGACTACGGCTACTCGCCGGACGTCTGCTCGTATGTGAAGGCCGACGTCGGTCTGATCCTGCGCGAGCGCAAGCACCCGGCCGGCACGCTGCCGAAAGCCGACATGGCCGTCACCTCGAACATGTGCAGCACGTTCATCAAGTGGGGCGAGATCTGGGAGGAAATGCTCAACACGCCGACCTTCACGCTCGACCTGCCGGGTCAGCGTGCGGCCAACTGGTCCGTTCGCCCCGGCGACGCCCAGCACATGGCCGATGCGAAGTGGGTCGAAGCCCAGTTCCGTGACCTGATCGAGCGCTGCGAGAAGCTGACCGGCAAGAAGTTCAGCATGGACAAGCTGGCCGAAGTCCAGGACCACGTCAACAAGACGACGACCGCCTGGAACAGCGTGATGGCGCTCAACCAGAGCGTTCCGTCGCCGTACAACGCGATGCTCGACGGTCTGACCTACATCGGCATCATGAACATCTACCGCGGCACGCCCGAAGGCACCGAATACATGCAGCGCCTGGAAAAGGAGCTCAAGGCGAAGGTGGCCCGAGGTGAAGGCCGCGTCGCCGAAGAGCGCTTCCGCCTGCTGTTCTCGGGCACGCCCTGCTACGTGTCGATGCGCCGGCTGATCGAGCTCTTCGAGACCTGGGGCGGCGTGTTCTCGTATTCGGACTATCTGACGTTCGCCGCCGGCGGCATGGATGCAGCCGACACGCTCTACGACACCTCGCGCCCGCTCGAGAGCCTGGCCGAAGTGACGGCGATCGCCGCCCACCGCGGCCTGTCGAACCAGTTCTTCTCGCACGAGCGCCTGGCGCAGCAGATCAAGGACTACAACGTCGACGGCATCGTCTTCCACGGCATCAAGAGCTGCCGCTTCGTGTCGTCCGGCATGGCCGACACCCGCAACTATCTGAGCGAGCGTCTGCGCCTGCCGAGCCTGTACATCGAATCGGATCTGATCGACCCGCGCTACTGGTCGGATGCGCAGATCAAGAACCGCGTCGACGCATTCTTCGAATCGCTGGCCAGTCGTGGCGGTGCGGCGCCGGGCACACCTGAAGCCAGCCCTCAAACACTCGGGAGTCAGGCATGAGCAAGAAATACGTTGGTGGCGTCGACGTCGGGTCGACGCAGACGAAGGCAATCCTCCTCGACGAGGAAGGCAATATCGCGGGTCGCGCCCTGCTCGACCTGGAAACGAGCATGGTCTCGGTGGCCGAGGACGCATTCAAGAAGCTGCTCGACGAGGCTGGTGCCGACATGTCGCAGGTCGTGCGGATCGCCGGTACCGGATACGGTCGCTACAACGTGAAGTTCGGTCACGAGCAGGTTACCGAGATCACCTGCCACTCGCGTGGCGCGGTCTACCTGTTCCCGGACACGCGTACGGTGATCGACATCGGCGGCCAGGACACGAAAGCCATTTCGGTCAAGCCGGACGGCCAGGTCGACGACTTCACGATGAACGACAAGTGCGCTGCCGGCACCGGACGATTCCTCGGTGCCGCCTCGGCCGCACTGGAACTGCCGCTGGGTGAACTGGGCAAGCTGGCGCTGACGTCGAAGAACCCGGTGCGCATCACGACGACCTGCACGGTGTTCGCCGAGTCGGAAATCATCAGCCACCTGGCCAAGGGCATGCTGCCGGAAGACGTCCTGATGGGCGTGCACCACGCCATCGCCACGCGTTCCATTTCGCTGGCCCGGCGTGTCGGCATCAACCCCGGCGTGACCTTCACCGGCGGTGTGAGCCGCAACGAGGCGATGGTCAAGCTGATGGAAGAGATGATCGGCATGAAGATGAACGTGAGCCCGGAAGCGCACTTCTGTGGCGCACTGGGCGCAGCACTGTTCGCCCGCGACCATGCGTTCGGACTGACGCCGAGCGAAGAGTCGGCGGTCGCCTGAAGAGGGAGAACGAAAGATGATCCATACCGTCGGAATCGACATCGGTTCCACTTACACGAAGGCGATCTGCCTGAACGAGAATCGTGAAGTCGTGGGCACCGCCGTGCGCAAGACCGGCTTCAAGATCCAGGAAGCCGCGGCCGACGTCTTCGAGAAGCTGCTGCAGAACTGCAAGCTCAAGCGCTCGGACATCACCTACGTCAGCACGACCGGCTACGGCCGTTACGTCGTCGGCTTCCGCCACGCACAGGTCACCGAGCTGACGGCGCACGCACAGGCGGCGACCCAGCTGTTCCCGGACACCCGCACGATCCTCGACATCGGCGGCCAGGACATCAAGGCCGTCAAGGTCGACGCCAACGGTCGTGTCAAGGCCTTCCGCCTGAACGACAAGTGTGCTGCCGGCACCGGCGCCTTCCTCGAGAAGACGGCGCGCTATCTCGGCATCACCACGGCAGACATCGGACCGTACGCACAGCGTTCGACCGACCCCAAGGCGATCAGCAGCGTGTGCGCGGTGTTCGCCGAATCCGAGGTCATCAACCATCTGGCCAACGGCGTTCCGGCCGAGGACATCATGATGGGCGCGATGATTTCGCTGGGCGGTCGCGCAGTCCAGCTGATGCGCCGCGTCGGTCTCGAGCCGGGCTACATGCTCACCGGCGGCATGACGCGCAACGTCGCGATGGTCGAGGCCCTCGAAAAGGCCTTGAACGCACGCTTCAACGTGGCCGAAGGTGATCTCGGACAGCTGAACGGCGCCTACGGTGCTGCCTACCTCGGTCTGCGCCGTGTGCAGCAGCTGCTCAAGGAAGGCAAGGCGATCCCGCCGACCGCCGACGAAATGGGCGGCGACGAAGGCGGCGAGAAGAAGATCAAGCGCCGCTGGTCGGCCATGTCCCTGACGGATCAGCGATTCAGCCTTGCGGGAGAGGACGGAGAATGTCCGGTGGTCGCAGCGGATGCAGTCCGCGGCAACAAGCCGGCCCACCGCATCTCTGCGGACGAAGTCAAGGCCGAAGCCGGCAAGACCGTATCCGCAGCCAGCTGAATCCCAGGAGGGAAACACGATGACACACGTAGTTACCGAAGCCTGCATCAACTGCCGGCACACTGATTGCGTCGAAACCTGTCCGGTCGATGCTTTCCGTGGCGGTCCGAACTTCCTCGTCATCGACCCCGACGTCTGCATCGACTGTGGCGCGTGCATTCCGGCGTGCCCGGTCGAAGCGATCTACGTCGACGCCGATGTCCCGGCCGGCCAGGAGGAGTACCACGAACTCAACGCGCAGCTGTCGCAGGTCTGGCCGGAGATCACCAGCAAGGAAGACCCGATGCGCGAAGCCGAGTATTGGGGAACCGTGAAGGAAAAACGCGGCGAATTGAAGGAAACGGCCTGATCGCCGTTCATCCGGAAAAAGGAACGACATGGAATCAATCAACGACTACATGATGGGTGACCATCGCACCTGCGACAGTTCGCTGGCCAATTCGATCACGGCAGCACAATCCGGTGATGTCGACGGCATGACGCGCGACGGGAACGATTTCCTGAAGCGCATCCGGGTCCATATCGACATGGAAGAGAACGTGCTCTTCCCGGCCTTCGAGGAACGCACCGGCATGACCGAGGCGGGCCCGAGCATCACGATGAAGGAAGAGCACCAGGTCATGCTGCCGATGCTCGACCAGATGCAGCAGGCGATCGAGGCGAAGAATGCGGCCTCCTATGCCGACGTCGCCAGCCAGCTGAACGACATCCTCACGCAGCACAACATGAAAGAAGAGCAGATGATGTATTCGATGATCGATTCTGCCCTGGGGCCGGATGCCGACGGCCTGCTGCTGGAAGTGAAGAAGATGGCTGTCTGACGCAAGGGGCCGTCGCCATCCGGGGCGCAGCGTCGCCCCGAGTGGCTCCGGCACCGGTCGGTCAGTACCGTCAACGGATCGCCGTAGCGCGCAGATGCGCTACGTCGGTCCATTTTTTTTGAACCCTCCGTTCGGGTATATCCTGTTCGCGTCATGCCCTACCGATCGACAGTTGGTCTGCGCATCCGCGAACGGCGCCGCGCGCTCGGCATCACGCAGTCTGCGCTGGCGGCTCGTGTCGGCATCTCCGCTTCGTATCTCAACCTGATCGAAAGCGGGCGGCGCAGGGTCGGCGGCACCACGCTCAGGCGTCTGGCCAACGAACTCGATGTCGACGTCGACACACTCGACGGCGCAGCGCAAAGAAGGCTGATCGACGATCTGGCCTCCCTGTCGATCGAGCCCCTGCTCGACGGGCTGCAGCTCGATCCGGACAGCGCCGAGCGCCTGATCGGTCAGCACGAGGACTGGGCCCGGGCGCTCGTGAAACTGCACCGGGCGGCGCTCGATCGCCTGGAGGCGATCCGTGCGCTGTCGGACCGGCTCAATCACGATCCGTTTCTCGGCGCCGCCGTGCATTCCATGCGCAGCCGCGTCGCCGCCATCCGTTCCTCGGCCGAAATTCTCGAGACGATCGCCGATCTCGAGCCGCAGGAACGGTCACGTTTCCTGTCGATCATCTCGTCCGAGAGCACCCGGCTGTCCGGCGTGACCCAGGCCCTGGCGGCCTTTTTCGATCAATCGAACATCGGCACCCGCTCGGTCATGCCGACCGAGGAAGTCGACGACTTCCTGATCGAGCAGAACAATCACTTTCCGCAACTCGAGCAGGTGGCCACCGATTTCCGCGCGGCGGCCGGCATCCGCGGAGATTGCGACGGCGGGCAACTCGCCGACTGGCTGACCGGAGTGCACGATGTGCAGATACGCAACGGTCGCGGCGAGACGCCCGAGGCCGCTGCCACCCATCCACACGCGCACTGGGATGTGCAGACGCGGACCCTGACCCTGCCCGGAGAAGCTTCGCGCAGCGTGCGCCGCTTCGAACTGGCACGGCTGGCGGCAATCGTCTTTCACCAGGGCAATGCCATTCACGAGCAGGTGCGCACCTCGCCCCTGCTGACGACGGAGGCCGCCAGACAGCGCGCTACACACGTGCTCGTCTCCTATCTTGCTGCGGCCATCCTGATGCCGTACGAGGTCATTCTCGAAGCGGCGACCGACGCGCGCTACGATCTGGATCGGCTCATGCGCCGCTTCGATGCCAGCTTCGAGCAGATCTGCCATCGCCTCGTGACGTTGCGCCGGCCCGACGCCGCTGCCATTCCGTTCGCCTTCCTGCGCGTGGACACGGCCGGATTCATCACCAAGCGCTACCCCTTGCCCCGGCTGCTGATCCCGCGCCACGGCAGCGCCTGTCCGCTGTGGCCCGTCTATCAGGCCTTCCAGTCGCCGGGCGCGATCATGCGCCGGCTGGTCGAATTCCCGGATCAGGGACGCTTCCTCATGCTGGCACGTACCGATGAAAAACAATGCCCCGTCCACGGCATGCCGCGCCGACTCGTCTCGGTGATGATCGCCTGTGATGCGCTGCATGCCGATCGTACGGTGTACGGCGACGGAATCGATCTTTCGTCGCATGCACCGGCCCTGCCGGTCGGATCGAACTGCCGTCTGTGCACGCGCCAGGGATGCTGGTACCGGCAGGAGGATCCGATCATCGGCAGTTGACGCAGCGCCGGGGCCCGGCGCGGGCAGCCGAAGCCGAGCGTGCGTCCGGGACGTTGCCTGCCGTCTCGTGCCGCACGCAGCGCGCCGGCGAAGCGGGCCGATATTTCCGGCAGCGCCCCGACCCGCTACACTCCCGGCAACCAATCGGTTCCGCACCCGCCGGTCGGGCGGGAGTCCCGCCCGGATCGGCGGCAACCCGCGTACGGGACGATCCGCTGACGGATTCCCGGCACAGGAAGATTCTCGATGAGCAAACGGGTACTGATCGCAGAAGACGAGCCGCATATCGTTGAATCGCTCAGCTTCGTGCTGCAGCGCAAGGGCTATGAAGTCGAGGCCGTCTTCGATGGGGAAACCGCGTTGGCGCAGTTGCGCAACCGTCGCCCGGACGTGATGATTCTCGACGTGATGCTGCCCCGGGTGAACGGCTTCGAAGTGCTCAAGCAGGTGAAGTCCGATGCGGCGCTGCATTCGGTGCCGGTCATCATCCTGACGGCCAAGGGACAGGCACAGGATCGGCGGATGGCCGAAGAGATCGGTGCCGACGGCTTCATGACGAAGCCCTTCTCGAACCAGGAAGTCATCGACGAGGTCCGGCGACTGACCGGAGACGAAGCATGACGACCGCCAGGAACTGAAGAGGCCCGCATCCGGGTCCAGCGATGACGAAGCGGCCTTCACCGACCCGCCCGGCCCGCCCGGCCCGTCTGCGCGAGGCCGCCGGACTTCTGCCGCTGCTCGGTTTCTTCCTCTGGATGCCGCCGATGATCGGGCTGTTCCGCGGTCCCGGACGGATCCTGGACATTCCGCTGATCATCGTCTGGCTGTTCGGTGTCTGGCTGGGCCTGATCGTCGCTGCGCTCTGGCTGGCACGCCGGCTCGTGAGCGACGAAGGACCGGAAGAGCAGGAAGACACCGGTGCCGCGCCGGATTTTGGCCCGACCACACCGGATCGCCCGGATGCGCGAAATGCGCGCGGGTGAGAGGGTGAACGGCCGCCCCATCCACGCCGCATGCGGCGTTTCGGGCTTCTGAAAAGAGCCGGATTCGCACGCCAGCCCGCCATGCTGTCGCCGAACTTCGTCCTCGTGGTCGCGCTGCTCTATGTGGCGCTGCTTTTCGCCGTCGCCTTTCACGGTGACCGCCAGGCACGTGCGGGCCGCCTGGGCTGGCTGCAGTCGCCGGTCGTCTACACCCTGTCGATCTCGGTCTACTGCACGTCGTGGACCTTCTACGGCGCCGTCGGTTCGGCAGCCCGCGACGGGCTGGAGTTCGCAACCATCTACATGGGCCCGACCCTCGTTTTCGTCGGCTGGTGGGTACTGTTGCGCAAACTCGTGCACATCGGGCGCTCGCAGCGGATCACGTCGATCGCCGACATGATCTCGTCACGCTACGGCAAGAGTGCCGGGCTTGCTGCGCTGGTCACGCTGATCGCCGTGATCGGTGCGACGCCGTACATCGCGCTGCAGCTCAAAGCCGTGACGACCAGTTACCGCGTCATCAGCGCCCCCGGACCCGAGGCGCTGACCGGCATTCCGGCGACCGGACCCGACCACGTGATCGGTTTCTGGATCGCCGCCGGGATGGCCATCTTCACCATCCTGTTCGGCACACGGAATCTGGATGCCAATGAACGTCACCACGGTGTGGTGGCGGCAATCGCCCTCGAGGCAGTGGTCAAGCTGTTCGCCCTGCTCGCGGTCGGCATCCTGCTCGTTTTCTTTCTTGCCGGCAGCCCGGGGGAACTGTTCGAGCTGGCATCGCCGGAAATCCTGCACGCCGACGAGGTGTTCGGCGCCCGCTGGGTGACGGTCACGCTGCTGTCGGCCACCGCCATCATCTGTCTGCCCCGGCAGTTCCAGGTCACCGTCGTCGAGATTTCCGAAGAGCGGCATCTGCGCACCGCGTCCTGGATGTTCCCGCTGTATCTGTTCCTGCTGATGCTGTTCGTGCTGCCGATTGCCATCGGCGGACTGAGCATGTTGCCGGAAGGTTCCAATCCGGACATGTTCGTCCTCACCCTGCCGATGTGGGCCAACCAGGAAACGATTGCACTGCTGGCCTTTCTCGGCGGCTTTTCGTCGGCCACATCGATGGTCATCGTCGCCTGCATCGCGCTGTCGACGATGATGTCGAACCACCTGATCATGCCGGTGGCCCTGCGCTTCGGCTGGGTTCCGCCCGATACCGAGATCCGCAACTTCCTGCTCAACAGCCGTCGTCTGTGCATCTGCGCGATCCTGCTGCTCGGCTTCGAATACTTCCGCTTCAGCGGGGACTCGGACGCGCTCGCCTCGATCGGCCTGATCTCGTTTGCCGGCGTCGCCCAGTTCCTGCCGGCACTGCTCGGCGGACTCTACTGGCGACATGCCAACGCACTGGGCGCATTCGCCGGCCTGCTCGCCGGTGCGCTGCTCTGGGCCTGGACCCTGTATCTGCCCAGCTTCGGCGGCTTCCCGTTCACGCCGGACGATCTGGCCAATGGACCCTTCGGCCTGCCCTGGCTGCGCCCGCAGGCGCTGTTCGGCCTGGACGGCATGGATCCGCTCGTGCATTCGCTGTTCTGGAGCCTGTCCGCCAACACGCTGCTGTTCATCGCCGGTTCGCTGTGGCGCGAGCCGAAGCCGCTGGAACGCTTGCAGGCGGCACTCTTCGTCGATATCTTCCGTACACCGGCCACCGCGGCCGCGGCACTGATCCGCCGTTCGGCGACCACCTACGATCTGAACCTGCTGGCGCACCGCATTCTCGGCGCCGACGAAGCCAGCCGGCTCTTCGAGCAGACCAGCGCACGCAGCTCCTCGCCGGTGGCGGCGACGAAGGCGGATGAGGCATTCATTTCACAACTCGAACGCAAACTGGCCGGCAGCATCGGCGCCGCCTCGGCGCGGGCGATGATCTCGCAGGTGGTTACCGGCGAAACGATCAGCCTGGACGAACTGATGCGCATTGCCGACGAAACGCAGCGCATCCGCGAGTACAGCGAACGTCTGGAGCGCAAGTCGCACGAACTGGAGATCGCCGCACGCCAGTTGAGCCAGGCCAACGAGCGCCTGCAGCAGCTCGATGCCCAGAAGGACGATTTCCTGAGCCAAGTCAGCCATGAAGTGCGCACGCCGATGACGTCGATCCGTTCCTTTTCCGAGATCCTGCTCGACACGCCGGATCTGGACGCGGCGCAGACCCGGCACTTCCTTGCCGTCATTCACGAGGAGAGTGTGCGCCTGACGCGTCTGCTCGACAGCACGCTCGATCTGAGCCTGCTCGAAAGCGGCGAAGCGCCGTGGGTGCCCGAGCGCATCGACCCGGAAGCGACCCTGGCGCGTTCGCTGCGCATCTGCCACGGACTGGCCGCCAAGACCCGGGTGCGGCTGCTCGATGGCGAACGCATCACCGGCGCCTGCGTATACGCCAACGCCGATCGACTCAGCCAGGTGTTCATCAACCTGATCTCCAACGCGATCAAGTACAACACGAGCGAAGAACCCTGGGTGCAGGTGAACAGCCGGATCCTGGACGGATGCTACGAGGTCTTCGTCGAAGACAACGGCCCGGGCATCCGGGCCGAAGAACGCGAACTGATCTTCTCCAAGTTCGCCCGCGGCTGGGCGCACACGCAGACCTCCGTGGTCGGCGCCGGTCTCGGCCTGGCCATCAGCTGGCAGATCATGCGCCGCCTCGGCGGCAGCCTGACCCTGATGCCCGATGCCGGACACGGCGCGCGCTTCCGCGTCTCGCTGCCCGTATTGCAGGACGGGGCAGCAAGCTCACCGTAACCTGTCGTGACCCGTCGCAACCATTTTGCCGTGACCGAATCCGAGGCCCGCGACATTCTGCTGCTGCGCGCATTCGAACAGAGCCCGGACGCCGCAGCGCACTGGACGGACGACGACTGGTCGTGGGCCAGCAGTGCGGCCGCCCGTGCCGTCGGCACCGGAGCCGACGGTGAACGGTTCGTCGCCGTGCGTGCGCGCCTGGCCGCTGATCGGCTCGCGGTGCGCGAGCCGGCCATACGCATCGCGCGCACGATCGGACCGTGGCCGCGCCGCGCCGGCTGGATCGTGCCGGGGATCGCATTCGCCGCCGGCATCGCAGCCGATGCGATCGGACCATCGCACCAGATCAACGTGCTCGCACCACCGCTGCTGGCCATCATCGCGTGGAACCTGCTCGTCTATCTCTGGATCATCGGGCGCCGCCTGGCCCTGCCCTTCGTGCGACAGGTGCGTGCACCGATACCGGTGCTCACCTCCTGGCTGCAGCGGTTCGCGAGACAGCGCCTCCGGTACCGCCGGCGACATTCCGGCCGGCGCACGGAAACCGCGGCCCGATGGCCCGCCGCAGCGCTGACCGGATTCCTGACCGACTGGCTGCAGGCCAGCGTGCTGCTGACCGGCCGGCGTCTGGCACGGACTCTGCACCTGTCGGCGCTGGCCATGGCGGCAGGCATGCTGGCGGGTCTCTATGTCCGCGGACTGGCGCTGGAATATCGTGCCGTCTGGGAGAGCACGTTCCTCGACGCCGGCATGGTGCACCGGTTGCTGTCCGTGCTGCTGACTCCGGCCTCGCTGCTCACCGGCATCGGCCTGCCCGACCCGATCAGGCTCCAGACGATGCGTCTGCCGGCAGGCAGCGGCGAGCCCGCGGCCGCGTGGATCCATCTCCATGCGGTCACCCTCATTCTGCTGGTGATCGTGCCGCGCCTGCTGCTGGCCGGGTATGAACACGTGCGCGCGCGGCGACTCGCCCGAGGATTCCATCTGCCCCTGGCGGCCTCCGACCCCTGGTACGCGGCACAACTGCGCGAATATTCGGGTGAACGTACCCGCATGGCACTCGTGCCATGCCACTTCACACCGACGCCGGCGCAAACCGACAGATTGCAGGCCGCGCTCGATTTCATGGCCGCAGGAGGATGGGAACTGGTCATCACGCCGACCGTCGCATACGGCGCGGAAGAAAACGCGGCACAGGCGCTGGCGCCGGTGCCGGATCCAGCGGCGGTGTTCGTCTGGTTTTCCGCCAGCGCAACGCCGGAGACGGAAACCCATGGCGTCCTGCTCGAGCACCTCGGAGCCGGATGTCCGCCAGGACTCGAACCGATCGCACTGGTCGACGAATCTTCGTTTCTCGCCCGTTTCGGCGGCGCCGACGGCAGTTCGCCGCGACGGCGAATGGAGCGCAGACAGGCATGGCGGCAACTGTTCGCCGCCACGATCCACTCGTTCGCCTTCATCGATGCCGATCGTGACCAGGCTGCGGCAATCGCCGCAGAAATCCGCCCACTGCTCCAGCGCGTAAACACGTCGACCGCTGCCGGCATGGCGACGCCTGCGGATCCTGGCCCCGCGCGCAACGACGCCGTCCCTCCGGTTTCCGCATGAGCACCGGCGAGATCATTTCGCTCAGCCTCATCTCGCACACCAACGTGGGCAAGACGAGCCTGGCCCGCACCCTGCTCGGGCGTGACGTCGGCATCGTGCGCGACGAGGCCCACGTCACCGAGGTCGCCGAAGCGCACACCCTCGTCGACACGCCCGTCGGTGATCGGCTGATCCTCTGGGACACCCCCGGCTTTGGCGACAGCGCCCGCCTGGCGCGCCGGCTCGAGGCGGCCGGCGAACCGATCGGCTGGTTCGTCACGCAGGTCTGGGACCGGCTGCGCGATCGTGCCCTGTGGGCCAGCCAGCAGGCCGTGCGCAACGTGCGCGAGCAGGCCGATGTCGTCCTCTATCTCGTCAATGCCGCCGAGCCGACCGGACAGGCGCCGTACATCGACGACGAAATGCGCATACTCGACTGGATCGGCAAGCCCGTCATCATTCTGCTCAACCAGTTGGGAGCCCCGCGCACCGGCGACGCGGATTCCGCCGAACTGGCGCAGTGGCGCACCCGCCTGGCGCACGCGCACACGGTGCGCGCAGTGCTCACGCTCGATGCATTTGCCCGCTGCTGGGTCCAGGAGGCGACGCTGCTGCGTACCATCGCCACGGCGCTGCCGGCACGATCCGCCGCCGCCTGGCAGCGGCTTTTTGCCTGCTGGCTGCAGCGGCGGCGCACCGTGTTCGACGAATCCGTCGACATTCTTGCGCGTGCCCTGGCACGAACGGCCACCGATCGCGAAGCGGTACCGGAGGCCGGTCTCGTCGATCGCCTGCGCGATGCCACGCAGTTGCTGATCCGCGACGGAAAAGGCGATGAACCGGGAACCTCCGCGATACGGCGGCGCGCGATGGGCGCGCTCGCGCGACGTCTGGACGAAGACCTGCGCGCAGCGACGGATCGCGTCATCCGTCTGCATGATCTCGGCGGGCACGCCCAGGCCGCCATCTTCGAGCGGCTGGCCACGCATTACCATGTCGACGCCGGCATACCGGAAGGACGTGCAGCCGTGCTCGGCAGCATCGTCACCGGCGCGGTGGCCGGTCTGAAAGCGGACCTCGCCACCGGCGGTCTGAGTCTCGGCGCCGGAATGCTGGGCGGCGGGCTGCTCGGCGCGCTGGGGGCCTTCGGACTGGCCCGTGGCTACAACCTGGTGCGCGGCACGACCTCGCCGGCGGTGCGCTGGAGCGAAGAGGCGCTGCAGGCATCGACGGCCGCCGTCATCCTGTCGTATCTGGCGGTCGCGCACTACGGCCGCGGTCGCGGCGACTGGGCCGAAGCCGAATCGCCGCCGCACTGGCGCACGCTGGTGCAGGCGACACTGGAGCGCCGGCACGAGGATTTCCGGCACGCCTGGTCACTGCGCGACGGGAAGGACGTGCGCACCGACGAGCGCGAAGACGATGGCCCGGCAGGCTTCGCGGACCGCCTGGATGCTGCCGGCAGCCGCACGCAGGGAAACGGCGTCCGGACGGAGACATCAGGGGCGTTCGTCGACGCGCTGCGGGCGGCCCTGGGCGCTGCCCTGCTCGACGTCCTGGAGCAACTGTATCCGGACGGCGTGCGCGACTCGGGTCTGCTCGACGAAACGGCCGATGTCCGGCGCAGGCACCGGGAACTGCAACCCGGAGAGTCCGGTCGCACTCATGCCGGCGGGATCTGACCGGGTTCCGGTGCACGGATTCGTCACGCAGCCGCCGGCAAAGTGGCATCACGATTCGATCACGTCGTGGAAACCGGCGCGGCCGACGGCTCGCCGATCATGTCCACCTCGATTCGACCACCGGTGTACCCGCCGGAAATTTGCCAATGAAACAACACGTGTGAACAAACGTCGATCGGCAGGCTTCACGGCATTCCGGGCGGCGCCCGGGCGACGTATACTGTGCCGGCCCGACTGTCCGGGACGGACCGGGCAACCTGCTTCACGCGGTTTCATCCGAACCCCAGAAATACTCTGGACGCGCGCCAGAGTACCCCGAGCAAGGGAGTCCGATCATGCGTCTGTCCACTTTCCGGGTCGCGGTCCTGCCGATCCTCTCCGGCATCATCGGGTTCGCGGCAGGCAGCCTTCCTGCACTGGCGAACGAATCGCTCACGGCAACGGACTTCAACCCCTACAACTTCGCCTTTCCGGCCGGGGTGTATCACTGCGAGCTGAATCGCAACGTGGATGTGCGTGAAGTTTCGCCGGATCTGACCAGCGCCACGCTGCACTTCAACAACAAGGAATACCGGCTCAAGGCCGTCCGCGCCCGCACCGGTGCGCTGCGCTACGAAGACCCGCAGGCGGGCGTCGTCTGGCTGGTCATTACCGGCAAATCGATGCTGCTCGACACCCGGCACGGGAAACAGCTGGCCAACGAGTGCCGCGCCTGACCCGGGCGCTTCCCGGCCCGTGCCTGCGTGCGGGTCCGCCGACAGGCGTTCCGGTCAACCCCTGGTCAACCCTTGTACGGTTGAACACGACTTCCCTTTTCCGCACCGGTTCGGAACCGGACGTTCCCCGGCGGATCCGGCTTCAGTGAAAATGCACTGATTCCGGTTCGACGTCACCCGGCATTTCGGCGTGCACGATCTCGCCCTTGCCGTTCGGGTAGAGCGGCGAGCCGCAATCATCGCAGTACTCGGGCTCACCCAGATCGCGCCACAGGCGTACTTCGGACACTCCGACCTCGCGCAGCACCTCGCGGATCGTGTCGGTCGGCAGCGGATCATCCTGTTCCGATTCCGCACCGAACAGTGGCCAGACGACGCCATGGGCCACTTCGTCCGCGTCCCGGACGCTCAGGCCGATCCGGTATTCGTCGAGCCGGTCGTGGCCGAAACCGGCCACTGTCGCCTTGAGATCCCCCGGCTCCAGATCGAGTGCGTGCGTCAGATAGTGCACGGCAGCGCGGATCGAATACGGACGCGTACGGCGGTCGGACTCGCGCAGATTGATGTGATAGGCGTCCGGCAGCAGGCACTCGAAGCCGCATCCCGGCAGCAGCGGCTCGATCGTCGGTCGCGCCTGCGCGATCCAGGCTTCGAGACAGGGAATGCGACCGGCATGATCGGCGGCGCCGCTTTCCTGCCAGCGAAACAGCGGTTCGCCGTGTGGTGCGGCCACCACGCCGAGCAGAAAGCGGGCATCAGCCAGCATGTCCGCCGATTCGGGCAGCGACTTGAGGTCCACGCGTGCCCCCTGATCATGCACCGCCGCCTGGCCGGTGCGCCGCGCCAGGCGGCGCAATCCGGCGTAATCATCGGGCAACTGATCGATGCTGAACAGATACGGCAACATGCGGAAACGTGCCGCGCGTGCCAGCGTGTGTGCCCGCCAGTGCATGGCCAGCGTATCGGCCGACGCATCGGGAATCGGCCCCGACGGAATGCGGAACCGCGTCCAGACGACGAATGGGGCAACGACCAGCAGCGCATCCCAGCGCTGGCCGTCGACGTCGATCACCACGGATTCGGCTGCTTCCTCGACCGCTTCCAGGAGCGCGCCGTAGGCTTCGCCATCCGTCTGGTTGAGCCGCTCCAGAGCCTCGTGCGCACCCTGCACGTGCCCGCCGTCGAACATGCGCTCCAGGTACCCGGCCAGTTGCGCCTCCCAGAAGCGATCTTCGATGCGGCTGCCCGAATTCGCCAGGCCGAGCGCCGCCGAGACGAGCCGTTCGGCGTCCGGCGACAGATGGCTCTTGCGCTCACGCGAGCGTGCGGGACGATGTTCTTTCATGCTGGCTTTGGTCATACAGGCGGGAGTGTAGTCGAATTCGCCCGACGCACCCGCGTACGCCCGGCTACGTCCGCCTGCACTGTCCGGTGTTGGCGGACGTCACCGGTGCCGCGACCGGCACCGGCAGAATCCGCCGGGGCTCAGAACGTGTGAAGTAATCGGCCGCGCCCGGGAGGCTCGTCAGGAAGCGCCCGGGCGAGGCGCAAAGCGCAGACATATGGGTTCATATGGCGAGCATTTGCAACAAAGCTCGGGAGCTTCCTGGCGGGCAGAACGGGCGTGGATGATTGCTTTACACGTTCTCAGGCGGGCCAGAGCACCGGCCGCCCGCTCTCCGCCTCGATGCCGTCGAGGAGCGCGCGATGCGCACGCACTTCTTCGTCACAAGCCGCCAGCACGACCAGCCCGTCCGGCGGCCACTCACCCGCACCATCCGCCATCCCGTCCAGGCCGCTCACGGATGCCGGGGCAATCATCAGGCTGTCCTGGCCGCGCGTCATCGCGAGATAGACGTCGGCCAGCAGACCGGCATCGAGCAGCGCACCATGCAGCGTCCGATGCGCATTCGAGACTCCGCAGCGCTCACACAGGGCATCGAGCGAATTGCGCCGCCCGGGAAACAGCTCACGCGCCAGCGCCAGCGTGTCGGTGACATCGGCAACCACGTTTCGCAGCGGGGCGTGACCCATTCGCGCCAGTTCGGCATCGAGAAAAGCCAGGTCGAACGGCGCATTGTGGATCAGGAGCTCGGCATCCCGGACGAAATCCAGGAAGCGTTCGGCCACCTCGGCAAAACGCGGCTCGCCAGCGAGCCGCTCGCGGCTCAGGCCGTGCACGGCGAACGCGCCCTCGTCGATATCACGCTCGGGATCGAGATACAGATGCAGGGTGTTTCTCGTCAGCCGCCGGTCGATGATCTCGACGCAGCCGATCTCGATGATGCGATGGCCATCTTCCACCGACAGGCCCGTGGTCTCGGTATCGAGCACGATCTGACGCATGACTGCAGGTTCCTCGGATGTTCAGGAGAGCACGGGGCATGGGACCGCCACGCCGGCGGATCCGCGCGGATCGCGGATCACGCAGCCTGGTTCGGGACGCCGCGGTTGGCCAGTGCGTCGGCACGCTCGTTGTCCGGATGCCCGGCGTGCCCGCGCACCCAGTGCCAGCGTATGTCCATGCCCGCCACCAGTGCGTCGAGTTCCCGCCACAGGTCTTCGTTGCGCACCGGTTTGCGGCCGGCCGTCTTCCAGCCGCGCCGCTTCCAGCCCGGCAACCATTCGGTGATCCCTTTCTGGACGTATTGCGAATCGGTGTACACGTCGACCGGGACAGCGCGGCGGATGGCCGAAAGCGCCCGGATGACGGCGGTCAGCTCCATCCGGTTGTTGGTCGTGTGCGGCTCGCCGCCCGACAGTTCCTGTTCGTGTTGCCCCCAGCGCAACAATGCCCCCCAGCCACCCGGCCCGGGGTTGCCCTTGCACGCTCCATCGGTGTAAATCTGAACTGTTTCGGTCATTTTCCTTCCGGATGGCATCCCGGAGCGGGTGAGAACGTGTGAAGTCACCGGCCGCGCCGGAAGGCTCGCCAGGAAGCGTCCGGGCGCGAGACGCCACATCCGGCCATCCGTGTGACTGCGGGGTCTGCCATGTACGACGCAGCCGGCCGGGTTGCCCGGGCATGGATCGATGGCTGCGGGCCGGACTGTATCGGGCTGGCCGGACAGTGGCGAAAGAATTGTAATGTCTCTTGCGGACGAGGCTCAGATGCTGGAAAAACAGATCACGAAATATCTCGAATCCCTCCGTGAAACCCACCCGCTGCCGCTGCAGGTTCGCCTCTGGGACGGCTCGGACGTGGCACTGGGCGAAACGCCCACCGTCACCCTGCACATCCGCGATGCCGCCGCCGCCCGCTACCTGCGCGACCCGTCGCTGTCCTCGCTGGGCGAAGCCTACGTCGAAGGTCATATCGACGTCGACGGCGACGTCAACGAGATCATTTCGGTCGCCGAACGCCTGACGCTGGCCAGCGACCAGCAGAAAAGTCTCGGCCGACTCCCCTCCTGGCTGGCGCGTCATTCGCGCAAGACCGACCGCAAGGCGATCGAATACCACTACGATGTCTCCAACGAGTTCTACGCCAGCTGGCTCGATCCGCGCATGGTCTATTCCTGCGCGTATTTTCCGGAAGGCGACGAGGACCTGGCCACCGCACAGCGGCTCAAGCTCGACCACATCTGCCGCAAGCTGCTGCTCTCCCCGGGTCAGCGGCTGCTCGACATCGGCTGCGGCTGGGGGGCGATGGTCATTCACGCGGCACGCGAATACGGTGTGCAGGCGGTCGGCGTCACCCTGTCGACGAATCAGTACGAACTGGCGCGCGAGCGCGTACGGGAGGCCGGTCTGGCCGGCCAGGTGGACATCCGCCTGCAGGACTACCGCGACATCCCCGACAGCGAGCGCTTCGACCGCATTTCCTCGATCGGCATGGTCGAGCACGTCGGGCTGAAGAACCTGCGCATCTATTTCGACCGCATCCACGACCTGCTCCTGCCGGGCGGCATCGCGCTGAATCACGGCATCACCTCGTCCGACGTCGACAATCGTTCCGTCGGTCTCGGTGCGGGCGACTTCATCGATCACTACGTCTTTCCCGACGGAGAACTGCCGCACGTATCGCTCGCCATCCGCGAACTGTCCGCGGCCGGACTCGAACTGGTCGACGCCGAATCCCTGCGCCGGCATTACGCACGGACGCTGTCGCTGTGGTCGGCGAATTTCGAGCGTCAGCTCGACCGGCTCAAGTCGATGGCCGGCGAGCGGCGCAGCCGGATCTGGCGTGTCTATCTGGCCGGCAGTGCGCGCGGTTTCGCGCACGGCTGGATCAACATCTACCAGTTGCTGGTCGCCCGGACTCGTCAGGACGAGAACGGTGCGCACCTGTCGCTGCCGATGTCACGCGCCTGGATGTATCGCTGAACCAGGAACTGCGCCCCGACGCCGCGACCGGCGCCGGAACGTGCCGCGGACGCGGCACGCGCCGCACCGGGCCGATCAGCCGGATCGCCGGCACGCGCTTGATCGCCGAGACGACGTAGACGGCGCCGCAGATCGGCCACCATCGGTCCCCGGCCTGCTCGATGAAACGGCTGCGGTCGAGCCATTTCCGGGTATGGCACGGCGGCCGGTAACAACCGTAACGGCCGCGATCGAATTCGAAGCCCAGCAACTTGAACCAGTCACGCAGGCGCGGCAGGGCAATGAACGTTCCGTCGCGCGGCACGAACGGACCGGCGGCGGACGCACGCGCCCACCACTGGCGCATGCCCCACAGGCTCACCGGGTTGAAACCCGAAAGGACGACACGGCCTTCGGGGCGCAGCACCCGGTCGACTTCGCGCAGCACCCGGTGCGGATCGGCCGCAAATTCGAGCACGTGCGGCAGCACGACGAGATCGAGCGATTCCGTGGCGATCGGCAGGTCCGAATAGCGATCCACGAGCAGATCGACGGGCATGGCGCTGGCGCGATCACGCGGTTGCGCGGCGCGAACGCGATGCGGCATCCGGTTGTCGCGCAGCGCATCGATGCCGGCATCGCCCAGTTGCAGGGCATGGAATCCGAACAGATCGGCCACCGCCGCATCGAAACGCGCCTGTTCCCATTCGCGCACGTATTCGCCCGGCGGCGACTCCAGCCACTCCTGCCAGGGATCGGTCGTCTGCATGACCGGATTGTAGTGCCCGCACGCGATCTTCGCCTTGACGATCTTGGGCCGCACCCGTACGATCGCCCGCGATTCCGCTCGTGCCGGCGTGCTTCGGGCATTCCCGCTTTTCGCGTTCCGGGCCAACCGCATCCGCCATGGTCGACTGTCTACCTTCCCGGCACCGCCGACACCGGCTTCGCACGGTCATCGGCCGCGTCGCCGGCGTCTGCGCGATCCTGCTCGCCACCGCCTGCTCGACCATGACGCCCGGCGAGCGACATGGCACCGCGGCGCAGGAAGATCGCGCAGCGGGCGCCGATCCGGCCACGGTGCAGACCCCGCAGCCCACCGTCGAAGCGGAGGGAACGGCCACGGCGGGCATCGCGGATATTCCGTCATCATCCGCGACGGATCCGGCGCCGGTTCACGCCGATCTCTGGCAACGCATCCGTGCCGGCTTCGCCCTGCCGCCACTGGCCACGCCGCTGGTCGAGGAAAAGGAGCGCTTCTATCTGCGTCATCCGGAAGCGCTGCAACGCATGTTCGCGCGCGGCGGCCGCTACCTGTTCCACATCGTCGAGCAGGTCGAGGAACGTGGCCTGCCGACCGAACTGGCACTGCTGCCGTTCGTCGAAAGCGCCATGAATCCGGAAGCGCTGTCCAGTGCCCGGGCGGCCGGCCTCTGGCAATTCATCCCGTCGACCGGACGCGCGTACAACCTGCGCCAGAACTGGTGGGTCGATGACCGGCGCGACATCGTCAAGTCGACCGAGGCGGCGCTGGACTATCTGGAGAAAATCCATGCGCTGGCAGGCAACGACTGGTTCCTCGCGCTGGCCTCCTACAACTGGGGAGAAAACGCCGTTGCCCGGGCGATCCGGCGCAATCAGACACGCGGGCTGCCAACCGACTATCTGTCGTTGAACATGCCGGCGGAGACGCGCCACTACGTGCCGAAACTGCTGGCACTGAAAAACATCATCCTGAATGCCGATCGTGCCGGCATCGTGCTGCCGCCGCTGCCCGACGAACCGTATTTCGTGACCGTGGACGACACGCCCCCGATGGATCTGGCGCTGGCGGCGCGTTTTGCCGGCATGAGCGTCGACGAATTCGTGGCCCTCAACCCGGCGCACAACCGGCCGGTCATCGGCGCCGCCGGCAACCACCGGATCAAGTTGCCGGCGGATCGGCTCGAGCGCTTTCTCGATGCGATGGAACGGCATCGCAAGGCCAATCGCACCTTTGCCACCTGGCAGCCGTACACGCTGCAGGCCGGCGAAACCCTGGCGTCGGTGGCGCGCGCAGCCGGCACGACCGAAGCCAGACTGCTCGCCGCCAATGATCTACGGCCGGGCCGCAGGCTGCTGGCCGGCACCCGCATTCTGGTGCCGCAGACCGACGTCGACGACGAGTCCCTGCTCGAGGACTTCGACGGCCCGCGCATTGTCGAACTCGTCCATGGTCCGGCCCGCCAGTATCGCGTCCGGCGCGGCGACACCCTGACGTCGATCGCCAGCCGGTTCGGCACCTCGGTGGCACAGTTGCGCACCTGGAACCGCCTCGGCCCCGTTCTGCAGGCCGGACGCACGCTCAAGGTCGGCGACGGCGCAACACAGACGGTGCTCACGACAGCCAGCGGCGCCCGGCAAATCGTCCGCGCTGGCGAGGCCGGCATCCGGCCGGCCGTACTGACGCGGTCGGAACCCACCGTGGTGGCGGCCAGCGCGGGCGGCTCGAAGACCGTCGCACAGACAGGTGCGGGGCAGACGGTTGCCGCTGCCGGCGCAAAAGCGGATACGGCGGCGAAGAAGCGCATTGCCGGCGGTTCGGCGGATCGGACCGGTGTCGCATCGTCGGCGCACGGAGCCCCCGGTACGGGCACCGGCACGGCAACGGGCGCCGGGCCGACGCGCATCCTGGCAAAAAAGACGATCTGACACGAAACCGGCCTGCATCAACGCCGGCTTTACCCATCACGGGTCAGGAGTCCGAACGACAGGCGGCGGATATGGACGGGCAAGGTTACCCGGCCTGTTGCTGCGGCCCCGCTTCCGGGCCCGGGTCGGCCGCACCGAGCAGATCGCGCGTCCAGGCCTGCTGCGGCGCCTCGAAAACGGCCTGCGTCTCGCCGGCCTCGACGATCCGCCCGTCCTTCATCACGATCACCTGATGCGCCATCGCGCGCACGACCGCCAGATCGTGCGTGATGAAGAGGTAGGCCATGCCGTAGCGCTGCTGCAGCGACGCGAGCAGACGCAGCACCTGCTGCTGGACCGAGACGTCCAGGGCCGAGGTCGGTTCGTCGAGCAGCAGCAGGCCGGGACGCAGGATGGCGGCACGCGCAATCGAGATCCGCTGGCGCTGGCCGCCGGAGAATTCATGCGGATAGCGATCGAGCGCGTCCTCGTCCATGCCGACCTCGGCCAGCATCGCCGACACGGCCGCACGTCGTTGCTCCGCACTCAGACCGGGCTCGTGCAGGGCCAGCCCTTCCTCGACGATCTGCAGGACCGTTCGTCGCGGTGACAGCGAGTGAAACGGATCCTGGAAGACGATCTGCAGATGGCGTCGCTGCGCGCGCAGTGCGCGTGCCGACAGGTGGTCCAGGCGCGTCTGGCCGAAACGGATGACGCCCGCGGTTTCCGCCTGCGACAGGCGCAGCAACGCCAGTCCGAGCGTGCTCTTGCCCGAGCCCGATTCGCCGACGATGCCCAGCGTCTGCCCGCGGCACAACTGCAGGTCGACGCCGGCGACGGCCTCGAAACGACGCTTGCGGAAGGGGCTGCCGGCCAGCGCGAAGCGGCAGGTGATGCCCTTTGCATCGAGCAGCACCGGTGCCGCCGGATCGGCCGGTGCGATCTCGCGCTTCGGCCGGCTGTCGAGCAGCAGACGGGTATACGCGTGCCGCGGCGACTCGAACAGCGCGGCGGTGGCGCCCTCCTCGACCAGCCGGCCTTCCTTCATCACGGCGACGCGATCGGCGAAAGCGCGCACCAGCGGCAGATCATGCGTGATCAGCAGCACGGCCATTCCGGTTTCCCGCTGCAGTTCGTCGAGCAGTTCGACGATGCGCCGCTGCACGGTGACGTCGAGCGCGGTGGTCGGCTCGTCGGCAATCAGCAGGCGCGGCGAACAGGCCAGTGCCATGGCGATCATCGCGCGCTGGCGCTGCCCGCCCGACAACTGGTGCGGATAACTGGAAAAGCGCCGCTGCGGTTCCGGCACACGCGTGCGCTCGAGCAGTTCGACGGCGCGCCGTGCCGCCACGGCACGCGAGACGCCCTCGTGGCGCTCGATCGCCTCGCAGATCTGGTCACCGATCGTATAGAGCGGGTTGAGCGCGCTGGCGGGCTCCTGGAAGATCATCGCGATCTCACGTCCGCGCACGCCGCGCATCTCGCGCTCGCCCGCCTGCAGGAGTTCGCGTCCGGCGAACCGCACCGAGCCGCCGAGACGCGCATCGCCGTTCAGGCGCAGAACCGACAGCGCGGTCACGGTCTTGCCCGAACCAGACTCCCCGACCAGCGCAAATTTTTCACCGGCACGCACATCGAACGACACCCCGTCGACGACACGCGTCGCCGTGCCCGACGCCGTGAATTCGATGACCAGATCGCGCACGGCGAGCAGCGGTGCAGAATCGGCGCGGTCCCCGCAGCCCGTGGCAGCGCCCGGTCCGGTCGACGCACGATCGCCGATGCGCGAAGCCGTCCCTGTCCGGTCGGCGGCATTGCGCTCCGGCGAGCGCTCAGCCCCGGCGCGTATCGAGTGCATCGCGCAGCGCCTCCCCGATGAAGATCAGCAGCATCAGCGTGGCGACCAGCACGCCGAAGGTGGCCAGCGAGATCCACCAGGCATCGAGATTCTCCTTGCCCTGCGCGAGCAGTTCGCCCAGGCTCGGCGTCGACGACGGCACGCCCAGGCCGAGGAAATCGAGGCTGGTGAGCGCGACGATGGCCGCGCTCATGCGAAACGGCAGGAAAGCGACGACCGGTGTGAGCGAATTCGGCAGCACGTGACGCCAGATGATCTGGCGGTCCGGGAGCCCGAGCGCGCGCGCGGCCGTCACGTATTCGAGCTGGCGGTTGCGCAGGAACTCGGCGCGCACGTAATCGGACAGGCCGATCCAGCTGAACAGCGACAGGATGACGAGCAGGATCAGGATGCCCGGTTCGAACATCGACGCCAGGATCAGCAGCAGATACAGTTCCGGGATCGCCCCCCAGATCTCGACCAGCCGCTGCATCGCCAGGTCGAAGCGGCCACCGTGGTAGCCCTGCACGGCACCGGCCAGAATGCCGACCACGACGCCGATCGCGGTCAGCGCGAAGCCGAACAGCACCGAGATGCGAAAGCCGTACAGCAGGCGGGCGAAGACATCGCGGCCGCGGTCATCGGTGCCCAGCCAGTTCTGCGCCGACGGCGGCGCCGGATTCGGGCTGGCGGCGAAATAATTGATGGTGTCGAAGCGGTAGTGGTTCGGCGGAAACCAGGCCCGGTTGCCGTCCTGCGACAGGCGCCCGGTGATGAACGGGTCGAGATAATCGGTCGCGCTGCGGAAGTCGCCGCCGAACGTCGTCTCCGGGTAGTCGTGCACCAGCGGGAAATACCAGTGTCCTTCGTAGCGCACGGCCAGCGGACGGTCATTCGACAGCACCTCGGCGAACAGGCTGACGCCGAACACCAGCAGGAAGATCCACAGACTCCAGTAGCCGCGCCGGTTCGTGCGAAAGCGGCGCCAGGCGCGCTGGCGCGGCGAGAGCGAAACCCGCCGGGCGGTCGCGGACATCAGGCGCTCGCCGAGAACTTCACGCGCGGATCGACCCAGGTGTACATCAGGTCGGTCAGCAGTTTGGCCACCAGCCCGAGCAGCGAGAACACGTAGAGCGTGCCGAGTACCACCGGATAGTCACGCCGGATGACGGCTTCGTAGGACAGCAGGCCGAGGCCGTCGAGCGAGAACAGCGTCTCGATCAGTAGCGAGCCGGTGAAGAAGGCGCCGATGAAGGCAGCCGGAAATGCGGTCACGAGCGGGATCATCGCGTTGCGGAAGACGTGCTTGTAGAAGACGCGGCGCTCGCTCAGGCCCTTGGCGCGCGCGGTCAGCACGTACTGCTTGCGGATTTCCTCGAGGACGGTGTTCTTGGTGAGCATCGTCGTCACGGCAAAGCTGCCGACGACGAGACAGGTCAGCGGCATCGCCAGGTGCCAGAAGTAATCGAGCACCTTGCCGCCCAGGCTCAACTGCGCGAAATCGTCGGACACCAGGCCGCGCAGCGGGAAGATCTGCCAGAAGCTGCCGCCGCCGAAGAGCACGAGCAGCAGGATGCCGAGCACGAAGCCCGGAATCGCATAGCCGACGAGGATGGCCACCGAAGTCCACAGATCGAAGCGCGTGCCGTGACGCACGGCCTTGGCGATGCCCAGCGGAATCGAGACGGCATAGACCAGCAGAAAGCTCCACAGGCCGAGACTGATCGATACCGGCAGCTTCTCGACGATCAGTTCGCCGACGCTCTGGTGATAGAGATAGCTGGTGCCGAGGTCGAAGCTGGCGTATTGCCGCAGCATGCGCACGAAGCGTTCCGGCGCCGGCCGGTCGAAGCCGTACATCCGGCGGATTTCCTCGATCTGCTGCGGATCGACACCCTGCGCGCCGCGATAGCCGCCGGTCGCCGCGACTTCTCCGCCGCCGGCCACGCCGCCGCGCAGTTCGTGCACCAGTTGCTCGACCGGGCCGCCCGGCACGAACTGGATGATGACGAAGGAGACGAACAGGATTCCGATCAGGGTCGGAATCATCAGCAACAGACGCTTGACGATGTAGGCGGCCATCTCAGCGGCGCTCCCACCAGGTCTTCAGGGCCCACGGCTCGGCAGCATAGAACAGCGGCAGGTGCTCCGGGTGCGCAAGGCGTGCCCGATAGGCGATGCGATGCGCCGGGGCATGGAACTGCGGCACCAGATACCAGCCGGCACGCAGCACGCGATCGAGCGCCCGCGCCGCCGTCACCAGCTCGCTACGCGTGGCGCTTTGCAGCAGGTGCTCGACGAGCGCGTCGACCACCGGATCATGGATGCCGGCCAGATTGTCCGAGCCCGGTGTCGACGCCGAGGCGGAAGTGAAGCGCTCGATCAGCTCATTGCCGGGCGTCTGGCTGGCCGAATACAGGGCCACGGTGACGTCGTAATCGAAGGCATCGAGCCGCTTCTGGTACAGCGCCGGATCGGCCACGCGCAGATGGGCACGGATGCCAAGCTTCTCGAGATTGCGCACCCAGGTGACGGCGACGCGTTCGAGCGCCTTCGAATAGCTGAGGATCTCGAACTCGAACGGCTGTCCGATGCCGTTGCGCAATACGCCCTCGTCGTCGACCTTCCAGCCGGCAGCATCGAGCAGGACCAGTGCCGCACGCAGATTGCCGCGCAGGCTGTGCGGCGGGTTGGTGTCCGGTGGCTGGACGGCCGGCCCGAACACCGCCGGGTCGAGCTGCGCGCGCCAGGGCTCGAGCAACGCGAGTTCAGCCGCGTCGGGCCGGCCTTTCGCGGCCATTTCGCTGTTGGTGAAATAGCTGTCGCTGCGCACGTACTGCCCGTAGAAGACCTGACGGTTCATCCACTCGAAATCAAAGGCCAGGGCCAGCGCATGGCGCACGCGCACGTCGGTGAACAGCATGCGCCGGGTATTCATCACGAAGCCCTGCAGGCCGGCCGAGTTCAGGTGGGCGAATTCGTGCTTGATGATCTCGCCGCTGTCATACGGGCGGCCGGTGTGTCCGCGCGCCCAGTTGCGCGCCGAGTTCTCGGCGATCCAGTCGAACTCGCCGGCCTTGAACGCCTCCATGCGCGCCGTCTCGTCCTTGAAGTACTTGTAGACGACGCGGTCGAAATTGAACATGCCGCGGCGCACGTTCAGGTCGCGCGCCCAGTAGTCCGGATCGCGCCGGTAGCGGATCGAGCGCCCCCAGTCGGTCGACTCGATGCGGTACGGGCCGCTGGTGACCGGTTCGTCGCGCACGATCTCGTCGAACGGCTTGCCGCCGCCCCAGCGATGCGAGAACACCGGCATCTGCATGCCGATGATCATGTGCAGTTCGTGATTGCGCCGGCGGAATTCGAAGCGCACGGTGCGCTCGTCGACCTCGACGACACGCGCCACGTCGCCGAAATACTGGCGAAAGCGCGGGTGCGCCTTCGGTCCGGTGATGGCCTCGAACGAGGTGCGCACATCGAGCGCCGTCACCGGATCGCCGTTCCAGAAACGCGCCTGCGGATTCAGGTGAAACGTGATCGACAGGCCGTCCGCGGCGAAACGCATGTCGTCGGCCAGCAAACCGTACATCGTGAACGGTTCGTCGTCGCTGCCTTCGGCCAGCGTCTCGAACATCAGGATGCCGAGCCCGTCGGCAGCCATGCCGCGCAGGGTGAACGGGTTGAGCTTGTCGAAGGAGCCGAACCCGGCCAGGTTCAGCGTCCCGCCCTTCGGCGCTGCCGGATTGACGTAATCGAAATGCGCGAATCCCGGCGGATATTTCGGCGTATCGCCCCAGGCCAGCGCATGGTCGGCGCGCGCCGGCACGAACGGACAGACGAGCAGCAGGATGAACAGGGCGACGGGCAGGATGGCTTTGCACGCAGCCAGAACCGGTAAACCGATGGGCCGCGCCCGGATCGGGCCGCTGCCACCCCGGTTGAAGCCGTTCCCTTTGCTGTCGGATACCGATCGATCGGATACCGAGCGGTCGGACACCGGGCGGTCGGACACCGGGTCGCACGCAAGGCGGCGCGATGCCCGCAGCGCCCGGCCGCGAAAGCAGGCGCGAAGCGAAACCGGGCGCGGGACGCGTGCGACAATAGCCATTGACCGGAATTCTAGCGGAGGCTCGGAGCATGGGATTTCTCAGCGGCAAGCGCATTCTGATCACCGGATTGCTGTCGAACCGCTCGATCGCCTACGGCATCGCGCGCAAGTGTCGTGAACAGGGCGCGGAGCTTGCCTTCACCTACCAGGGCGAACGCTTTCGCGAACGCGTGACCGATCTGGCGGCAGGATTCGATTCCTCGCTGGTCTTTGCCTGCGACGTCGCCGACGATGCGCAGATCGACGCCCTCTACGCGTCGCTGGCGCAGCACTGGGACGGCTTCGACGGTCTGGTGCACGCCATCGCCTTCGCGCCGCGCGAGGCGATTGCCGGACGTTTCCTGGAGGGTGCCAGCCGAGAGGCCTTCCGCATTGCCCACGACGTGTCCGCCTGGAGCTTCGTCGCGCTGGCCAGGGGTGCGCAGGCGGCAATGCAGGGCCGCGCCGGCGCCATGCTCACGCTCAGCTATCTGGGCGCGGTACGCGTCGTCCCCCATTACAACACGATGGGTGTCGCCAAGGCCAGCCTGGAAGCGGCGATGCGCTATCTCGCCGCCGACCTCGGCCCGCAGGGCATCCGGGTGAATGCAATCTCCGCCGGGCCGATCCGCACGCTGGCGGCCAGCGGCATCCAGGATTTTTCGAAGATTCTCGATCACGTCAGCAGCACGGCACCATTGCGGCGCAATGTGACGATCGACGACGTCGGCAACACCGCCGCCTTTCTGCTCTCCGACCTGGCCGGCGGAATCACGGCCGAGACCGTATACGTCGATGCCGGCTTCCATCAGGTCTCGGGGGGAATCGCCGGAGTCGAAGGCTAGAAGAACCTGTCGGGTTTCGCGCCGGCAGCGGCAGGCGGGCGGGCGCCTGCCGGACGGCCGGAACGGGCGGCGTTCGCATTCCTTGATCGAAAACAGGCGCGACTGCTGCAGTGCGTCGACACCGCTTCGGCGCTTTGCTAAGGTTCGCCCTGACATCGTGACGGTTGGGGACAGAGAGAAAAGCGTGGGCAACAATTCAATGACAGCGCAGGCGGGCGCATGGCTTCGCGAGGCGGCCGCACAGGGCCGGGACAGCCTGGATGACAGCGCACTGCAAGCATTGCTGGCCGGCCTCGGCTTGGCGTACGAGGCCGGAGCGGATGCACCGGCCACACCATCGGCGGCGGTCGAACTGAACATCGCGCTTGAGAACACGCGCGAATTTGGCCTGGTGATCGGCGCCGGCGCCGGTGGCCTGGACGCCGAAGTCGACGAGCGCAACTTCCGGCGCGACCGCGCGGCGGTCCATGCGGTCGCCGAACTCACCGATGCAGCGGATTTCCTGCGCCTGTTCCAGCGCACGCTTGCCTGGCAGAAGATCGAAGCCGTGGCGCGGCGCGCGGGTGCCGACGCACCCGGGCGCATGTTCGAGCAGTGCTTCGCGCGGCTGCTCGAACTCGGTCTGGCTTTCGCCGCCGGGCGCACGGATGTCCCGTTCGTGCTCGAGGCACTCGAACTCGAACTGGTGATGTCGGAGTCCGGACTCGCCGTGCGGGACGCGCAATGTCGTTTCGGTGCTCCGGCGCCGGCGCGCCTGCCGCGGCCGATCGCCAAGATCGACAAGCTGATCCATCCGAAGCGCATCGGCCTGATCGGGGTTTCGGGCAGCGGCATGAACTTCGGTCGCATCATCCTGCGCAACCTGATGGGCGGCGGCTTCCCGAAGGAGCAACTGCTGATCCTGAAGCCCGGCGAGACCGAGATCGACGGCGTGCGCTGCATCGAAGGGCTCGCGGCGCTGGAGGAGAAACTCGATCTGCTGATCGTCGCCGTGGCCGCCAGCGCGGTCTATGGTCTGGTCGACGAAATCATTGCCACCGACTCGGTCGAGGCGGTGATGCTGATCCCGGGCAGCATGGGCGAGACGAAGAAGAGCCGTGAACCGGCGGCGGAACTGGCCGCACGCATTAATGCCGCGCACGGCATGCCCGGCGGCGGACCGATCTTTCTCGGCGCGAACTGCCTCGGCGTCGTGTCGCACCCGGGCAACTACGACTCCTGGTTCATTCCACTCGAACGGCTGCCCAAGCCGCAGAAAAAACCGGTACGCAACTCGGTGATGATCTCGCAGAGCGGCGCCTTCATGATCACCCGGCTGTCGCAGAATCCGTGGCTCGATCCTGCATACATGCTCGCGCTGGGCAACCAGACCGACCTCACCCACGGCGACGTGCTCAGCTACTTCGCCGAGCTGCCCGACATCGAGACGCTCGGCCTCTACATCGAGGGTTTCAAGGATCTCGACGGCCTGCACTTCGCCCGTGCGGTACGCAAGGCCGTGCTGAACGGCAAGCAGATCGTCATCTACAAGTCGGGGCGCACCGAGCCCGGACAGGGCGGCGTCATGGGCCACACCGCATCCATTGCCGGCGGCCTGGCGCTGTTCGAGTCCGTGGTCCGGCACGCCGGTGCGATCGTCACCGACGATCTCAACACCTTCGACGATCTCTTCTACATGGCCGGCGTGCTGCACGGCAAGAAAATCGGCGGCAACCGGCTGGGCGCACTCAGTGGTGCCGGCTTCGAGGCGGTCGCAATGGCCGACAACATCGAGTCGGACAGTTTCGCGATGCAGATGGGCGCGCTCGAAGACGCCACCGTGAAGAAGATCGAAGAGGTGCTCGTCGCCAAGAAGCTCGATCAGCTGGTCGAGGTACGCAATCCGCTCGACATCAATCCGGGCGCCGACGACGAAGCACATCTGGAGATCTCCGAAGTCTTTCTGCAGGATCCGAACATCGATGCCGTCGTTGTCGGACTCGACCCGACGGCCCCGTCCGTGCGCGCGCTGGAAGAAAGCCGGCTGCGCCCGGGCTACGACCTGAGCGATCCGAAGAGCACCGTGCACCTGATGCCGAAGCTGGCTGCGCGCTACGACAAGCCGCTGATCGGCATCATCGATGGCGGCACGCTCTATGACACGATGACGGCCCGGCTGATGGATCAGGGCGTGTGCTGCTTCCGCAACTGCACACGCGGCACGAAGGCGCTGGTGCGCTATGTCGAGGCGCGCCACCATGCCGATTATCTGAAGGACCGCCGACCCGGCGGAAACAACATCTGAGAGGACCGACCCTTGAGTGAAGCACTGAAAGCCGGACTGACCGCCACCACCCGCATCGACGTCGACAAGGACCGCACGATCGGTTTCATGGGCGAGGATCTGCGCGTGTATTCGACGCCGAGCCTGCTCTATGATGTCGAAGTCGCCTGCCGCGAACTGATCCTGCCGCATGCCGGCGACGGCAAGGACTCGGTCGGCACACGCGTCGAACTGGATCACATGGGCGCGACGATGCTCGGCATGTGGGTCGAGATCACCGTGACGGTGACGGAAGTCAACGGTCCGGCAGTGACCTTCGAATTCTCCGCGCGCGATGCGATCGAGGAAGTAGCGCGCGGCAAGCACGGCCGCTTCGTCGTCGGCCTGGAGAAGACGGCGCAGCGCATGCAGGCCAAGCTCGCCAGGGCGAACGCAGCCTGATGCATTCTGCCCGGTGCCGCCGGCCCCGTGTGGGGCGGCACCTGGAAACACCCCCCATCCACACCCCATCTGCCGGGGCGAGCCCTCATCAGCGCCCTGACCTGCCGGCGATTCACGAGGAAGCATCGACGACCATGCCCCGTCTGACTTCGTTCTCGCACGGAGGCGGCTGCGGCTGCAAGATCTCACCAGGCGTGCTCTCGAGCCTGCTGGGCGAAGCGGCAAGACTGCCGGTGCCGCCGCAGTTGCTCGTCGGACTGGACAAGGCTGACGATGCGGCGGTGTACCGGATCGACGACCAGACCGCACTGGTCGCGACGACGGACTTCTTCATGCCGATCGTCGACGATCCGCATGATTTCGGACGCATTGCCGCGGCCAACGCGCTGTCGGACGTCTACGCGATGGGGGCGCGGCCGGTGCTCGCGCTGGCGCTGGTGGCCATGCCGATCGACCGGCTGCCGCTGGAGACGATCGCGCGCATCATGGACGGAGGTGCCTCCGTCTGCGCCAGCGCCGGCGTGCCGATCGCCGGCGGACACACGATCGATTCGGTCGAGCCGATCTACGGACTCGTTGCGATCGGCCTGGCGCATCCGTCGCACATCCGGCGCAATGACGAGGCGCAGCCGGGCGACCGGCTCGTACTGGGCAAGGCACTCGGCGTGGGCATCGCTTCGGCAGCCCTGCGAAAAGATCAGCTCGATGCCGCCGGCTACGCGGCCATGATCGCGTCGACCACGCAGCTGAACGTCTCCGGCCCGGCGCTGGCGCGCCTGCCCGGCGTGCACGCGATGACCGACGTTACCGGCTTCGGACTGCTCGGGCACATGCTCGAGATGTGCCGTGGCGCGCACGTGCGTGCGCGCATCCGGGCGTCGGCGGTTCCCCGTCTGCCGGGCACCGACGAACGCCTGGCGGCCGGCTTCGTGACCGGCGCCTCGGCACGCAACCGCCAGGCCTATGGCGCCGAAGTCTCGATGACCGTCGCAGCACCACGGGACGAGGCCCTGTGGAAACTGCTCACCGACCCGCAGACGTCAGGCGGACTGCTGGTGGCCTGTGCACCCGGGTCCGTCGCTGAAGTGCTCGAAACCCTGCGTCGTGACGGCTTCGCCGCCGTCTGCGAGATCGGCGAAATGTTCGCCGGCGAACCGGGAGTCGAAGTAGTCGCCTGAGCCAAAGACGATCTGCCGCACCCGGAAGGCTCGCCCGGACGCCCCCCCGAGCGCGGCGCAACGCGCAACGGGTTGATGTGACCGGCATCGGCAACAGGGCACGGGCACTTCCTGACGGGGAGTACGGGAGGAGCGGACGATCATGACAGTCGCGATCGAGCTGCGCCATGTGCACAAGCACTTCGGCGAGCGGCGCATCCTCGAAGACACGTCACTGCGGATCGAATGCGGTGAGCGCGTTGCGCTGCTCGGCGAATCGGGCAGCGGCAAATCAACGCTGCTCAACCTGATTGCCGGACTGGAAACACCCGACGACGGCTCGGTCCACATTCTCGGCGAGGAAATATCCGCGCTCGACGCGGACGCGCGGGCCCGCCTGCGACGCGAACGGATCGGATTCGTTTTCCAGTCGTTCCATCTGCTGCCGTTTCTCGACGCCGTGCGCAACGTGGCCGTGCCGCTGCTGCTGGGCGGGATGCGCAGCCGTGCGGCGCTGGCACAGGCTGCGCACGAACTGGACAGCGTCGGTCTCGGCGCGCGCCTGCACGACCGTCCGCAACAACTGTCCGGCGGCGAACAGCAACGCGTCGCGCTGGCGCGCGCCCTGGTGCATCGCCCGGCGATCGTGCTGGCCGACGAACCGACCGGCAACCTGGACCCCGATAGCGCACACCGCGCACTCGAACAGATGGTCACGGCGATCGCCGAGCGCGAAGCGACGCTGCTGCTCGTCACGCATTCGGAAGCGGCCGCCGTCATCGCCGGACGACGTCTGCGCCTGCAGGGACACCGGATCACGGCGGAGACTGATTCCGCCCTGCCGACGGCGGTCCCGTGAACGCGCCTGCGTCCGGTCCGGCAACGACCCGGTCGAATCCGTCGGCCGCGCGCCCGGCGAACACCCGGACCCTCGTCCTGCTGCGCTGGATCCTGCTGGCCGCCTGGCGCGAGCAGCCGGCACGCACCGCGATCGCCATCGTGTCGATTGCGATCGGGGTGGCGACTGCGCTGTCGATCGAGCTCGTGCATCGCTCGGCACTGGCCGAGGTCGGCTCGGCGCTGGCACGCATCGACGGCCAGGCCGACGCACGCATCGAGGCACGCGGCGCGAGCCTGGACGAAGCGCTGTATTTTCGGATGGCCGCCGCGGAACCCGGGATCGTCGCCAGTCCGGTCATCGATGCCCGCCTTGCGCTCGTCGATTCGCCCGAGGCACGCCTGCGCGTTCTCGGCATCGATGTTTTCCGTGCACTCGAAGTCAGTCCGGCACTCGTCCCGCTGCCCGCCGACGGCGAAGCCACCGGAGCCGACTCTCCCCTTTTTGCCGACGATGCCATTTTTCTGTCGACCGCCGCCCTGGCCGCGTTCGGCCTGCATGCCGGGGAGGAAATCCGGCTCAACGCCGACGGGCGGGCAGTCACCCTGCGCATCGCCGGCACCGTGCCGGGCGCCGGCCACGGGCAACGACTGGCCGTCATGGATCTGGGCACGATGCAGTGGCGGCTCGGCTGGCTCGGCCGCCTGAGCCGGATCGATCTGCGCGCCATCGGACAGGACACGGACGATTCCGGCGCCTATACCCTGGCGGGCGTGCGGGCACGATGGCACGAGCGCATCGATACGCAGGCGTACTGGACGACGCCACAGGCAGGCAGCGAACGGGCCGCGCTTGCGTCGCGAGCCTACCGCGTCAATCTGAATGCACTCGCCCTGGTCGCCTGGTTCACCGGAGCTTTCATCGTCTGGTCGACGCTGGCGCTGGCGATCACGCGCCAGCAGCCGACGATCGCGATCCTCGAAGCGCTGGGCGCCCGACGCCGCTGGACCCTCCAGTTCGCCCTCGCGCACGGCCTGATGATCGGAACGACGGGCACGATCATCGGATTGATTGCCGGTGTCGGTGCCGCGGGCTCGCTGCTCGGCCACTTCGGCGGTGATCTGGGCGCCGGCTATTTCTCGTCGGCCCTGTCATCGTCTTCACCACGGCTGCGAACCGATCCGACCCTGATGGCGGCGTTCGCGCTGGCCGGCGTGGCCACCGGCGTGCTCGGCGCAATCCTTCCCGTCTGGCGCCAGCGGCACCGGGCCACGGCATGGCGCCTGCGCCATCCGGCCGATCCCGAGGCCCGCGCAGGCAGTCCGGTCACGGCAATCCGGCTGGCACTGGCAGCGAGCGCAGCCGGCGCACTGCTGCTGTGGGCCCCGGTCACGGGCGAAATCCCCTGGACGGCCTGGATCGCCATGGCCTGCTGGATCATCGCCGCAATCGCCGCCCTGGTGCCGATCGTGCGGTTCGTGACCGTCTGCCTGCGGCGTACGGCCGGCGAGCGGGCACGGGCAACCGGGTGGCTGGCCATCGAGCGGCTGGCAGGGACACCACGGACCGCTGCCGCGGCCATCGCGCCGATTGTCGCCAGTTTCGCGCTGGCCACCGCAATGATCATCATGATTGCCAGTTTCCGTGTCTCGTTCACCGACTGGCTCGACGTGACGCTGCCGGCCGATGCCTACGGCCTGATCCCCGGCAACCCGGCTCCGGCCGGCATCGACCCGACAATGCAGCAAGCCATTGCGGCGACGCCCGGCGTCGCGCTGGCGCAGTTCTCGCGTGCCGTCCCGTGGACCATCGATCCGGCCCGTCCGCCCGCGACGCTGCTCGTGCGGGCGCTGGCGTCCACCCGGACGAAGGGCGGGCCGGCAGCGAAACTGCCGACGATCGGCCCGGTGCAGACGGCACCGCCCGGCACGATCGGGGTCTATGCCAGCGAAGCGATGGCCGATCTGTACGGTTTCACGCCGGGGACGCGCATCACACGCGTGTTGCCGCTCGATCCGGAAGCTCGGGACCGACCCGGCACCGCGACGGCCAACCATGCCGATCCGCTGCCGGCGAACGACGGGGAAGACCCGTGGGCCGGACCCGATGCGGGCCCTGCGGATGCCGCCGGCCGGCCGGTGCTCTTCGTGGTCGGCCTGGTGCGTGACTATGGCCGCCAGCACGGCAGCGTGCTGATCGATGTCGCCGACTGGAAACGCCTCGGCGGCGACGAGCGCGCCTCGAACGTGGCGGTCTGGTTCACGGAACGCGGCGAGACCAAACGAACGGCAGCCGCCAGCAAGCCGGCCGATCTCCCGGATTCCGACCGTGCGGGTACCGGACCATGGCGCGCATTGCGCGCGGCGACCGCGTCGCTGACCGGTTTCGAATGGCGTGACAGCGGCACCATCCGCCGGCGCGCACTGCACATCTTCGATCGCAGCTTCGCTGTCACCGATGCACTCGAAGTGATTGCCATCGCGGTGGCGCTGTTCGGCGCCGCCGCGGTCTGGGCCGGGGAAGGACTGGCGCGCCGGCGCGAATTCGCGACGCTTCTGCACCTCGGGCTCACGCGCAGCGGCATTGCGCGCTCGTTCACGCTCGAAGCGGCCCTGCAACTGTTCATCGCGCTGGTCTGGGGCATGCTCACCGGCATCCTCATTGCGCTCGTCCTCGTCTATCGGGTCAACCCGCAGTCATTTCACTGGACCATGGATCTGCACTGGCCGGTCAGGCAGCTGCTGGCCGCCGCCGTCGGCTTGTTCGCGTTCGGTACGCTCACGGCGCGCTGGACCGTTCGTGGCGCTCTCACCCACCCCGAACGCACGCTGCGGGCGCAGACATGAACCCGACGGCAACGGACGCCCGGCTTTCCCGGGCACTGCGGAGCACCTGGCCGCGCCGGCGCTGGCTGGCCGCTGCCGGAGCGGCGCTGGCGCCGACCATCGTTCCGGCACGGTCCGCCGGGCAGCGCCCGATACCGGCCGACGCCCGCTACGCCGACGTCATCCCGGGACGGGCACTCGTGTTCCCGCGCGACTACGGGGCACATGACGCCTGGCGGCTCGAATGGTGGTACGTGACCGGCTGGCTGCGCCGCCGGGGAATTGACGGACATGCACCCGGTGCCGGCGTGCAGCTCACCTTCTTCCGCGTGGCGACCCGGCACGACCGGGCCGATCCGAGCCGCTTCGCACCCCGCCAGCTGCTGTTTGCACACGCTGCGCTGGCCCTGCCCGAGCGCGGCCGGCTGCTGCACGCACAGCGGGCGGCGCGTGCCGCACCTGGCCTGGCCGACGCCGCCCGACACGATACCGCCGTCCACATCGGGCCGTGGTCGCTGCAACGCCAGTCCGGCGACGGACGCAGCGAAACCTACCGCGCACGCATCGACGATCCGGCCTTTGCACTCGACCTCGCCTTTCGCACCACGGCGGCGCCGCTGCTGCAGGGCCGGGCCGGCTACTCGCGGAAAGGCCCCGAACCCCTGCAGGCCAGCTACTACTACAGTCGCCCGCAACTGCAGCTGCTGGGATCGATCCGGGTCGGGCACGCCGAACACGAGGTCGACGGCATCGCCTGGCTGGACCATGAATGGTCGAGCGCCCTGCTCGATCCCGGTGCGGCCGGCTGGGACTGGACCGGACTGAATCTGGACGACGGTACCTCCTGGACGGCATTCCGCATCCGCCGGCGCACCGGCGGCACGCTCTGGAGCTACGCAAGAATCCCGAAGACCGATGCCACTGGATCGAGCGGATCCCCGTGCGAACCGGACACCGGCGACGACTGTCGACCGGCGCTGCCGGCGCGCTTCGAAGCGCTGCGTCACTGGACCTCGCCGCGGACCGGTACCCGCTGGCCGGTGGCAATGCGCGTGACCTGCGGCGGACGTTCTCTCGTGCTCGAGCCGCTGTTCGACGACCAGGAACTCGATGCGCGCGCCGGCACCGGTGTCCTCTACTGGGAAGGCGCGGTCCGGGCCAGTGAAAACGGACGGCTGATCGGGCGCGGCTATCTCGAACTCACCGGTTACGCCGCACCGATGCGCCTGTAGCGCTTGAGCGGTCCCGTCCGCCGGCGACGACCGATCGGCCCGTGCCGTCCGCACCGTCAACGCACGAGATCGTTGATCTCGATGATCGGCAGCAGCACCGCCAGGACGATCAGCAGCACGATCACGCCCATGACCAGGATCAGCACGGGCTCGAGCAGACCGGTCAGCAGCAGCGTGCGCCGTTCCGTCTCGCCGGCCAGCGTCGCGGCCACGCGCTCGAGCATCTGCGGCAATTCGCCGGTCGCTTCACCGCTGGCGATCATGTGGATCATCAACGGCGGAAAGTGACCGCCAGCGGCCAGCGCGCGGGCCAGTGGCGCGCCTTCGCGCACATGTGCGATCGCGTCGCGCACATTGCCCTGCATCGCGTCATTGGTCAGCGTGCGGGCAGCTGCTTCGAGGCTGCGGATCAGCGGCACGCCACTGCTGGCGAGAATCGCCAGCGTCGCGGCGAACCGGGCGGCATTCAGGCCACGGATCAGTCCTCCGGCCACCGGCAGCGACAACAGCCGCCGGTGCCAGGACAGCCGCACGAGCGGCGAGCGCAGGGCCAGCCGGAAGGCAACGAATGTGGTCACGATGGCGGCCAGCAGCCATGGCCCGTTTGCACGGACGAAATCGGACACGGCAATCAGGGCTACGGTCAGGAAAGGCAGATCCTGCTGCGTCTGGGCAAAAACGCCGGTCACCTGCGGCACGACCCAGGTCAGCATGGCCACCACGACCAGAGCGGCCACGACCGTGACGATGACCGGATAGAGGAAGGCCAGCAGGATGCGCTGCGCCAGTGCACTGCGCGACTCGACGTAGTCGGCCAGCCGGCCCATCACCTGCGCCAGATCGCCTGATTGCTCGCCGGCGGCCACCAGTGCGCGGTAGACCTCGGGAAAATCGCGCGGATGATGCGCCAGCGCCCCGGCGAAGGACTGGCCGGCAATGACTTCACTGCGCACGGCGGCAAAGCGGTCGCGTACCGCCTGGCGCTGCGCCTGTTCGATCACCGCATCGAGTGCGCGCTCGATCGGCAGGCGGGCAGACAGGAGACTGGCCAGCTGGCGCGTCGCCAGCGCCAGTTCGGTGCTCCCCAGACGCCGGCCGGACATCTGTCCGGCCGCCGGTGCTCCGGCGGCCGCCGTTTCCTGCACGGCGCCGACGTCCAGCGGCACCAGTCCACGTTCGCGCAACAGGCCGCGGGCATGGCGCGGCGAATCGGCGTCGAGCACTCCGCGCACGAACCGGCCTCGTGCGTCGGCGGCTTCGTATCGGTAGGCAGGCATGAAACAGGTCGGCGCGGCTGCGTCAGTCGCGCGTCACGCGCAGCAATTCCCCCGCCGAGGTGATCCCGGCGTCGACCCAGCGCCGGCCGTCCTCGCGCATGACGCGCATGCCCGCGTCGCGCGCATGCCGCCGGATTTCCTCCTCGGCGGCATTGCGGTGGATGAGCGCGCGCGCCGCATCATCGATCACGAACAGTTCGTGAATGCCCGTGCGTCCCTGAAAGCCGGTACGGCTGCAGGCAACGCAGCCGGCGGCATGCCAGCCGCCGGTGAGCGGATCCGGCTGACGGCACTGCGGACACAGCCGGCGCACCAGGCGCTGCGCGAGCACCCCGAGCAGCGACGATGACAGCAGGAACGGTTCGATCCCCATGTCGATCAGGCGGGTGATCGCCGATACGGCATCGTTCGTGTGCAGCGTCGCCAGCACCAGATGGCCGGTCAACGACGCCTGAACGGCAATCTGCGCCGTTTCGAGATCGCGGATCTCGCCGATCATGACGACGTCCGGATCCTGGCGCAGGATCGAACGCAGCGCGCGCGCGAAACTCATCTCGATGCGCGCGTTGACCTGCGTCTGCCCGATGCCCTCGAGGTCGTATTCGATCGGGTCCTCGACGGTGAGGATGTTCATCGTCGCCGCATCGAGACGGCTCAGTGCGGCGTACAGGGTCGTCGTCTTGCCCGAGCCGGTCGGCCCGGTCACGAGCACGATGCCGTGCGGCTGATGCACGAGCGTATCGAAGGCGGCCAGGGTATCGGCGCTCATGCCGAGTCGCTCCGGATCGAGCCGGCCGGCCTCCTTGTCGAGCAGACGCAGCACGGCACGCTCGCCATGACCGGTCGGCAGCGTCGAGACGCGCACGTCCACCGGCCGGCCACCGATGCGCAGGGTGATGCGCCCATCCTGCGGCAGGCGCTTTTCGGCGATATCGAGCTGGGCCATGATCTTGATGCGCGAGATCAGCGCAGCGTGCAGTTCGCGGCGCGGGCGCACGACATCGCGCAGGGTTCCGTCGACGCGAAAGCGCACCAGCGAGGTCGACTCGAACGGCTCGAAATGGATGTCGGAGGCGTTGTCGCGACTGGCCTGCGTGAGCAGCGCATTGATCATGCGGATGATTGGCGCATCGTCCTCGGCTTCGAGCAGATCCTCGATCCGCGGGATGTCCTGCAGCAGACGCGACAGATCGAGATCACCGGCGACTTCATCGACCACCGCTGCGGCCGAACCCTCCTGATGCGCATAAGCGCGTGCGATTGCCGGCAGCAGCTCTGCCGTCGTCTTGCGCACCGCGACCAGGCGCAGCGGCAGCATGCGCGACAACTCGGCGAGCGCATGCGCGGGCGTATCGTCGCTGATCCAGACCTCGATTGCCTCGTTCGAGGCGGCGGCCACCAGCACTTGATGGGCACGCGCAAAGCCGTACGGGACATAACGCGCCAGGGAGATCGTCGTCATCGTCTCAGCGGACCCATGCCGTCACGGCGCTGTGCATTCCGGTACGCCTCCCTCAGAGCGCATGAAGCAGGCGGTCGCTCCCTGACGAGCCTTCCGGACCCGGCCGATTGCTTCATGCGTTCAGTCATGCAGGACGTTAGTGCCAGCGGCCGGCAACACGGTACTCGGATGCGAAACGACGATCGGCGCCGGATCCTGGTAGGCGTCGGCTGGAGCCGGATAGGCGTCAGCCGGGGTCGGAGCCGAGGAAGCGCCAGTCGGGGCGGGGGCTGAGGAGGCGCCAGTCCGGGCCGGGTCCGGCGAGGCGCCGGTTTGGGCCGGAGCTGAGGAAGCGCTAGTGGAAGCCGGTGCCAGCGGAGGCAGGGGCGAGGCCCGGAAATCGGGCAGCGCCCAGTGCGCCGGCAGGTCCGCCTGTGCGCGCACGGCACGGATATAGTCGTAACGATCCATCGTCACGCCATGTGCGTCACTGCCGTCGCGGATGACGATCGGGCGCAGGAACACCAGCAGGTTCGTCTTCACGCGCTTGCGCGAATCGTAACGGAACAGTTGCCCGAGCAGGGGCACGTCACCGAGCCCGGGCACCTTGTCCTCGCTGCCGTCGATGCGCTCCTCGATCAGGCCGCCGAGAACGATGATCTGCCCGTCGTCGACGAGCACATTGGTCTCGATCGCACGCCGGTTGGTGATGATTCCCGCGGCCAGTTTCGTATCGTGAACGCTGGACACCTCCTGGAAGATCTGCAGCCGCACGGTGCCCGATTCGGATACTTGCGGACGCACGCGCAACGTCGTGCCCACATCGCGCCGCTCGATCGTCTGGAACGGGTTGACCGACGCGCCGCCGGTGCCGGTCGCGGTGAACTGCCCGGTCACGAACGGCACGTTCTGGCCGATGATGATGCGCGCCTCTTCGTTGTCGAGCGTGAGCAGGTTCGGCGTGGCGAGGATGTTCGCATCGGCACCGCTTTCCAGCGCACGTGCGAGAAACCCGAGATCGAGAATCTCGCCGACGCCGGGCACGTTCACGGTGCCGCGCACGATGCCCAGGTTAAGCCCCGAACCGATGGCGCCGAGGTTGGCGGCGGCATCAAGAATGTTCGATCCGGCTCCACGCACACCGAAGTTCGTCCCGCCCAGCGCCCGGGTCGAGCCTTGCGGCGAGCCGAGGAACTGCCACTGGACACCGAGTTCGGCAGCTTTCTCGGCGCTGACCTCGACGATCAGCGATTCGATGAACACCTGCGCGCGGCGCGTGTCGAGCCGGTCGATCACCGCGCGCAGGTTGCGGTAGATCGGCTCGGGAGCGGTGATGATGAGGGAGTTGGTCGACGAATCGGCTGCGATGATCGCACCCCCGGCACGGATCGTCAGTGCCGTATCGCTGCCGCGCGGCAAGGCGGTATCGGCGGCATTGCCGAGCGCCTGGCCGGCACTGCCGTCGATCTGCAGGAGTGGTTCTTCGCGCATCGGCTCCGACACCGCTCCGGCACCCACCGGACCATCGCCACCGCCGAGCACGCCACGCAGCGTCTCGGCCAGCTTGCGCGCCTCGGCATTGCGCAGATAGACGACGTTGATGTTCCCCGGACGCGCACTCGGCCGATCGAGTTCGGCAATGACGGCTCGCGCCTGGCCGAGCTTCGCGGCGCTGGCCGAATACAGCAGGATCGCGTTGGAGCGCGAATCGGCCATCACCGTCAGTCGTTGCCCGGCATCGACCTGGGCACCAGGACCGCTTTGCTGCTGGAGCAGACGCTGGACGGTCACGGCAAGATCTCCGGCGACCGCATGACGCACCGCGACGACCTCGACTTCGTCGTTCGCCGGTCCGTCGAGCGTGGCCACGATGCGTCCGATCCGCTCGATGTTGGCGGCATAGTCGGTGACGACCAGCGAGTTGTTGCCCGGATAGGCCACTACCGTGTTGTTCGGCGAAATCAGCGGCCGCAGGACGGGCACGAGATGGGTTGCGGACTCGTGATTCAGGCGGAAGATGCGCGTGACGATCTGTTCGCCCGCGGGTGCCGGAGAGCCGGCCACCGAGACCGGCGTCGACTGCAGCTTCGCCTCCGCCTCGGGAACCACCTTGGTCAGCGTTCCGGTTTCGACCACCGCAAAGCCCTGCGAGCGCAGTGCCGACTGCAGCAGGCGCCACGCCTGCTCCCGGCTGACCGGGCGCGGGGTCTCGAGCGTCATTTTCCCGCGCACGCGCGGATCGATGACGAAGGCGCGATCGAGCAGATGACCAAAGGCGCCGATGACGGAATCGATCTCGGCATCACGGAAATTCAGTGCCACGCGATCCTCTTCCGGCGTCGGCAGCGCTTGACCGGCGGCCACGTTTCCGCCCGTGCTTCCACCCGCTTTCCTCTTTCCGGCCGCTGCCGCCTGTGTCGCCACTTGCGCCACTTGCGCCACTTGCGCCACCTGCGTCATCTGCATCGTCTCGCCGGCCATCGCCGCCGGCACACCCCAGGTGCCTGCGATCGACAGACACAGGACCGTCAGTCCCATCGCCGGCGTGATCGTGCCGCAGCGGCTTCGTCCGGTCCGTTCTTCCCTGTCGCTCATGCTCCGATCCTGATGATCGTATGTTCGCCCCGCTGCTCGCCGAGCAGCCCGAGAAACGCCTGCAAGCGTTCTTTCTCCAGCGCTCCCGCACTGGCCTCGGCGACGAAGCGCAGTCCGCGGACGGGATCGAAATCGCCACTGCCCTGCAACTGTAACGAACCTTCGATCGTCGTCAGATGCAAACCGATGCCGGCGCCGCCGGCACGGTTTCGCTCGGCACCGTTCCGGAAGCCCGTGCTTCCGGAGCCGGCACCGGCGGCATCCTCTCCCCGGCCACCGGTGAGATCGACCCGGTAGCTGCCCAGCGGGCGCACCGGCGTCATGCTCGACGAAACATTGTGCAGTTCGATCCAGGCACGACCGTCGAATCCGTCGCGCCGCAATACCAGCGGATCCCAGCCCACCCGCAACGCGCCGGCGGGCCGTACCGTATTCCACGGCGAACCGAGACGGCCGAGTTCGACCGCCGGCAACTCGATCGCCGCGGAATCGATCCGTATTTCCTGCCAGTCGCCCTGTACGCGGATCGGCTGTGCCATCGATTCCGGACGCAGGCGCAGATCGAGCCGGCCCAGCAGAAGCGGCAACGGTCGCAGCGTCCAGAAGACGCGGCCCGGGATCGTGACGCCGGCCAGTACCCGGCGATCGGCACCGATGCCGCCTGCCGACGCCCCGTCGATTGCCATCGCCCGCCCCGGCGAGAGTACCAGCCGTGCGGAACCCTCCCAGATGCTGCCTTGCGTCTGTGCCAGCCGCACGCGATCATGGGTCACGTGCGCCAGCAGCAGGTCGGCATGGCGTGCCGGCAGCACCGCGACGATCACGCCGGCAGCGCCAGCCAGCATGGCCATCACAGCGAGTACGGCGCGCGCCGTGAACCCGGTCGTGCGGCTTCGCCTCATCGCACCGCCTCGAGCACGATCCGGCCCGACACCCGCCCGGCTTCCGCCGCCCGCTCCAGCGACACGTCGACCACCCGCAGGCGCATCTCCCGCGCGACTGCATCGAGCCAGACGAGTGATGGCGGGTACGGCACCGCATCGAAACGCAGATCGAACGAACGTTCGCCGACGGCCGCGACGGTCACCATCGGCGACAGTCCTGCACGAGCGAGTGAAGATTCGATCTCCTGCCTCGACACCGGCGCCATGGCGGCATCGGGCAGACCACCCGACAATTCCTGCGCCACGACGGCCAGCCGATCGACTTCGGCCAGTTGCCCGAGCAGCACCGGCAGCCGTGCACGCAATGCCTGCCGGCCCTGCCAGGCCGGCTCGAACAGCCACAGCCAGGAAAAGAGAAGCAGCAGCACGATGGCGGCACCCTGCACGATGCGCCGTTCCCGCCGGGAAAACCCCTGCCAGCGCTGCCGCAACGCCCCGATCATGTCGCCATCGATCGCCGGACGCACGGTCACACCCGACCCCGGGGATCCGGCTCACCCGGCCGGAAATGACCGGCGGTGAAAGACCCGTCCAGACCGGACGGATCCATTCCCCTTCCGGATGCCGGTGCGACGCACATTTTCATGGCTGCAGTGCAACCACGGCGTGCCATGCCTGGCGGGCGCCGGCACGCGCCGCAGCCGATCCGGCGGCATCGCCGCCGACACGAGTCTCCGGTTCGGCATTCTCGAAACGCAGTGCCAGCCCGGACTGGCGCATGCTGCGCACCAGGACTTCGCGTGCAGCCGATCCGGCGAAAAGCCCGCTGCGAAACCGTACCTGCAGGCGGCCGGCCCGATAGTCGAGCGTCGTCAGCGCATCGGTTGCCTGCTCGCCCAGCGCATCCGAAAAACGCGCCAGCAGGGGCAGGAAATCATCGGCCGCCGCTCGCCCGGCGCGCGTCTGCAGTTCCGCCACCGAACGACGCATCTGCAGAACCGGGTCGACGATGACGGGAACCGTCGGGAAGGCATCGCGGTAGCGCTGCTCGATCTGTGCCTGCAGAAGACCGCTTTCGCGCGCCAGCAGCATCCAGTGCAGGTTCAGTCCGGCCAGCGCAACCACCAGCGCCGCGGTCAGTGCCAGTACCGGCCAGCGCCAGACGCGCCAGTCGATCGCCGCCAGCCAGCGTTGCGCCGCCGTGCCGGTCCGGGCGGACAACAGGTCGATCGGCGAGTCCGTCGATCGCGGCGGCGACTCGCGGTCGATCGTCACGCCCGCCTCCCGTCCGGCAGCGAGGATGGCCTGCTGCCACGCTTCGTCGCCGTCCAGCACCAGCGCCCGCACCGGCACGGATGACGCCTGCGCGCTCACCGCCAGTGCCTGCACGATCGTCCCGGTGCGGGCCTGCACCGTACGCCCGGCGCCCCAGCCGGAACCTTCATGCAGTCCCGCTCGCAGGATCACCGCGTCATCGAGGCAGGCCAGTGTGATCGTGCCCGGCAAGAACGGCACAGCCAGTTGTGCCGGCCAGGCGGCCTGCACCCGCACGCCGCGGCGTGCGAATGCACCAAGAACAAACCCCATCCAGGCACGATCGAGCACGGCCACCACACGCTGCCCGTCATCGAGACGCGGGCCGATTGCCCAGGCACACGACGATGCATCCTGCAGCAACGATTCCTCGACGAGATGCGGGATGGCCTGCCGCGTTCGGGCTGCGGACAGCGGCGGCACGGAGACCCGCAACAGATTGACGTCACGTGCATCGAAAACGAGCGTCACCCGCTCCAGCGGCGGCAGTGCGTCCAGACTCAGCCGGTCGAAACCGGTACCGCCCGAGGCGGAATCGGCCGGCGCCGGTACTGCCGCTGCGGCGGTTCCGGTCAGCCGGGCGCCCGGCAATGCGATGCGCAGAACCGGATCCGATCCGAACGAACGCTCGCCGATCGCGCGCGGTGGCAGCCAGATGACCGCCTGCCGGCGTTTCAGGATCGATCCTGCCATACGAGTTCCACCTGTCTGGCGCCGCGATACAGCAGTGCCCGCGTATTCGATTCGATGCGCCCGAAGCGTATCACCCCCTGCACGAGGAAAAAGCTCGAACCGGTCGAGAGCAGATCGGCGGACAGCACGCGCACTTCGTCGAAGCGGGACGCAGCCGTTTCCAGGCTGGCGAAATACGTCCGCTCCCGCACGCCCTCGACGAAGCGGCGCGCCGCATGCAGTTCCAGACCGGGAATGCAGGCTGCGATCACCTCGGCCGGCGCCGTGTTGATGTTGACCTGGGTGCGCCGGATCCGTACCCGGCCGTTCCCCTGCTCGACCTGGGAGGGCAGGAAAATGATGAAGGGTTCCAGCGCGTCGATGGTAGCGGCATCGAACCCGGGAACGCGTGCGAGATCGTCCGCAAAGAGCAGCGGCAGAACCGCGCCGCCGCCCGCCTGCCGCGCGGAATCCCCGACCGCCGGCGGCGTGCCGGATGCGGCCTCCGGGTCGGCCGCAGTCGGCGAACCGTCCCCGGCCGCAACATTCTTCGCGGCCGGGACCTGCAACAGATAGGTCTGCAGGTTCGACGCGAGTCCGGGCGGGCGCCCGAGCAGCGCCAGCAGACGCTCGAAAGCCTGACGATGGATCTCCGACGCCACGCCGTCGATGACCAGACCGTTCAGGTTCAGGCGCGCCTGTGCATCGAAGATCTGTCCGGCCAGCCGCGGCGCGGCGCGGTCATCCGCCAGGCGTGCGCCGCCCGTGACCGTCTCGTCGAGTACGGTCTCGGCAATGGGCAAGGCCCAGATTTCGCCGAGATGATCGACCCCGCCGGTGTGATTGCGGTCGACCTGCAGCACCACCGCCGCCCAGTCCAGTACGGCGCGCTCGATCCAGCGCAGTTGCGCCAGCGCCAGCCGGTTCTCGACACTGCGCAGTGTCACGTGCTCGCGCCAGAAGAGCGAACTGACGACAAACGTGGCCAGCGCCACAAGCAGCAGGACGCTGACGATGGCCACACCGCGCTGCGCTTTGCCGGCATGCGAACCGCAGCATGCCGCGCGGCGCTCCCTCCGGTGGTATCGATGGTGAATGCCTGTCACCTGGCGGACTCCTGTCGGCAATCAATCGCGCGCGGTAAACACGCGGACGATGCGCCCGCCCTGACGCACGAGGGTCAATTCGACGCCATCGATCCGGGCGACCACGGCATGGTCCGGATCGGTGCGGGCCGCAGCCGACACCCAGCCGCGCCTGGACAGCCAGAAACGGATGCCGAACTCGTCGACATCGTCGATCAGCGGTTGCCAGACGGGGCTCGCACCGGCCCCCTGCCCGGTCTGTCCCGGACGCCACGGCGAAAAGCCCCGCTCGAGATGCCGTCCACGCAGGCGGTAGTGCACCCGCTGCAGCGGCCAATCTCCCGCCATATGGCCGCTACGCCGCAACAGGATCAGTTCCGCCGTCACCGCATCGCCGGATGTCGCAACGGCAAGCGGCGCTTCATCCGGTACCAGCGACGGGACGAGGCGCGTAGCGCGCAGGTCCTGTTCGAATTGCGCAAAGGCGGCGCTCAGCGCGCGCAGATCGTCCGACGCGGCAACGATGCGATCACGCGTACGCAATACCGAATCCATGCCACGCCAGGCCAGCACGGCCAGCACGGCCAGCAGTGCCGAGGCGACCAGCAGCTCGAGCAGGGTGAAGCCGTACGCCCTGCGCCTGCTCACTGGCCTGTCCACTCGCCGGCCCGCGCGGCCGCGAGTCTGTCCGGGTGCCGCTTCGACAACAGAGCAGCATCCTTGCGCGCCCGCTTCCGTCACGCCGGCATCGGCTGCAGTCGACCCATGCCCGGTTTGACAGGGCTGCCGCATTTCCTTCACTGGATGCGCGTGGAGAAGCCGACCAGACGCGCCAGGCGAAAGGATTCGCCAGATGCGAAAACACTGATCTCCACGCGCCGGAACATGGGGTTCGGCGTCTGGAACACCTCTTCACGGCAGCGCAGCCCGACACCATCCTGGCTGCAGTCGAACTCGCGTCGGCCCGGCGCCGGCCATTCGCCGCGGATGCGGATCAGGGACAGTCGATTTTCGGCGCTCCACTGGGCCAGTGTGCGCGCCCGCAGATCGGCCTGGTGATGCGCCAGCGATCCGGTGGCGCCCATGGCCGCGATCAGGGCAATGGCCGCGATCGTCATCGCGATCAGCACTTCGATCAGGGTGAAACCGTGCACCGGATGTCCGATTCGCCACAGCCGCCTGCCTGCCGGTGCGCGTCCCCGAACATGGTCACCACCCGTGCAGCTCATTTCCGCACCCCGATCATCCCCGGCGCGGCGGAGACGATCGTTTCCTCGCCGTCGCCGCGGCGCAGTTGCACCACGAAGGGCAGGTCGACCTCGTCCAGGCGGAATTCGACGTGACTGCCCTGGTCCTGCCGGCGCACCCGCACCTGCGTCGGCTGATCCCAGCGGCGCGGGCGCAGATCGCGATCATCGGTCAGCGTCTGCCAACGGCGCTCACGCAGAATGGCGAAACGGTAGCCGGCATCATCCGCCTCGAAACGGATCGTCGCGCCGCGCAACTGCGCCTCTTCGCGTGCAAGGATCAGCAACTGCACCAGCCTTTGCGCCTCGAAGTGCAGTCCGCGATCGGCACCGCCGACCGACCAGGCCAGCATGCCGACCAGCACGCTGACGATCACCATCGCGACCAGCAATTCCAGCAGCGTGAAGCCGCCGCACGGGGAATATGGCCGCCGTCCCTGCACCGCCGTCAGCGGTTCAGCGACCAGTTACCGATGTCGGCCGCGATGCCTTCGCCTCCGGGACGACCATCGGCGCCGAGGCTGAAGACGTCGATCTCGCCGCGTACCCCCGGATTCAGATACTGGTACGGCCGTCCCCACGGATCGTTCGGCGCCTGCTTCAGGTAGGACTTCCAGTTGGCCGGCACGGGCTCCTGCACCGGCCGCGCAGCCAGGGCCGCCAGACCCTGTTCGGTGGTCGGATAGCGGTAATTGTCGAGCCGGTACAGATCGAGCGCCTGCAGGATCTGTGCAATTTCGGCCTGTGCCGCCTTGACGCGCGCCTCGTCGGGCTTGCTCATGATGCGCGGCACGGCAATGGCCGCCAGAATACCGAGGATCACGATGACCACCATGATCTCGATCAGCGTGAAACCGCGTCCACCCGTCCGACGTGGGAAATCCTGTCTCATCTCGTTGTCCGTTTGCTCGCGCCCGACCGGCAACCGTCGCCGGGAACCGGTCAGATCCGGGGAGACATGCCCCGAGCGGCGAAAATGACTACCATGCACCGATCGCTCCGCCCACACGCCAACGCCTTGCCGATGATCCGTTCGACCCGTCCTGCGTCCCCGTCATCATGAGCGGAACGTCCATGATGGTAACAGTGCGTCCCGTCGCGATTTTCCGGTTTCGATGCTGAGAACGGCATCCCGGTCGCAGCAGTGGGGGCCGTCGCTGGCGACGCTGGCCGCCTTTGCCATCCTCGGTGCGACGACCGCCTGGTGGGTCCTGCAGCTGCTGACTCCGCCGGCTGCGATCGCGCCGGCCGGATCACTGATCGACACGACCGCCATGCCGGACGTCGGACCGGCGCAGGCGCTGTTCGGCAGCAACGACCGGGACGACCCGGGCGCCGGTTCGCCGGCACCCGACATCCGGGTGCTCGGTGTTGCCGCCGGCACGAGGCGCGCCAGCGCGGTACTGGTGGTCGGCAACGATATCGCGCGCGCCTGGGCGCCCGGCGAGCACATCGACGATCACCTGCGCCTGATTGCCGTGCACGAGGATCGCGTCGTGCTCGAACGTGACGGCACACGCTTCGAACTGCTCCCGCCGGCGCGGCCTTCCACCAGCCAGCTCTCCGGAGGATCCGGACATGCACAACCGATGAACACCACGCCGGCCCGGCAACCCTGAAACCGATTCCGACCATGCACCCCGAACAGCAGTATCTGGATCTTCTGACCCGTGTGCTTGCCTCAGGCGATCGCCGCATCGACCGGACCGGCGTCGGCACCCTGTCGGTCTTCGGTGCCATGACGCGCTTCGATCTGGCGGACGGAGTCGTGCCGATCCTGACGACGAAACGCGTCTATTGGAAGACAGCGATCAAGGAAATGCTCTGGTTTCTCAGCGGCGGCACCAATATCCGTCCGCTGCTGGAACAGAATGTCCGGATCTGGACCGACTGGCCGCTCGCCCGCTATCGGGCCGCCAGCGGCGAGCCGATCGGCCAGGAGGAATTCGAGCAGCGCATTCTTGCCGACGACGCCTTCGCCCGCGACTGGGGAGAGCTCGGGCCCGTCTACGGCCGGCAGTGGCGGCGCTGGCGCGGTGCCGACGGCCGGGAACACGACCAGATCGGCACGCTGATCGAGACATTGCGTACACAGCCCGCCAGCCGACGGCTGCTCTTTCACGCCTGGAACGTGGCCGAACTCGACCAGATGGCGCTGCCGCCGTGCCACATGGTCTATCAGTTTCACTGCACCAGCGACGGCCGGCTGAACTGCCTGATGTTCCAGCGCAGTTGTGATCTGCTGCTCGGCGCACCGTTCAACTGGACCGGCACGGTCGCCCTGCAGATGATGATCGCCCAACAGGCCGGCCTGCAGCCCGGGGAGTTCATCTGGATGGCCGGTGATGTCCATCTGTACCTGAACCACCTGGAACAGGCGCGCGAACAATCATCACGTGTGCCCCGAGCGTCACCCCGCCTGCGCCTGCTGCGCCGCCCGCCATCGATCGACGGGTACCGGATCGAGGACTTCAGCCTCGAGGGCTACGATCCGCACCCCCCGATCCGCGCCGACATCGCGGTCTAGGAGACTGCCGGATCCGGAGCGGATCGCTGCCGCTTCAGGCGTCGGGTACCGGCGCCACTTCCTCGCGTCGGCTCGCCCGCTCGGCCGTGCGGGCAGGCGCGTGCGGACCCGCCGCTTTGGCCGCTCCCTGCTCGTGCACCCTGGTCCCGCGATGCGCCGCCTGGTGACGATCGATCCACTGCAGCATCGTGGCGAGCGTGATCGAACTGAGCGTGGCCTTGGCGATCTCGTCGATTTCGCGCATGACGGAAGCCAGCGCGAGTCCGACCGGCGTCTCTTCGGCGGATTCGCGCCGATCCGCCGATTCCGGCGTGAAATCCTCGAACAGCAGGATGATGTCCATCAGCGTGACGCGCCGCGCATTGCCCGCGAACCGATAGCCGCCGCCAACGCCGCGCACCGATTCGACATAACCCGAACGCGCCAGTTCGGAGAGCACTTTCGCCAGATGGTGCGGAGAGACCTCGTATTTCTGCGCGATCTCCGATGCCGAAATGTGCCGGCTCGAATCGAAGGCGAACTCGAGTACGCTGTACAGCGCGAGCAAGGTGTTTTTCTGCAGTCTCATGCGACGCTTTCCCGATCGTGCAACACCGTCTCCATCCGCGCCAGGTCGATTTCGAGCGGAATGAAGGGTCCGGTAGTCATGCCCAGGCTGCGGAAGAACGACAGGATGAGCGTGTTGTCCCGCGCGAGGATCGTGCGCATCGTGGTCACGCCTTCACGCCGGAACCAGTCGGCCATGCCGGCGACCAGCCGCGTACCGACCCCGGCCAGGCGAAAGCGGGGATGCACGTCGATGGCAAACACCCAGCCGCACGGCGGCGAGCCGAATTCCCAGTCGCGCACTTCACCGAGTACGAAACCGGCCACCTCGCCTTCGACCTCGGCCACGAGAAAACCGCGCCCGGCACGCTCGGCGTTGCCGTAGCGCCGCTCGATCGCACTCCAGTACTCGGATTTCTCCAGCCCGGTGACGATCGTGTCGATGGCGATCACTTCGGGAAGATCGGCGGGACGCGCGGGCCGGACCACGATCGGCGGATCGACCTCACCGGGCAGCAGCCCGGGATCGTCCTCGATGGCTGACGCCTGATCGGACATCGCACCGGGGCGAGCCATACCCGCCGGGCCCTCATGCGGCTTTACTGCATCCCGCTTTTTCGTCATGCTCTCCGTCGCGAACCCGCGTTTCCGCGCGCTCGCCGATCCTCTGGCCATGCGCTCCCCAAAAGGTGACGCAGATCAATTCAATACCTGCATCACAGTACCAGAATAACCCGAAAGGCAGGCGGGGCGTCAAGAAACGTCCTGATTGACCGGATCGACGGATGACCGATCCGGTTCCGGTCCTCGGAAAAAAACAGGATTCGGCGGCACAGCGGAGCCAGGCATCTGCTGTGCCGCCGTCATCCGGGGCGCGTCATCGTGACGACACGTCCCGTTCTCGCAAAAGTACCGAACGCGTCAACAAACAGGAGACGAGCATGAAGTTGAACCGCAGGAACCGCGCCGGCGCACGGATCGCGGCGACCGTATTCGCGGCATCTGTCGCGGCCGTGGGCAGTGCATACGCGCAGGAACCGATCAAGATCGGCTCTTTCCTGGCTGTCACGGGTCCGGCATCGTTTCTCGGCGACCCCGAGCAGAAGACCCTCGAAATGTACGTCGACAAGATCAACGAGGAAGGCGGCGTACTGGGTCGCAAGCTGCAGTTGATCGCGTATGACGCCGCCGGCAGCGCGGAAAAGGCGCGCACCTTCGCCAAGCGCCTGATCGAGCAGGACAAGGTCGACCTGATCATCGGCGGCACCAGCACGGGTGAAACCATGGCTGCGGTGCCGCTGGTCGAACAGGCCAAGGTTCCGTTCATCTCGATGGCCGGTGCCGTGGTGATCATCGAGCCGGTCAAGCCGTGGGTGTTCAAGACGCCACACACGGACCGCATGGCCTGCGAGAAGATCTTCGTCGACATGAACGAGCGCAAGCTGAGCAAGCTCGCGCTGATCACGGGTGCCGGCGGCTTCGACGTGTCGCTGCGCGAGCAGTGCCTGAAAGTGGCGCCGAAATACAACATCGAGATCGTGGCCGACGAGCGCTATGGCGCCGCTGACACCGACATGACGGCGCAGCTCACCAAGATCAAGGGCACGCCCGGCGTGGAAGCCATCATGAACTGCGGCTTCGGCCAGGGTCCGGCGATCGTGACCAAGAACTACGGCCAGCTCGGCATCCAGCAGCCGCTGTACCAGTCGCACGGCGTCGCCTCGAAGAAGTTCATCGAACTGTCCGGTGAAGCCGCCGAAGGCGTGCGTCTGCCGGCCGCGGCACTGCTGGTGGCGGACATCCTGCCCGACAACGACCCGCAGAAGCCGGTCGTCACGTCGTACAAGCATGCGTACGAAGCGAAATACGGCGCTGGCAGCGTCTCGACCTTCGGCGGCCACGCGTACGACGCGCTGATCATCGCGGTCGACGCCATCAAGCGTGCCGGCACGACGGACAAGGCCAAGGTTCGTGAAGCCATCGAGCAGACGAAGAACCTGATGGGTACCGGCGGGCTGTTCAACATGTCGGCGACCGATCACATGGGCCTGGACCTGACCGCCTTCCGCATGCTCGAAGTGCGCAACGGCGACTGGACCCTGGTCAAGAACTGATCTGACTGTTACCGAAAACCGCACGACGGGGTACTGAAGCAATGAGTGGGGAGTGGATCCAGTTTCTCGTCGGCGGCCTGACCATCGGCGCGATCTACGCGCTGGTGGCGCTCGGTTTCTCGATCATTTTCAACGCCAGCCACGTCATCAACTTCGCCCAGGGCGAATTCGTGATGATCGGCGGCATGAGCACCGTGACCTTTCTCGGTGCCGGCATGCCGATGTGGCTGGCCATTCTGATTGCGATCGCGGTGACCGCGGTCGTCGGATTGCTGCTGGAATGGATGGCCGTGGGCCGCGCACGCCAGGCCGATGTGGTGGCGCTGATCATCATCACGATCGGCGCCGGGATTTTCCTGCGCGGCGTGGCCACGCTGCTGTGGGACAAGGATCTGCACCCGCTGCCGGCGCTGTCGGGCAACAAGCCGATCGATTTCTTCGGCGCGACCGTCCTGCCCCAGAGTCTGTGGGTGATGGGCGTGACGGTTCTCGTGGTCATTGCCCTGTCGTGGTTCTTCAACCGCACACTGCTCGGCAAGGCGATGCTTGCCACCTCCTACAACCGACTGGCCGCACAGCTGGTCGGCATCGAAGTCCGGCGCGTGCTGCTGGCCAGCTTCGGCCTGGCTGCCGCGCTTGGCGCCATCGCCGGCGTGCTGATCGCGCCGATCACCTTCACCTCCTATGAAGTCGGCATCATGCTCGGTCTCAAGGGATTCGCTGCGGCGATCCTGGGCGGACTGGGCAATTTCCCGGGTGCAATTCTCGGTGGCCTGTTGCTTGGGCTGCTCGAGAACCTCGGCGCCGGCTACATTTCTTCCGCATACAAGGATGTCATTGCTTTTGCCCTCATCCTCGCCGTCCTTTTCTTCCGCCCCGATGGAATCCTTGGCGCCGTCAAGAGCGAACGTGTCTGATCCGGCCGCCTCGGGCGGCAGAATCAGACGCCTGGCGCCCGGCCTGGGCGGGCTCGTCATCCTGGCACTCGTGGTTGCGCTGCTGCCGTTCGCGCTGACCAACGATTACTTCTACGATGTCGCCATCCTGGTCGGCCTGAATGCGATCGTCTGTGTCGGGCTGAACCTGCTGATCGGCTATGCCGGCCAGATCAGTCTCGGCCACGCCGGGTTCTTCGGGCTGGGCGCATACCTCCCGGCGCTGATGAACATCCACTGGGGAGTGCCGCCCTTCGCCGCCCTGCTGCTGGCAACAGCCGCGGTCGCTGCGCTTGCATGGGTCGTCGGCCGCCCGATCCTGCGTCTGAAGGGCCATTACCTGGCCATGGCGACGCTCGGTCTGGGCATCATCATCTACATCGTGCTCGGCACCGAGGACCAGATCACCGGTGGCCCGGACGGCATGGTGGTACCGCCGTTCACGATCTTCGGCCTGTCGGTCGCGGGTGAACAGACCTGGTACTGGGTCGTCGGCACCTGCCTCATCCTGACGGTGTGGGCGGCACTGAACCTGATCGATTCGCCCAAGGGGCGGGCCCTGCGCGCGCTGCACACCTCCGAAGTCGCCGCTGAAGTGGTCGGCATCGACAGTTCCAGCCACAAGGTAATGGCGTTCGTCCTGTCCGCGGCAATCGCCGCAGCCGCCGGCGGCATGACCGCGTTCTACAGCGGTTTCGTGACGCCGACCAAGGCTGCCTTCATGCATTCGATCGAACTGGTGACGATGGTCGTCTTCGGCGGCATGGCCTCGACCTTCGGCGCCGTGATCGGTGCAACCTTCCTGACGGTGCTGCCGCAGGTACTGACGGTGGTCAAGGAATACGACATGGTCGTTCTGGGCGCGATCATGATGGGCACGATGATCTTCTTCCCGCGCGGCGCGGTGCCGACGATCTCCGGCTTCCTCGGACGGCGTTCGTCATGACCACTCTGCGTGTCGACTCCCTGTCGAAGGAATTCGGCGGCGTGCATGCCGTCGAGAAACTCTCGTTCGAGCTCGGCGAAGGGATGGTGCATTCGATCATCGGCCCCAACGGCGCCGGCAAGACGACCCTGCTCAACCTGCTCACCGGCGTCTATGTGCCAAGTGCCGGCCGCGTCGAATTCGACGGGTGCGACCTCACCGGCAAGCCGGTGCACAGTTACGCCGCCGCCGGTATCGGGCGCACGTTCCAGAACCTGCAGATCTTCGGCAACATGACGGCGCTCGAGAACGTCATGACCGGCCGCCACCTGCGTGAACGCTGTGGTCTGTGGTCGGCCATCCTGCATACGCCGGCACTGACACGCGCCGAACGTGAATGCCGCGAATACGCACTGCACCTGCTGGACTTCGTCGGCCTGGGCGAATATGCCGCGTCGGCGGCCGATTCGATGCCGTATGGCGCGCTCAAGCGGCTCGAGATCGCACGCGCCCTGGCGGGGCAGCCCAAGTTCCTGCTGCTGGATGAACCGGCAGCCGGCCTGAATCCGACCGAATCGATGACGATCGCCGACCTGATCCAGCAGCTTGCCGCCGCCGGCACGACCGTCGTCCTCGTCGAACACAACATGAAGCTCGTGATGGGCGTCTCCCACCACATCCTCGTACTCGACTACGGTCGCAAGTTGTGCGAAGGCACGGCCGATGAAGTGCGCAACGATCCGCGTGTCATCGAAGCCTATCTGGGCGCCGCCGAGGAGACCGCCCATGCCTGAGGTCGATGTCCACACCGCACCGACGGCGAGTGCAGCCGCTTCACGGGGGAACGGCAGCCCGCAGATGCTGGAAGTCCGTTCGCTGTCGAGCCGCTATGGCCGGATCACGGCGTTGCACGACGTCAGCCTGAGTGTCGGCACCGGCGAGCTCGTGGCTCTGGTCGGCGCCAACGGTGCCGGCAAGACGACGCTGCTGCGTACCCTGTCCGGCGTGCAGCCGGCCGCCGAGGGCAGCGTGCAGTTCCAGGGCTCGGATGTCACGAAGACGGCGCCGCGCAAGCGGGTGTCGATGGGCATCGTCCAGGTGCCGGAAGGCAGGCAGGTGTTCGGGCCACTGTCGATCGAGGACAACCTGCGCCTGGGTGCCTTCGTGCGCCCGAAATCCGAAATCGCCGGCGGGCTGGAGCGCATCTATTCGCTCTTCCCGATTCTTGCGAAGAAACGTCACGATCCGGCCGGAACCCTGTCCGGCGGCCAGCAGCAGATGCTCGCCATGGGCCGCGCAATGATGACCCGGCCGAAGCTGCTCCTGCTCGACGAGCCGAGCATGGGTCTGGCGCCACGCCTGGTTGCCGAAATCTTTGACACCGTGCGTGCGCTGAAGGAAGCGGCGACGACCATTCTCCTGGTCGACCAGAATGCCCGTGCGGCCCTGTCGATTGCCGACCGTGCGTATGTGCTCGAAGTGGGCCGGATCGCGCTGTCGGGCACCGGCCCGGAACTGCTCGGCAATCCGCGCGTCCAGCAGGCGTATCTGGGCCTGTAACAGGGAAAGGACGAAACGATCATGACCAAGGCCGCGCACGGCGATCGAACTGCCGCCGTCGCGACCGGGAACGTGTGAAGCAGTCATCCACGCCTGTCCTGCCCATCATGAAGTACCCGCAGCGCTTTGCCGATCCTCGTCATGTTCCCCGGACATGACGGGTGTCCGCGGCGTGTGTGGACGTTTCCCGAGTGGCCGACCGGGCACGACCGCTCGCAGCACACGCCCTGACCCGACCTGAGCACGCCAGGCCGGCCCTGCCTGACAAACTGCCCCGCAACCGATGCCCGTTTCACCGGACGACCGATTCAACTGGAGGATTCCACCATGGCCGTGACGACGACCGCAAACCCTGCCCAAAGTGCAAGTGACACAGGCATGTACGTGCATCGCGAGGTCGAGACGATGCCGCGCGAGCGTCTGGCCGAACTGCAACTGGCGCGCCTGCGCGAAACCCTGTGCAATGCGCATGACAATGTGCCGCTGCATCGGGCGCGCCTGGACGCCGCCGGCATCGATCCGCGAGGGTTTTCCTCGCTCGACGATGTCCGCCACCTGCCGTTCACCGTCAAGACCGACCTGCGCGACCAGTATCCGTTCGGCATGCTTGCCCGTCCGATGGCGGAAATCTCGCGCATTCACGCCTCGTCGGGCACGACCGGCAAGGCCACGGTCGTCGCCTATACGGCCGGGGACGTGAGCAACTGGGCCGATCTGGTCGCCCGTTCCCTGGCTGCCGCCGGCGCACGCCCGGGCGACATCGTCCACAACTCGTACGGCTACGGCCTGTTCACCGGCGGCCTTGGTGCCCATTACGGCGCCGAACGCCTCGGCTGCTCGGTCGTGCCGGTCTCGGGCGGCTCGACCGAGCGCCAGATCCAGCTGATCGTCGATTTCCAGGCACGGGTGCTGTGTTCGACGCCGTCGTACGCACTGGCGATTGCCGAAGTGGCCGAGAACCTCGGGGTCGATCTGTCGAAGGGGCCGCTGAAGATCGGCGTCTTCGGCGCCGAGCCCTGGAGTGACGCCATGCGCCAGGAGATCGAGGCCAAACTGGGTGTCCGGGCAGCGGACATCTACGGCCTGTCCGAAATCATGGGCCCGGGCGTGGCCTGCGAATGCGAACACCGCAGCGGCCTGCACGGCTGGGAAGATCACTTCCTCTTCGAGGTCATCGATCCGGACAGCGGCCAGCCGCTGCCCGAAGGCGAAGCCGGCGAGCTGGTCATCACGACGCTGACCAAGCAGGCGCTGCCGATGATCCGCTACCGCACGCGCGACATCACGAAGCTGACGACCGAAACCTGTGATTGCGGCCGTACGCACGTACGCATCCTGCGCGTCACGGGCCGCAACGACGACATGCTGATCATCCGTGGGGTGAACGTCTTTCCGTCGCAGGTCGAAGCCGTTCTCATCGGTCTGCCCGGCGTGGCTCCGCATTACCAGCTGGTCGTCGAACGGGAAGGCTCGCTCGACAAGGTGTCGATCGACGCCGAGGCGCAGCCGGGTGTTCCGGAAAGCGACTACGACGGAATCGCCCGGCAGATCGTTCACCAGGTCAAGACCATGGTCGGGATCTCGACCAGGGTAAACGTGAAGAAGCCGGGCGAGATCCCGCGCTCGCAGGGCAAGGCAGTCCGCGTGCGTGATCTGCGCCCGAAGAATTGAGAACGTGCAAGGCAATCGCCCGTCCCCGCCCGGGTACGGGCGATCGGTCCGGCAGCGCGCAGATGCGTCGCCGGTCGGAACGACCGGTCAGCGGAAACTGACCAGAGAACAGCCGTCGCCGGCCAGCCAGGGCGGGTCGGGGCCCAGGCTGTCGTGAAACGGAGACAGCAATGATGATGAATGCCGCTTCGGTCCTGCTGGAAAACGGCAAGCCCGATGACCTTGCCCTGCTGTGTGGCGACGAGACTCGTACGTATGCGCAGCTGCGCGACTCGATTGCACGTGCCGCTGCCGTCTGGCAGGCACGCGGCCTGCAGCCGGGAGACCGCGTCGCCGTGCAGATTCTGGACGGCCTGCCCTGGGTCGATGCGTTCCTGGGCTGCATCTGGGCCGGTGGCGTTGCCGTCGGCGTCAATCCGCGCCTGTCAGGCCCGGAATGGACTGCCATTCTCGAAGCGGCCGATTTCCGCTTCATCCTGGCCGAATCGAATGATGAAACGCCCGCTCCCTGGCATGAACGCGTCATTGCCCTGCAGTCCTGGCTGACGGAGCAGGGCAAGGCGCAGCCCGTCGAAGCCCTGCCCCGCCAGCCGGATGATCCCGCGGTATGGGTGCATTCCTCGGGCACCAGCGGCAAGGCGAAGGCCGTCGTTCACGGTCATCGTTTCGCCACCGACATTGCCCGGGTCACGGCCGAAGTCGTCGGCGTGACCGCGTCCGATCGCCTGTTCGGCAGCTCGAAGATGTTCTTCTCCTATCCGCAGACCAATGTGCTATACGCCGGTCTGCGTCTGGGCGCATCGATCGTGCTCGATCCATCGTGGCCGACTGCGCAGGGCGTGGCCGGGATCGTCACGCGCACGCGCCCGACGATCCTGTGCAGCGTGCCGTCGCTGTACCGCAATCTGCTCAAGGAAGGCGTGGCCGCGCAGCTCGTGCGCGACGGCGTACGCCGTTTCGTTTCGGCTGGCGAAGCGCTGTCAGCCGATCTGCGCGAGGAATGGCGCCGCCAGACCGGCACCTCGATCATCAACGGCTATGGTGCTTCCGAAACGCTGGTCCTGGTGCTGACCGACCGCGATGACGGCCGCGGCCTGCGCGCCTCACCGGGCATCGACGTGCGCCCGCTGGCCGAGAACGGTGCCTCGCCGACACGGCTGACCTTCAGCGCATCGATGATTGCGCTCGGCTACTGGAATCTGCCGGGAGAACAGGCGGAGCATTTCCGTGACGGACGCTTCTGCCCGAACGATCTGTTCGAGGCACAGCCCGACGGCTCCTGGCGATTTGCCGGCCGCGAGGGCTCGCTGGTCAAGGTGCGCGGCCGCTGGGTCGACCTGATTGCCATCGAAGAAACGCTCGGACTGGTCAGCCCCGACATTCTCGAGGCAGCCGCCGTGCTCGTGCCGGACGAGGACGGTCTGGATGCCGTTGCCGTCTTCTATGTTCCCAAGGACACCGGCAGCGCTTCGCGGGCCGAAGAGGCGCTGCGCCTGCACACCGACACGATGCCGCCATTTCGCCGTCCACGCTGGTTCCATCCGATCGAGATGCTGCCGCGTACGGCCACCGGCAAGCTGATCCGGCGCAAGCTGCAGGATCTTCACCGGGAACAATGAGCCGGATTTCGATCGTGCTTCCGGCTCCGCACGGCATCCGTACACAAGCGGATGCCGTGCGGGTTGCCGTGCGGTTTCAGCCATGGTGGCGCACGCAATGACGGACGCGAAGCGCTGGACGGAATCCGATGGCGAACACATCGACGTACGCGGCCTGCCGCCGCCACAGCCGATGGTCGAGATCCTGCGGCTGCTGCATTCGATCGCGGACGACCGGGCCGTGATCGTGCATCACGACCGGGATCCGCAGATGCTCTATCCGGAACTGGCGGAGATCGGCTGGGAGGCCGAGATCATCGCCGGACAGGACGGCGAAGTCCGGCTGCGTCTCGCGCGCCAGTCGTGACGAGCGGCGAACGATGACCACGGATACCGGACGGCCGAAACTGGCTGCCGTCTTCCTGTCGGGTGCGATCAGCCGCCTGCTGCCGGCCTCGATCCCGATGCGCTATTTCGGCGCGGCGACAGTCTTTCACGTGGCCGCCTGGATCGCGCTGGGCATCGGTGCGGCACGCGTGCCGCGTTTTGCCGGTGGCCTGGACTGGCCGCTGGCGGCGCTGCACCTGATCACACTCGGCGTGCTGGCGATGACCGCCATCGGCGCCAGCCTGCAGCTCATGCCGGTGGCCACGCGCCAGCCGGTGTATTCGACCCGCCTGCCGGCCTGGTCCTGGTGGTTCTATACGGCCGGGGTTCTGCTCACCACATACGCCATGGCCACCGGTGCGCCCGTACTGCTCGGGATCGGTGCCACCGGCGTCGTCGCCGGCCTGCTCGTCTACGGAGCGCTCACGGCACGCAATCTGGCCGGCGCGCGCGGCATGGCCGGCATCGTTGCGCACGGCTGGATCGCCATCGTCTCCCTCGCGCTGGTCCTGATCAGTGCGCTCGCCCTGGTTCTCACCTGGTCCGGGCACCCGTTCCTGCCGCGTGACGTAGCGCTGGCGGTGCACGTGCCCATGGCCGCCTGGGGCTTCATGGGCATGCTCGCGCTCGGCCTGGCCTGTGTCCTCGTGCCGATGTTCGCGATTGCCGCCGCACCCGACGAAACCCGGATCCGCCAGTCGGCAGCCGCCGGTGGCCTCGCCCTGGCCCTGGCCGCCATCGCCGCCTTCGGGATCTGGCGCACCCCGCTGCTGCTGGCAGCACTGCTGGCTGCCGCCGTCTCGGTGACGATCCACCTGCGGCTGATGGCACATACCCTGCGCACCGGCATGCGGCGCGAACTCGGACGCTCGTTCCGGCTCGTGCGCATTTCCTGGGGCCTGCTGGTCGCCAGCCTCTTCCTCGCCCTGGCGCACGTGCTGGCACCCGACGACGGCCTGGTGCGCGTCCTGTTCGGCATCGTGCTGATTCCGGGCTGGCTGCTGACGATGGTGCTGGGCATCCTGCAGCGCATCGTCCCGTTTCTCGCCTCGATGCACAAGGCGCCCGGCTCGAAGCGTCCGCGCACGCCGGCCTCGCTGACCGCCGACGCGCCGCTGGCCGTGCACTACCACTGTCATCTGGCGGCATTCGCGCTGCTGGTGCTGGCGGCCCTCACCGGCTCGCGCTGGCTGGTACTGGCAGCATCGGCGGTCGGAACGATCGGGGCGCTCGCGTTTCTCGTCTTCTTCATCATCGCCATGCACCGGATGCGCACGCCGCCGGCCGCTGCGGCGGGTACCCGGCCGAACACCGGACGCGCCGCGGGAGGAAGTGCATGAATGGCCGCGATCGTGAAGCCAGCGCCGTACCTGGTCGACCGCAGTGCCTGATTGACCGGAGTCAAGGGGCCCGAGCCGGTGCGCACTAAGCTCATGAAGTCATCATGACCCCGGAGTCGACATGAGTTTCCAAAGCCAGGTTGCACACGCGCTCGATGAAGAGCATCGCGCCAGCCTCGACATTCTCGGCCGCATCGAACAGGCATTCGCACGCGCGCCGCGCAAGGGGGCCGGCAACGATCCCGACCTCCAACGCCTGGCGGGCGAATTCGCCCGTCATCTGGAGCAGGACATCGGCCGCCATTTCGATTTCGAAGAGGCCGAACTGTTCCCGCGCATGGCCGAAATGGGCGAAGGCGATATTGCCGAAATGCTCGCCGACGAGCACGATGCCATTCGGGAAGCGGCCGAAACCCTGCTACCGCTGGCCTGGGCGGCTTCGTCGGGCGAGCTCGACGAAAAAGGCTGGCAGCAACTGAAAATCGGCGTCATGGACATGGTCGAGCGCCAGGTCGCGCACATCCAGAAGGAAACCATGGGCCTGCTGCCGGTCGTGGAAGATCTGCTCGACGGCGAGACCGACCGTGAACTCGCCTTTCAGTACGCAGCCGCCTGAGCAGGTTCGACGCCGCATGCCGACCCGTTCCGCCCGCCGGGAAAGATCCGCCTTCAGGACGGACGAAGGCGGCCGGTACGGGTCATGGCCGACCATCTGTCACCATTCTCACCGAGTACGGAAATGCCGATGCCAGCTTCGTGGACCCTGCAGACCGATATCCGCCCGCTGGCCGCCGGCGACCTGGCGGAAGTCGTTGCGATCGATACGGCCATCGAAGGACTTTCCCGACAGCCCTATCTGGAGCGCCGCCTGCAGGCCGCCCGCGAAGCGCCTGACGTGCATGCGCAGTTTGCCGCCATCGACTCCCGGGGACTGGCCGGCCACATCATGGCGCGCGTGCTCGAAGGAGAGTTCGGCCGCAGCGAGCGCATCCTGCGGCTCGAGGCGATCGGCATTCGTGCCGACGCGCAGCACCATGGCATCGGCCGCGATCTCTTTTGCGCGCTGATGGAATGGGCCGGACGTCATGACATCGCGAACCTGCGTACCGAGGCACACTGGAACGACTTCGCCATCCTGCACTGGATGAATGCGATGGGGTTCCGGCGTGCGCCCGAACAGATCGTCGATTGTGCGGTCGACGGCGGCGCGTACCTGCCCGGTCGCGACGATCCCGATGCGTTCGCCGAGGACTGGCCGGCGTCGAGTGAGGTCGACTTCGGCCGTCAGGCCGCCAATGACTTCGAACGACTGGCACGCGACACCGCCGATGTGCGCGCCATGACGGCCGACGATCTGCGCGACATCGTGCGCATCGATCGCGCGATCACCGGGCGCAACCGGGAAGCGTACATGACGCACAAGTTCAACGAGACGACGACAGATTCGGCCATCCGGGTCTCGCTCAGCGCGCGCCTGGATGACGGTCTCGTCATCGGCTTCGTCATGGCCCGCGTCGATCTGGGCGACTACGGACGCACGCAGCCGGTGGCCGTCATCGACACGATCGGTGTCGACCCGGGCTGGTCCGGACGCGGTGTCGGCCGGGCCCTGTTGTCGCAGTTGTTCATCAACCTCGGCGCACTGCGCGTCGAGCAGGTCGAGACAATTGCCGCCCCGGAAAATCTCGACCTGCTGGGATTCCTTTACGACACAGGGTTTGTTCCCTCACAGCGCATCGCTTTCGTGAGACATTTCGGGTAACGGCTCGCTGCCGCCCGAATGCTCCAGGAGAAAGTGCATGTCATTGATGCCCGACGAAGACACCGTGCGGGACGCCCTGCGACAGGTCGACGATCCCGAGGTCGGGATGAACATCGTCGACCTTGGTCTGGTCTACAACATCGCGGTCGGTGAGTCGGCCGTGTTCGTCGACGTGACGATGACGACGGCCGCCTGTCCGATGGCGGACATGATCATGGACGACATGCGCAATGCCATTCGTCCGCTCGTGCCGCAGGGCACGGCCGTCGAGGTCGAACTCGTCTGGGATCCGCCCTGGAGCCCGGACAAGATGAGCGGTTTCGCACGCGAACATTTCGGCTGGTCGCCCGGGGCCGCGTGAATCGTCCGGCCGACACTTCGGCGCCGCGTTCGGGACTGCCGCCGCCGGCGCGCGTTCCGCTGCTGTTTCTCGGTTTCATCGGCCTGCTCTTCGGCGCCGGTGCCGGTCTCGCGCGGCTGGGCTGGACCGTGCCGGAGGCGATGGCCGGTGCGGCCGGCCTGCACGGTCCGCTGATGATCTGTGGCTTCTTCGGCGTCGTCATCGCGATCGAGCGCGCCGTCGCGCTGGGTCGCTACTGGGCCTATGGCGGCCCGCTGCTGGCCGGCATCGGTGCCGTCCTGACCGCGCTGGCCACCGTCACGCCAGCGGCAACGAACTACGCGGCGCTCTTCTACTTCGGCGGCGGTCTGGTTTTCCTCGGTGCCTCGCTCGACGTGCTGCGGCGCCAGCGCGAACTCTTCACGCTGACGCTGGCCATCGGCGCTGCCTGCTGGCCGATCGGCACAGCCCTGTGGCTGGCCGGACAGCCGGTTCCGGCGGCCGTGCCGTGGTGGCTCGCCTTCCTGATCCTGACGATTGCCGGCGAGCGGCTCGAACTGTCGCGCTTTCTGCCTCCGTCACGCGGCGCGAAGACCGCCTTCGGCGTGATTCTCCTCGTCATTCTCGTCGGACTGCTCGGTGCGCAGACACGGCCGGGACAACTGCTCTTTGCCGCCGGCCTGCTGGCACTGTCGGTCTGGCTCGTGCGCCAGGACATTGCCCGGCGTACCGTGCGCGGCCGGGGCCTGACCCGCTTCATTGCCTGGTGTCTGCTGGCCGGCTATTTCTGGCTGGCCATCGGTGCACTGGTGGCGCTGGCCACCGGCGGCTTCACGCCGGGCGGGGCTGCATACGACGCCGCCCTGCACGCACTGACGCTGGGCTTTGTCTTTTCGATGGTGTTCGGGCACGCCGCCATCATCCTGCCGGCAGTGCTGCGCGTCGTCCTGCCGTATCACTGGTCCTTTTATCTGCCGCTGCTGCTCCTGCACGGATCACTCGCGATCCGCCTGCTCGGCGATGCACGCATCGGCCTCGGCCAGATCGATGCCGGCTTCGCTTGGACGAGAATGGGCGGAGCCATCAACGCGCTGGCGCTGGCCGCCTTCATTCTGGCAATGGCCAGTGCCGTCTACCGCGGCCGGCAGAGCAGAAAGGCCGCCGCCGTGCAACGCAGCGGCTGACGTGGCCGCCTTGACCGAATATCTTCGGTTCCTGACCACCCTGACTGCCGTCGTCGACCCGTTTCTGGCCGTCCCCTTCTTTCTCGCCTTCACCAGCGGCCAGGGAGCCGCCGCCCGTACCCGGCTGGCCCGCGCCGTATCCGTGACGGTGTTTGCCGTGCTGGCGATCTCGACGGTTGCCGGCGAGGTCGTGCTGACCATGATCGGCGCGAGCCTGCCTTCGTTTCGCGTCGGCGGAGGACTGGTCCTGCTACTCATGGCGCTGGCCATGCTCAATGCCGAGGCCGGTCCGGTGCGCCACAGTGAAGCCGAAGCACAGGAACTGCAGGCGCGCGACGTCGGCGGCATCGTTCCGCTGGCGATTCCGCTGCTGGCCGGGCCCGGCGCGATCAGCACGACCATCATCGCCGCCGAACACGGCGGCTTTCTTCACCGCCTGGTCATCATTTCGTGCATCGCGCTCATCTGCGCGCTGCTGTGGCTGGTACTGTCCAATGCGCGCCGCATCGCGACGCGGGTGAGCATGACCGGCATGAACATCATGACGCGCATTCTCGGCCTGTTGCTGGCCGCGATGTCGGTGCAGACGATGGCCGAGGGCCTGCGTGATCTCTTCCCCGGACTGAACTGATCCGGCCCCGGTTTCGGCCCGGCCCATGACGCAGCGGCCGCATCCATTGCCATGGGTGCGGCCGCCATGTTGCTGCCGGCGGTGTCTGCCGCCGGCGGCGTTTGCTGCTTCAGCCGTGCAGGCCCCGATACTTCGCCAGCAGCTGTTCCGGCGTCTCCCGGTAATCGGGGTGTGGAACGATGCAATCGGCCGGACAGACCAGCATGCACTGCGGTTCGTCCTCGGCGCCGACGCATTCGGTACAGCGGTCCGGGTCGATGAGGTACGGATCGCCCTCCGAAATTGCCTCGTTCGGACATACGGGACGACAGGCATCACACGTCGTGCAGGTGTCCTCGATCATCAGAGCCATGTTCTTCCTTGTTGCGGTTGCAAAGTCATGCCGCCTCGAGTTCGCGCAGCCTCTCGTGACGGTAGGCGCCCCACAGGGCTGCGCCGATCGCGCCGGCATGAATGGAGTCGGGATTATTCACGATTTCGACGTTGAGCTTCTCGTTGAGCATCTCTTCCCGGATCGCTGCCACCAGACCGGTATCCAGCGCCAGACCACCGGTCAGCAGGGCCGTGCCGTACTTGACGCCGGTGACCTTGAGCAGCTTGACGATGCGCGACGCCATCGAGACGTGGATGCCCTTGAGAATGTCCGCGGTGGCAATGCCGCGTGACACCATGTTGATGACGTCGGTCTCGGCCAGCACGGCACAGATCGAGCTGACTTTCTCCGGATCTTTCGATTGCTGCGAGAGTTCGCCGATTTCCTCGACCGCGACACCGAGATAGCGGGCGATGTTTTCGAGAAACTGGCCCGAACCCGAGGCGCACTGGCTCGTCATCTTGTAGGCGAGCACCTTGCCGCGGCGGTCGACGTTGATCGCCCGCCCGTTGAGGGCACCGATGTCGACGATGGCCGTCGCGCCCGGATGCAGGTAGACACCGCCGCGCGCGTGCGTCGTCATCGAGTAGAAATGGCCGGTGGCGAACTGGACGTTTTCACCCTCTCCGGTGGTGGCCACGTAGTCGATCTGCTCCGGCGTCAGACCGGCGTCGGCGATGACGCCGTCATGGCCTTCGCGCGCCAGCGTCATCGGGTCGCGCCGCCGAATGCGCTCGCTGCGCCGCGCGAGCCACTCGATGTTGTCGCCATCCACGCGAAACAGGACGGTCTTGACCGCGCCCGAACCGATGTCGATGCCTATGGTATGAGTCATGTCGCTTGTCTCCGCCTGGGGGTCAGGCCGCACGCTTTTCGGCCGTCTTGCCTTCATCGACCACGGCCCGGTATGCAAAGGTCGCGCCGCCGATCGCGCCGGTATAGATGGAATCGGGATCGATGTTGAGCGTCAGCCGGCCGTAGTTCTCCTCGACCAGTTCCGTCAGCGCCTTGACCGCCGCTTCGTTCTTTGCGACGCCGCCGGTGAAGGTGAACTGGTCACGGATGCCGCCCGAGCGCGCGAGGATCGACATCGCGCGCAGGATGATGGCGCGATGCAGGCCGGCCATGATGTCCTCGCGCCGGTCGCCCAGCGAGAGCCGGTCGCGCAGCTCGGCACCGGCGAACACCGTGCAGGTCGAGTTGATCCGGATCTGCTTCGTCGATTTCATCGCCAGGGGCCCGAGTTCATGCAGGCCCATGTTCATCTCGTCGGCGATGTAGCCGAGATAGCGCCCGCAGCCGGCAGCGCAGCGATCATTCATCTGGAAACTCTCGACGATGCCCGCCGGATCGACCTGGATCGCCTTGGTATCCTGGCCGCCGATGTCCAGGACGGTCGCCGTCTCGGGATACAGCACGTGGGCACCCAGACCGTGACACAGGATCTCGGAGCGCACGTGTTCCTTCGAGAACGGCAGCCGCGCACGGCCATAGCCGGTACCGACGATGTAGGTTTCCTCGAGTTCCGTGTCGAGCACGCCCTTGATCGGCGCCTCGACCTGCGCTCGCCGGCTCGCGGTTTCCGGCAGCGCAGCGAAAGTGCGCTCCAGCGCCGAGAGCAGGTGGCGACGGATGGAGTCGCTGTAGACGCGGTTCTCTACCTCGATGATCGAGCGGTCGAACACGTTCAGCAGGTAATCGTACGGAGTGTTCGCCTCCCGGGCGACGATTTCGCCGGTTGCCAGATACTGGCTGCCGGCAATGTCGCGAAAGAAGTCGGACTTGCGCCGGGCGCCTTCCTCGAACAGCGACGGGGCTTCTGCCTTGATGCGCTGAAAGGTTTCCGTCAGCGCTTCCTCGACCGCTCTGGCGTCATCGCCGAACCGTGCGCCTTCCACGTTGCGCTGGCAGGTCTCCTCGAGATCGTCGAGCTGTTCGAGATACTGCTCGGCGCGGAAATCACGTTCGAGCTGGCCGAGAAAGCGGTCGAGCTCGCCGTTCAGCGCACCGCTGGTGCCCAGTTCGTCGCGAAACAGGTGGAAGCGGCTGTTGACCAGCGCTTCCTGCTTGGCGACTTCGGCCGCCGTGTCGTAGTTCGAGCGGGAATTGGTGATGCCGCGCCCGAGAATGTTCTGGTTCTCGTCGATGACCACCGCCTTGGTGGTGGTCGAACCCAGATCGATGCCGATGAAACAGCGCATGATGGATGTTCTCCGTTGTGCCGGCCGGTCAGGCTGCTGCCGCCGTGCGCTTTTGCTTGACCATCTGGAAATAGCTCTCGAGCCGGTTCTTGACGTTGGCCGCCGAGAAATAGCGCGGGTCGACCAGATCGGTCTCGATGAACGCCGCCGGCTTGCCGGTGCGCTTCTCGACCTCGCGCAGGATCAGCAGCTGGCCCGCCGAGAAGCTGTTGCAGCTCTTGATCGAATTGATCAGCAGACCGTCCGCCTCGTATTCGCGCATGTAGCGGCAGATCATCTCCACGCGCGACGGCAGGTTCAGGTTGGTGTAGCAGCCGAGACAGTATTCGGCGAGCGACTCCAGCGGCTTGTCCGGGTTGTGGCGGAAGCCGAAGTCATACAGGCCACCGACCTTGGCGTAGGTCGAGGCAACGACCACTGCGCCCTCGTCGTAGAACATCTTCCAGAAGTCGCGGAAGCTGGTCCAGTTCGGCGGCCCTTCGACGATGAGCCGGTACTTCTCGTCCTGCATCTCGCCGTCCGGTGTGATCGGACCCTTGCCCTCGCGTACGCGCTGTTCGATCTCGCTGCGCAGCACGCGGTAATACTGCGTTCCCTCGCGTGTGCCACGGAAAGCCGTGAAGATCGGGCCGATGTAGTAGACCGCGCCGAAGTAGCCGTCGATCGGCGACGGCCGGTTCTTCGCCGATTGCAGCACGGCCACCAGGTCTTCCTCGGCCTTGGCCGATTCCTTCATGTACTCGCGCAGGCGATCGATGTCGAACTTCACTCCCGAGACCCTCTCGAGCGTCGGGATCACCGCCTCCTTGAGCTGGCGCACGACGTAATCGCGCATGTTCGGCTCGATCCTGCCCTCGCCCTGGTACGGCACGTGCAGCATCGTCGTCTCGCAGCCGTACTTGTGGCGGATCAGCTCGAACCACTTCATGAACGTGAAGCAGCCGGTATAGGACAGCAGCAGCACGTCGGGCGTCGGCAGCACTTCGCCATTCGGGCCGATTTCGCCACCGGCCATCATGCCGAGATCCGCCTTGACGTAGGTGCAGACGTCCTCGGAATGACCTTCGCGCTCGGCGTCCATGATGAACTTGCCCGACTTCTTGCGCATGCCGTTCTGCAACGCATTGGTCTCGGGCAGACTGCGCGCGAAGTCGAAACACATCAGCAATTCGTTCAGATTGCCGGGAACGAAAGTGGCAGCCACCTTGCGGTTGTTCTCGCGCGCGGTGGCCAGGTCGCGATAGTTCCTGTTGATCAGCTCCTTCTGGAGCCACATCGCGTCTTCTTTCTGGACACTCTGCGGCTTGCTCGCCGCGGGGCCGGGTCGGGCAGCAGTCGTCATGCGGCACTCCACAATTTGATCGAATCGGCGAAGGTGCCGGCCTGCTCGCGGATCGGAGCCATCTGGCCGGTGTTCTCGGCATACTTGAACGCCGTGTAGGGAACCTTGTGCGTCTTGAGCACGTCCTGCAGCATCGGCCGTTCGAGCAGCGCCGGGTCGCAGAACGACGGCGCGGCAAAAATGACGCCTTCCGCCGCCCGGCGCTTCACCTGCTGCAGCAGGAACTGCCCCTTGTCCTCGCGCTTCTCGTCGTACTTCGCCGCCGTCGAGGCCGAACGATGGAGGAAGGCACGCGCCAGTTCCTCCAGCGGCCTGCCGCTCATCGGCACCTCGTCGAGCAGCCAGCGTGTGGCCAGCATGAAGTCGTCATCGACGATGTAGCAGCCGGCCATCTCGACCGACTTGATCAGGTTCAGCGGCGGCTGTTCGCAGAACGAACCGTTGATGACGATGCGCGCGTTGTCGCGCCGCGGGCGCGGCTGTGCTTCGGTGGCCGCCAGATAGTCCCGGATGAGCTGCGTGTGCGCCTCCGGAGGCAGGATCATGCCGGCACGCAGCACCAGATACACCTCCGAGGTGGGTGCCTGCCACGGCTTCGCCGCCCGATACGCGTACAGGTCGTTGACCGCACGCCGATTCTCGTTGTAGACGCCGATCGAGGCGTCGATTTCCTCGTCGGTCACCGGCCGGCCGCGCAATTTGCCGAGATCCCGGCGCAGGATCTCCAGCTCATTGGCGTAGAACCGGCCGCCAACCTCGTCCTGGTAGTTCTGCGGTACGTCGAAATAGCGCACGTACTTGTTCTCGAACATCAGCTGCCACATGCCGGACAGGTTGCGGATCACGTCGCAGATCGACGGAAACAGCATGCCGTCCAGACAGTCGAGCCGTCCGGTGAGGCCCAGCTCGATGGTCGAACGCGGAATGCGGCAGATGTAGCTCTGGTAATAGGCGTCGCCCTGGATCACTTCGAGCTGATCCCCGCCGCCAAGGACGCCGACCGGCAGCATGCCGGCCGCATGGATGAGCTCGCGCGGGACATAGACCGGCATGTAGCCGATCGCCTTGTGACCGGGATGCGCTGCCTTCCATTCCTGGACGGCCTTGAGTTCCAGATCCTCATAGAGTTCCTGGCATCTCTGGACAATCGTCTGGACCGGATTTTCCGTAGTCATCGATGGTGCTCCCCCTGTGGGCATTTGTTCGATCAGGAAACTGCCAAAACCACTGACCTTGCTGTCGGTACAGGTATTCAGAAGATAGTTGTGATATATTAGTTATAGGTTAGGGGTCTTTTTGCCTTCTGAATCAGAAATAAAAAAACCGTACGCCAGAATGTCCGACGTACGGTTGATGCCGATCAACAGTTCAGGCGTTCAGTGATGTTCCCAGAACGCCTTGCGTTTCTCGATGAACGCCGCCAGCCCTTCGTTGGCATCGTGGGTGTTCATCAGCTGCTCGATGTAGAGCTTCTCGACTTCTTCCAGCCGCGCGCGCACATTGCGCCGCATCGCGCCTCGTGCCGCTTCTACCGCCAGGGCAAGGCTCGAGGCACTCTTGTCGCGCAGGTGGGCATCGAACCAGGCGCGGGCCGCCTCTACCGGATCGTCGTCGATCTGCTGCACCAGGCCCATGGCCTTCGCTTCCTCGGCGTCGATGGTCCGGCCGCTGAACAGCAGATCCTCGGCATCCGGCTGATTCACCCGATACGGCAGCAGAACCGATGCCGCCGGCGCGAACACACCCAGCTTCATTTCCGGCTGAGCGAACTTCGCATCGGGTGACGCAAAGATCGGCCCGCCGGCCATGGCCACCTCGAGCCCGCCGCCGAGACACTGCCCGCGCACGGCAACGAGAATGGGAACCGGAAATCCGACCATCTCGTTGATCACCGCGTGCAGTGTGGCAAGCATCTCCGCACAGCGCTCTTTCAGATGCTCCTCGACGCTCGCACCGAAACTGAAGTGCGGCCCTTCGGCGTCGAGCAGCACGCCACGCAGACCGCGCCACCCGTTGTGCCGGGCAAGCGCCGTTGCCAGCGCCTGCAGCATCGCCGCATCCACGATGTTCGCCTTTGGCCGGGCCAGCGTCAGACGCAACAGGGAGTCGGTGCGCTCGAACGCCACGCGCAGCGGCTTTTCGGATGAAGACGCGGATCCGGTCATGGGTTCAACCTTTCTTCTTCGCCGATTTCGGCTGGATCATGTCGTGCAGCGGCCCGTGCCAGCTTGCACCGGCTGCCAGCTGCTGACGCAGCAGGATGAAGTCGGCTTCGCGATCGTCCCTGGAACCGTCATTGAACGCGGTGAACCCGGCACGTGCCTCGGTCATCATGTTCAGCGACAGCCAGGCGCGCGAATTCTCCTTGTTCTTGTTCCAGATCTCGAGCTTCGGCTTGCGCAGTTCCTCGAGTGACTTGGTCGTGCAGTCCGGGAACGTGAGCAGCATCTTGGCGCACAGCTCCTCGACCTTCTCGTCAAGCAGGCTCAGATCGACCGTGCCGCTCTTCATCAGCGCCTTGCCTTCCTTCGCTGCCTCGCCCGTCTTCGGCTTGCCGAAGGCCAGACGGCCGAACTCGTCGACCATCTTCTGCGTCTCGACGAGCGGATTGGCAATGAACTTGCCGTCGACCTTCAGCGCCGGAACGATGTCGGTCAGGATGCCCATCTGATAGGCCTCGTGCGCCGAGAACGGTTCGCACAGCACACAGGCGGCCATGGCGCGCTCGGCGCCGATCATCACGGGCAGGAAATCGGTTGCACCACCGATCGGCGCCGACCCGTGCTTGGGACCCGCCTGGCCGAAGCGCGCCAGATCCTGGGCAACGGAGAAGTCGCAGGCCATGCCGATTTCCTGGCCGCCACCGATGCGCATGCCGTTGACGCGGCAGATGACCGGCTTGTCGCAACCGATGATCGCCGACACCATGTCGTTGAACAGGCGCATGTACTGACGGTACTCGAGCGGATGGCCGGCGTAGTACTCGGCGTATTCCTTCGTGTTGCCGCCGGTGCAGAAGGCCTTGTCACCCGCGCCAGTGAACACGACACAGTTCACGTCGCGTGCGTTCGACGCCTCGCGAAAGGCCAGGATGACGCCCTTGACCATCTCGGTCGTGTACGAGTTGTACTGCGACGGGTTGTCGAGCGTGATCCAGGCGTTGTACAGGCCCGGCACCGTTTCGCCATCCGGGGTCTTCGCCGGACGCTTCTCATACAGCACCCCGGGCCGGGCGAAATCTTCTACCAGGTTATGGTTTACCAGCACGCGCGACGCAGTCGCAGCGGAATCAGTCATTGTCGCAATACTCCCAGATCAGGCGGCAGGCACAAGCACCGCGCGTTTGCGGATTTCCCGGTCATGAACCGCTTTGAAAATCCGGTTGATATCCTCGAGCGGATGCGTCTCGACAAACGGTCCGAGAGCGACTTTTCCATCGAGTACGAGATCGAGTGCACCAGCATACAGTTCCGGCGGACAGCCCCAGTTGCCGATCGCGCGGGCATCGAAAGCCATCAGATTGGACAGGCGAACCTCGACCTTGTCCATCGTGAAGCCGACGACCGACAGGGTCGCCCCATGCACCAGCAGGCCCCAGGCCGTCAGTTGTCCGGGCGCGGTACCCGAGCACTCGAAGATGAACCATTCGGTCGCCGGCAGGCCCTGGTCGCGGGCAAAGGCGGCGATCTCCTTCTTCAGGTCGCGCGCGTCGCGACTGCGGCTGTTCAGCGTCAGCGCCGCCCCGCCGGCAGCGATGGCCTCCAGCTTCGCGTCGTCGACGTCGATCGCCACGACCTTCGCACCGAAGGCAGCCGCAATCTGCACGCAGTAGCCGCCCACGCCGCCCACGCCGATCACCACGGCCAGCGTGCCGGGCCGCACGCCCGCACGCGTGACGGCCTGATACGGCGTCGTGAGCGCATCAGCAACGATCGACACCTGCGGCAGCGTCAGGCCGGCCTTCTCCAGCCGTGCTTCGTCGACCGTGCACAGGCCGCGCCCCGGCACGACGATGTGCGAGGCAAAGCCGCCCTGGATGTCATTGCCCGGCATTTTCTGCTGCCGGCAGATGGTACCGAGCCCGCGCTCGCACAGATCGCATTCGCCGCAGGGCAGCACGGCCGGCACGATGACAGCCTTGCCCAGCCAGTCTTCCGCACCCTTGCCGGCCTCGACGACACGTCCGCTGATCTCGTGCCCGAGCGCCAGCGGCAGGGCGTGATTGGTGCGGACGCCGTCGTAGTAGTAGCCAAGATCAGTGTGACAGACACCACAGCCGGCAATCTCGACGACGACCTCGCCATCCCCCGCCTGCGCAACGAAATTCTCGCGCTCGAACGGTTTTTGCGGAGCGGTCATCATCCATCGGTGTGCTTCGATGCTCATGGAAATCGGATCCTGGAGTGGACGGAAATCACCGTCGATCCGCGCGCCGGCGGAAACATTGACGAGTGCTTTCGCCATTGTGTATGCTGTAAATTCGGTATTGCGGTACCGAATTGCGGTTATATGGCGGTTATCGTGGGACAAAGCGCTTCTACAAGCCTTGATGCAAATCAACGGCGCCCGGAGGTGGCCGTCGCACAGTGCCTGTCGTGCCCGCATTCTGCCTGGCTGCAGGCATGATCCGGAAAGAATCCTCGCAACGCTATCGATACACTTGACACGCATGAACACCACATCGCGCGGTACGCGCAGCAGTATTTCCATTGCAATGGGTGGCAGCGGAGGCAGCGGCGTGATGACCGCCGGCACACTGCTGCTTGACGCCGCCGCCAGAGCGGGCATGTACGGGCTGATGGTCCGCACCAGCGGGCCGCAGATACGCGGCGGTGAAGCCGCCGCCCTGATCCGCATCGCGTCCGAGCGGATCGGCTCGCTCGACGACGAATTCGACCTGCTGCTGGCGATCGACTGGGAAAACATCGTCCGCTTCATCGACGAGATCCCGATGCGCTCCGACGGTCTGGTGATCGGCGACAGTGACGAGGGCGAGGCGCCGCCAGCCTATCTGGCGACCGGTGCGCGCGCCGAATCGGTGCCGCTGAAGGCGATCACCAAGTCGATCGCCGGCAGCTGGAAAAACACGGTGGCGCTCGGCGTCGCCGGCGCGATCGCATCGCTGCCGATCGAGGCTCTGGAAGAAGCGCTGCGCAGTTCGTGGAAGCGTGGCGAAGCCGCGCTGGCCGCCAATGTCCAGGCGCTGCAGACCGGCTACGAGCGAGGCACGGCCATCGGCGCGCTGCCGCCGCTGACCATACCGCCGCGCAACGGCAAGCGCTGGGCGCTCAGCGGCAATGAAGCCGCCGGGCTGGGCGCATTGCGCGGCGGCGTGCGCTTCGTCGCCGCCTATCCGATCACGCCGGCCACCGAAATGCTCGAGTGGATGGCACCGAAACTCAAGAAGCTGGGTGGCGCACTCGTGCAGGCCGAGGACGAGCTCGCATCGATCAACATGATCATCGGCGCCTCGTATGGCGGCGTGCCGTCGCTGACCGCAACGGCTGGCCCCGGCCTGGCCCTGATGACCGAATCACTCGGGCTGGCGATCACCTCCGAGACGCCGATCGTCGTCGTCGACGTCATGCGCGGTGGCCCATCCACCGGCATCCCGTCGAAGAGCGAACAGAGCGATCTGAGCTTTGCCGTGAACGGACTGCCGGGCGACGCACCGCGGCTCGTGCTGGCGCCGACGTCGATTTCCGATTGTGCGGCCACGACCCAGTGGGCCGTCTATCTGGCAGAGAAACTGCAGACCGCAGCCATCGTCCTGAGCGACCAGTTCCTCGGCCAGTCCCGGATGATCAGCGACGAGATCGCCGATACCGGACTCGTCGCCGAGCGACTGGTGGCCGAAGCCGACGAGCTCGACTACAAGCGCTACCGCAACACCGAATCGGGCGTGTCGCCGATGGCGATCCCGGGTACGCGCGGCACCGTCTACACGGCGGACGGACTGGAGCACAACGAGGCCGGCATTCCGAGCAGCCAGAACGCCGATCACCAGATGCAGCTCGACAAGCGCGAGCGCAAGCTGACGTCATTCGATTACGGTCCGGCCTGGGCCGACATCGAGGGCGAAGGCGAGTTCGCGATCATCACCTTCGGATCGATCACCAACGTGGCGCGCGAAGCGCTGGCCCGTGCGGCGCAACAGGGTGCGAACGCGCGCCTGATTGCGCTTCGCCTGCTGGCACCGGCCCTGCCCGAACAGCTTGCCGCAGCTCTCGAAGGGGTCACCCGCATCCTGGTCGTCGAGCAGAATCACACGGGTCAGCTGTATCGCTATCTGCGTTCCGCCTACGATCTGCCCGGCAAGACGGAAAGCTTCCGCCGCCCGGGGCCGTTGCCCATGCGTCCCGGCGAACTGGCCGATGCGATCGTCGAATGGAGAAACCAATGAATGATGTCGTCGCACCCGTCGAAACGGGCAAGAAGCCGCTGAAAGCGTCGGATTTCAAATCGGCCTACAAGCCGGTCTGGTGCCCCGGCTGCGGGGACTATTCGGTCCTGGGTTCGGTCACCAAGGCGCTGGCCATGGCCGGCCGGCCGCCAGAAGAAGTGGCCGTCATCTCCGGCATCGGCTGCTCGTCGCGCATTCCCGCCTACACCTCGTGCTACGGCTTTCACGGTGTCCACGGCCGCGCACTGGCGGTGGCGACGGGCCTCAAGGTGGCGCGCCCCGAACTCCTCGTGATCGCCGCCGGCGGCGACGGCGACGGATTCTCGATCGGCGGCAACCATTTCATGCACGCCTGCCGGCGCAACATCGACCTGACCTACATCGTGATGGAGAACCAGGTCTACGGCATGACGAAAGGCCAGCCGTCGCCGACGACGGCACCGGACTGGGACTCCAAGCTCCAGCCGGGCGGCACCGGCGTGCGCTCCTATCACCCGCTGGTGATTGCGCTGGCTTCGGGCGCCACCTTCGTTGCACGCGCCTTCTCCGGCGATCCGAACGGCACTGCCGACATCCTGCATCAGGCCATGCAGCACCCGGGCTTCGCCTTCGTCGAAGTGCTCAGCCCGTGCGTGACCTTCCGGCCCGAGCAGCGCGAATGGAAGACCGTGGTCCGTCCGGCGCCGGTTGGTCCGACCGATGATCCGGCGCGTGCGGCACGTCGCATCATGAATGACGACGGCTTCAACATCGGCGTACTCTATGCCCGCAAGGGCAAGCCCTTTCCTTGCGCAGATCAGCCAGCCACGAAATCCATCGAAGAAATCGCAGCGGAATTTGCCTTATGAACGCGGATCGAGTCCCCGAAACCCTGCATGATTTCATGCGTCAGGCCCTGCAGATGGAGCTGGAGGCAGCCGAGCGCTACGCGGAATTCGCCGACGCGATGGAAACGCACAACAATCGCGAAGTGGCCGAACTGTTTCGCAAGATGGCCGAGATCGAAGGCAAGCACGCCGACCAGATCATGTCCGAGATGGGCTGGTCCGAACTGCCCGGACCCATCACGGCGCGGCCGTCCTGGGAAGGCTTCGAGGCACCGGAAACCGTGCCGATCGATGAAGTGCACTATCTGATGCAGCCGTATCACGCGCTCACGCTGGCACTGGAGAGCGAGGAGCGCGCGGAGCGCTTCTTCGGCCAGATTGCCGAAGCGGCGACGACCGATCCGGTACGCAAGGCGGCACTGGAGTTGCAGGAGGAAGAGCGCGAACACGTCGAGCTGATCCGTGCCTGGCTGGCCAAAACGCCGAAACCGGACCCCGACTGGGCCGACGATCCGGACCCGCCGCGCTACACTGACTGACGCCCGGGCGCGCCCGGGCACGAGAACCGGGTCCGGCACACCGTCTGGCGGTGCCGATCCGGTCCGGATTTCGTCGATCCGGATCATCCCCCGGGCGGAATGCCTCCGCGCCGGGGGCTTTGCATCCGGCATCGCCCATCCGGGACGATGATTTTCACACGGAGGAGTTCATCGATGAGAGTGTTGTTGCCCGAGGGCTGGGCCCCCGCGATCGGTTATGCCAACGGCATCGAGGTCGAAGCCGGCCGGATCATCTTCGTTGCCGGCCAGGTCGGCTGGGATGCGCAGCAGAAATTCCACTCGGAAGAAATCCCGCCGCAGTTCGATCAGGCACTGAGCAACATCCTCGCCGTGCTGGCCGAGGCCGGCGCAGGGCCCGAACACATCTGCCGGATCACCGCCTTCTGCTGCGACAAGCCGGCCTACATGGCGTCGCGACGCGAGCTCGGCCCCATCTGGCGCAAGCATATGGGCACGCACTACCCGGCGATGAGCATGATTTTCGTCTCCGATCTGCTCGACAATCCGGGCAAGATCGAACTGGAAGCCACCGCAGTCGTTCCACGCCGATCGTTGCCGGGATCCGGCAATTCGCTCCCGACCCATCCGTTCATCGTGCGCGCGGCTCCCCGGGTGACCCTGGTCGTCGCGCGTGCGCGCAACGGCGTGATCGGCGCGGACAACCGGCTTCCCTGGCATCTGCCCGAGGATCTGCGGCACTTCCGCGATCTGACGATGGGACACACGATCGTCATGGGCCGCCGTACCTGGGAGTCGATTGGACGTGCCCTGCCCGGCCGGCGCTCGATCGTCATCAGCCAGGCGGATGCGCAGCGTTTCCCGGGAGCCGAATGTGCGCCTTCGCTGGAAGATGCCCTGGCGCTGGCTGCACAGCCGGCACCGGTCGCGGTTGCCCGGGCCATCGAAGGCGCCGGCATCGCTGCCGCTGCCGGCTCACCCGCGGAAGAAAGCAGCGAGGTCTTCGTCATCGGCGGAGCGCAACTGTTCCAGGCCGCGCTTCCGCTGGCCGGACGTGCCGTGGTCACCGAAATCGACCGTGACTACGAAGGCGATACCCGCTTCGACGCACTCGACCCGTGCGAATGGTCGATTTTCGCGCGCACGGAGCACCTCGCCGCCAGCGGCATGCCCTACTCGATCGTCGATTACCGACGGATTCCGACGGTGGCCAGCGCGCGCAGCGGACCGGCCTGACGCAGTCCGGCAAGTTCTTCTTCGTCCCGCACGAAGAACGTCCCGCCAAATGCCAGCGCGTTGATCGAGATCGTTTCGAAATGTTCACGCCCGCGCGGCACGAGCAATAGCCAGCCGTCCTCGACGAGCAGGTTCAAGGGCGGCAGCAGGCCGGCCTCGTCAACACGCAGAACGAGGTGATCGAGCGCCTGTCGATAACCGTCATGCAGGCTGCCGGCGATCTGCTCGACGGGCATTCCCCGGGCGCAGTCCACACGAACGAAACAATGGGGCAGCGCCAGTGCGGGATGTGTCGCGATCGTTCCGGTCGGCGCGTCGCCGGGCAGCCCCGCACGCCAGGGCTGCAGACTGGCATTGCCCGGCGCCGTCGGCAGCCACTGCACGTGCTTGTGACGCTGGCTGGCGCCGCCGAGTGTGCCGCCGTTGTAGAAGCCCAGCCCGCCGCACTCCGACAGCGCCGCGGCCAGCGCCGCACAATCGTCGCGATCGAGCGGTTCGAGCTGTTCGCGAAACCCGGTGGTGATGATCACCACGTGTCGCTGCGAGACCGGGAACTTGTTCAGGATGGCCGTATGTCGTGCGCCGATCGGGCCGAGCACCAGTGCCGGATCGGGGTTCAGAAAGGGATTGAAATCGGGGTTGCGCGGCCCGCCGGGAACCGCCGCCGGCTTGCCGGCCAGCGTCGACACCTTGCGCGCCAGAAAGCGCAGGCCGGCGTCGACCAGTTCGCTTTCCTCGGTGTGGATCGGCAGCAGATCGCCCGAGGCCAGCGCACTGCGCGTGCGTTCGTCGATCCGCTCGAGAAATGAATCGCTCATCAGGACTCCTGTTGCGCTCAATTGCTGCCGCTCTCAATCGAGCGTCGGCTGCAGACCGATGACGACCGTGCGCGCACGTACCCGCGAGAAGACGCCCGCCGGGACATCGACCGGGATCGACTTTACTTCAGCCAGCGAATGCGAATCGAACACGACCACTCGGCCGCCGGGTGAACCGAGGCGTCGATCACCCGAATAGCGCGCGCTGACGTAAAAAAAATCGCCGCGGGCGGTGTACTCCGGAAAATGCGAATGCGTCAATGTGCCGGCCACGTCGATCGTGCGCACGACCTGCAGCGTGTCCTTGTCGATGAACTGCAGCTTGCTGGCATTCGGACCGACGCCGACGATGTCGACGATGACGTAGGGCGCCGCCGGATGCGCGGCCGGCGACTCGGTCGGACCGATGACGGGGATGCGGGCGACGACGTCGTAGTTGTCCATGTCGAACACCGTCACCTCGTGGGACTTGCAGCCCTCCTCGCCCATATTGGTGCCGAAGCCGAGCAGACGGCCCCTCACTTCGCCGGCAAGACGGCCTTTCGACCAGGCCACGGCGCCCGAGCCCAGGTGCGGCTGACAACCCGACGGGATCTTGCGCACGATGCGTCTTTGCGCCAGATCAATGACCGTATTCAGGTTGTCGTCATATGAAGCAATGACGGCCTGGCTGCCGTCGGGTGACAGAAAGCCGTCGTGCAGATGCCGGCCGACATCGGTGATCACCGTGTGCGGGAAACCGGGCCGATCCAGATCGATGATCCACACCTGCCCTGCCTGCTCGAGCGCGACGAGGAAGATGTCGGCAAACGGTGTGCCCATGATCGTGCCGGCGTCAGCCGTCACCATGCGGCCATCCGGATCGACGCCCGACAGCTCGAAGAAACGCACCGGTTCGAGCGTGGCGGCATCGAAAATGACCATCGTGCGCGGCACGTAGGAGCCGGCGGCGACGTAGCGGCCATCGCGCGAGATCGCCAGCGAAATGCCGTTCAGACCGGCGCGCACCTTGCGCACCGTCTGCATCGAGTACAGGTCGATCTTGTGGATCCAGCCGTTGTCGTCGCGCACCCAGGCCCAGCGCTCGTTCACCGGATCGAAATCCATCAGATGCGGTGCAAAACCGGTCGCCACCTCGCCCACCTGCCGGTGCGTGCGCCCGTCGTAGAAGATCACCTTGGCCGACGCGCCGACCCCGCGCTGGGCGCGCGACATCACCGCCATCAGGTCGTCGATGGCGTCGATGCGGTACGTCGGCGCCGACGGCAGACGCGTCTCGTCGGCGACGAGAACCTCGAGCGACGCGCGGATGTCGTCCATCGACCAGGAGAGATCCCGTTTCGGCTGCGTCGTGATGAGCTCGGCGAGCCAGTCGCGCTGCTTCACCGACAGCGTGCCGCGCCAGTTCGGGTGCGCCGGCATGAGCGTCTGCGGGCTGCCGCTGAGGATCAGTTCGGCCACCTGCCCACGCGTGAGCTTCGTCTCGTCGCGGTTGAGCGCCGGGCCGATGTAGCCGCCGCGATCGGCGCCGTGGCAGACCGCGCAATGATCGGCATACAGGGCCTCGGCGCGCGCGTTGTCCTGTGCGGCGGCTGGAGAGAGAACGATCGCCGGCAGGAAGACGACGGCAAGCGGGGTGGCAAGCGCCGTGACTGCCCGCAGGCGTCTATCCGGCATGGCCGAAAGCATTCCGGCCATGAGCCCGCGCAGAAGTAAAATTGCTGTGGACGAAATCGACCTGACCATATCCGTCTCCCCCCCTCGCCTTCGATGCATTCTCCCGGGCCTGCCGATCGCGGATCATTCCGGCAGATGCAATTGCAGCCTTGATCTGTCGTATCACGCCCGGACAGCCCGCAGGCTGATTCCGGTCAACGTCGGCGGCGCCGGCTTGTGCTGCGACCGGGATCGCTGTCGGGGCATGGGCGTGATGCAGTCATTCCGAACACGGATTGCGAGCGGAAGAAAGGGAATGAACCAATGGCGGATCCCGTCGATGGCTGGCCTGCCGCGGGAACCGGGCACCTGCCTTCGGTAGAATTGCGGCAACGCCTCCGTAGCTCAGTGGATAGAGCATCTCCCTCCTAAGGAGAGGGTCGCACGTTCGATTCGTGCCGGGGGCGCCATAAAATCAATTACTTACAGAATTAAGGCGGGATGGCGTAGCTTTCGTAACAGCACCGTAACAGCAATTGGCAGCTGAAAACGGCCGAAAAGGCACCCTCAGCCATCACCCCGCACAACAGCATGTGCCTGGTCTACTGCCGATTTTCCAGGCCTGTGGCAGGCCCAAGGCGCCGGCTGGTGCTTACACCCTCCCCTTCGAGCTGCCTCGATAGCAGCGCGTGTGCCGATCTGGCCTGCCGAAAGTGTCCGGTCTGAAACCTGCGCTATGGCGGAACAGGTTTCGGCAGTTCCGATCATGTACACGGCGATGGTTACGCAGTAACGACCACCCGGCGCTTGTCGTAGTAATCGCTGCGCGCAGCCGGCGTGATCCCGGCCAGCGTCTGCTCTTCAACCAGGCGCAGGGCCTGCTCAAGTACCTCGCGCTGCGTGATGCCATGATGCGCGGCCAAACGCTCGAGGGCGGCTTTTGCCGGCGCGGCGAGGATCACGCTGATTCGCGAGTCTGTGCCGTCCTGCAGCCGGCGCTGCCTGTATGCCGCTTGCCGTTGCGCTGGTGTCTGTGCCATGACCGTATTCCATTCGTTACCGTGTAACGAAGAATATAGATCGTGTTACTCGGTAACGCAATCCCGCATCATCAATCTGGAACCCGGAAACGAAAAAGCCGCCCGAAGGCGGCCCTGAGTGGAGCGAGGATGAGTCAGGCGGCTCTCGCCGCCTTTACCTCCTCAAGGATCTCCTGCATGTCATCCCGGAGGGACAGGCCAACCGTGAGGCACGCACTTGCGGCCGCCACCGTCTCCGTGACGCCACGTAGATGCTCGAGATACTCATCGATCGCGAAGAGCGCGTCCATCATGGTGACAGCGGCAGCGCGGTCCGATTCGATCTGTTCGAATAGATGAGCACAGGAGTTTGTCAACACCGCAAGGGCTGCACGGCGTGCGACGCCGTGCAGATCCTTTTGGAATGACTCCTCCATTTTCCGCATCTCTCCCTTGGTGAGGGCCGCTGGCATTGCGCGGATCCGCTGGTAGTAGTCTTCATCCGTTTCGTTTTTCGGCGCCTGCTCGCCCTCTGCCTGCATGTCGCTCATGTCTCGACCTCCGTTTTGATACGCCAGCGGCGGTTGATCAGCGTCTCCGCCAATTCGCTGCGGTCGTTATCCGATCGATAGTTCGCGTCGACTGTCTCGGCTTCGCAGTTGACAGTGTTCATGTGATTCGTCGCCACGTCGGCGATCGTGCCGAGCAGGCGATACACGTCCACGACGTTGTCACCTGTCTGCAGGATTGCCTGCGCGCCCTTGGCGAGCGCCTCGAGTGTCGAAGCTGTTTCCTGCGTCAAGCCATCGATCCAAGTGATCGTTGTGCGCAGGCGGCTGACCTCCCGCTCGAATTGCACGCAGCGATCGCCGGCGTCGGCGAGGCCCGTTGTCTGCTGTGTCGTCATGCCGCCTCTCCCCCGGGCACAGCGGCCTGCTCGATCTCGCCGACTGGGCGCTTGCCGAACTTCTTCAGCGACGGTGTCAGCTCAGGCGGCAGCAGCCACTCATCCGCGCCGCCTCTGAACTCCTCGAGGCCGGCGCGCTGTGCGATCCGATCGCCGATCCAGCCCATGTAGGCAATGCGCTCGCGCATCACGAAGAATGCCGCGCGCAGACTGGTAATGTCGTCGATGTCGGCCGAGAAGCTGTGCTCTTCGGCCTTTTCGGCCGTGCTGGTGATCTCGCCGAGCAGTGCTCGCAGTTCATCGCCTGTGATGTCGGGCGCTGCGTTTCTGGTGGAAGTCATGTCGTCGTGCTCCTGTGATGGTGGGCAGCCGGCAGGTTGGCGGACCAGCTACAGGACTGGCAGGCTCTCGCGAGCCTCCCGCCGGCCCGCCCATAGGCAGGTGCACGACGCACGGACACAAAAAACCGCCAAAGCGGCGGGTGTCCGCCTGTAGACCGGGCCGCCAAGCCCGTGCGCCCGTTGCTTCGGACGCGCAGCAAGTATCAGCCCGGTGCAGCGTCCCTGTCAATGTGGTGTGCAGGGCCCAGCGCCTGCGCGAACACCCACGAGTTGCGTTCGGCGCCAGCGCGCAGCAACCGCACGCGCAGGCGGGCAGGAGTACTGTTACACGCCGGATCGATCATGATCCGCAGTCGGCCGCCGTTGGCGCGCAGTTCGTGCTGCACGTCTCGGTATATCGATTCATCGGTCTGCCGAATCGCCTCGGTCAGCAGGTCAACGAGCTCGTCGACGCTGGCCGACCAGCGCTTGAGCAGCACAGAGCCGGATGCGTCGCAGTTCATGTCTCGTGTACGCCGGCGTCGAGGTGAGTAAAGCGCAGTACACGTAGTAGCGACATCATCGTGTCCCACGGTCGCAGCCAGGTTATCAACGCTTGCTGATGGGCATCACCGCACCCCAAAGGCGGAGGTGGTTCCGGCGCCGGAGATGCGGGTGAAGCGCAACCGGCCAATTGGGCGGTCGATGACATCGTCCGCATACGCGGTAACGTCGTCCTGGCCCCAAGCGCGCCACGGGGCGGCCGAGTCGATCTGGTATTCGACCCGCACGGTATCGCCCGCCTCGGGATTGACCCAGACCGCGACCGGCGGGCGGCGACCCGATACGTTGACGACAACCGGATTCGAGTCGACCAGAGTCCCTTTCACGGCTGATGTATCGATCATCTGACCCTCCGCGCAGCCGAGTGCGGCTGCTTGTTCCGTTACTGTTGCTCGTGGATACGAGCCCATGGTTGCGCGCCGCCTCAGCGCGAATTGCCAGCTTCACTCCGCCCTCGCAGGCCGCCCACCGGCATGCGGCATGACCCACTCACTTCAAGTGGCTCATGCACGCGCGGTCCCGAGCATTTTTTTGCAATGCGGACCAACGGTCCGACACATGCCACGATGCACGGGCTGCTATGGCATGCGCCCAATAAATCAGGGGTTCATCGGCGTGATTCACGGACTGCTGCAGTCGGTTGCTCGGCCGAGCCCTCTGGTGCGTCTGACAGGAGCGGTGCCAGCCTGATCGCCGCGAGCATGGCCGCCGCCTCGCCGCCGCGCAAGCGTGCACCCTCGATGAGAAAATCGGCGCGTGCATGGCTTCTTCTGCGTGCGAACTCGCGCCTCGCCTCGTCGAGTGTCGTCATTTGTATCGCCAGGCGCCCATGTGGTCGCCGAGCAATTCGCAATCCGGTGACTCGATCGGCACCGCGTCCTCGTCGTCGATGATGTCCGGTTGCACGCCAGCGTCGGCGAAGAAGTCCTGAATGCCCGAGAGCGCCGGGTGCACAGTGTGGATACCCTCGGCACGTGCGATGCGGTCGTAGCGATGCATCAACACGCCTGCCTGGCGCAATTGCGGCTCGAGTTCCAGGCGGCGGCTGTGCCAATAATCACGATGCGCGATCGTTGCTGCCTGTAGCGCCATCCTGACCTCACGCTCGACGCTACCGACCGCCTTGCGCAATCCCGGCACGTCGTTGCGTCGCCCTTCGGTCAGCGCCTGGTCGAGCGCCTCGAGTGACTTGCGATACCGGCTCTCGAGCTTGGCGAGCTCGCGCATCGCGGCGTGGTAGGTGCGACCGAAGTTGAACATCAGACCGACGCCTGGCCACGGTAGATGCCGACCCGGCCAACCATCGCGGCGCCCAGCTCGGCTGTGGTCTTCACGCCGACGCCGTCGAAATTCGGGGGGCGTTTGGCTTGTTCGACACGCACCGGCACCTGTTGCCTGTCGCCCTTCAGGTACAACACGGCAATCGTCGGGGCAAGGTTCGGATCGGCCAGTGCGAACCAGCGCCCAGACGGCAGTTCAGGCATTACCGTAAGCGTGACGCGCTCGGACAGTCCGACGCTGTGCAACGCTGCGATAGCCGCCATCTCGAGGGCTGGCTCGACGACGATGTGCTCGAGCGCAAGGTTGACGGGGCGGCCTCCGATCATTTGAGTGCGAAGCGCCTGCTGCGCCAGGGCGAGTCCCCCAGCGTCGGGGCGCGCGGTGACATTGCTCGCCTGATTGCCGTAGTCGTCATGGAACACTGGTGCGCCATCATCGAGCGTTGGGTTTTCTTCGAGTGCTTCGGCAACGTGCGTGGCCTGAAGGCGTGCAGCGTTCGGTCCGATCGTCGCGAGTTGCATCGCGATCAGATCCCACTCGTCGGCAAGGATCAGATGCCGTGAAAACTTGATGAGGCGTCCGTAGCGAACGAGCTGGATGCCTTCCCGGCCGGCGGCCGTGCGCGCGTAGCCGTGTTCGATTCGTGCAAGCTCGCCGATCGGCAGCAGGTCCGTTTCCGCATCGACCGCCGCAATGGTTGCAGGTTTGAAGTCACGCACTTCAAACCGCCAGCACCACCGCAGATGCTGCGCTTGCTGGTTGAAACGCACCGCGAGAAGCGCCTGGGCGCCGGCTGCGAGATAGGACGAGAAATCGCCCGTACTCAGGCCGGCCGCGCGAAGGGTTCGCCGATCGTTGTCGTGCGGCCGGGCTCTGCGCCCGCAGGCAACGACGATATCGTCCAGCGTCAAGTCGTGCGACAGCGGATGCGGGTTCCGGATATCCACACCCAATTTCCGGGAGAAAAAATCTTCTGCGGCGACAAGCAATTCCTTGTCATTGCGCGCCAGGTGAAAAAGATCAGGACCGCTCATTTTTTTCCTCGTAGTGATGAGCTATCGTCGCGCGAAAGCCTCCGCAGTCGTTCGGGTTTCTCTGCGGTGACTGTCTCAGCGCAGTAACTCCCAAAGCTGCCGGCGGCCGGTGGGAACCCGCTCGCCGGTTGCGAACGCATCGCGCAGCGCCGTGTCAAGTTCGCCGAGCGCGCGACCATCAGCGAGGAACGGCTGCACGCGGTCGCGGAACCGTCGCACAGCGGCCTCGAGCGCAATCGCCAACGCCCATGTGCTCGGTTGTTCGCCAAGCGCCTGGGCGGCCCGCAGGAGCGCCGCATCGCGTTGCCGTAACCGGCTCGCACGATCCAGACGCAGCGCATGCTCGAGCGGCTCACCGGCTGCGTGACGCGCGAAGCCTTCGGCCAGCCAGGCGCGCACGTGCTCGTCGACGTCGCCGGCGGCAGCGCGGCGTGCGAGCGCAGTCGAAGGATCAGGACCGCCCATGCCCCGCAGGCTCGCCGGCCAGGTCGGCCAGTGACATCGCAGCCACGACGTTCCGGGCTCGGGCGATCTCCGCCGCGACGAAATCGAGATCTGCCTTCGACAGTGACGAGCGACGCCGAAGTGCGCCGGGGATTCCGTCGAAGATGCCGCTCACCCGTGCCGCCGCTTTCGCAATCACCTGCTCGAGCACAACAATGGGAACGAGCTCGCCGCGTGACTGCGCATTTCCCATCTCGATCCGTTCACGCTGCGCCCTCGCGAGCAGAGCCCGTTCCGCAGCGAGATCGAGATGTGCAGGGCCGGTGATCGCTGGGCATTTCAGCTCTGCGGCAAGGTGCAGTTGCACACGGGCGGCGGCGCGGCTCACGCCGACCCGGTGCGCCAACTCGATGCAGGTGGCCTCACTCATTGGGCTGCTGCAGCACCATCTCACCGGCCGCTACTTGATACCAGAAGGCGCCAAGCCATTCAGCGTCCTCGGGCGACATCGAGCCTTCGACGAAGTCGCCCGGCTCCTTGTGCGCCTCGATGCTGTCGAACACCCCGCGCGTGAGTTCGCGGAACACGTCCAGCGGCAGCTTGAGCGCTGCGCGTGCTTCCGAGGGCACTGCGCGCAGCGCGGCGCGCAACTCGTCCTCGATCTGTTCGAAAGCGCCGGCCTCGAGCATGTGATGTGCGGCGGCGGCGAGCGCAGCAGCACGCGCGAGGACGTCGCTACCATCGCGCCGTGGTGCAGGCGGCATCGGCGCACCCCGGCTCAAGCGGTTGCCGATCGAGCGCACCTGGTCAACGTTGCGTGTGTACCAGGCTGCGGCGTGCTCGAGCGAGTCGGTCGGCATGCCAGCGCGCCGTAATTGCGAGATGCGACCGGCCGAGACGCTTAGGTGACGAGCGATTTCCCGG